>CEWG01045706.1_pt1 | contig 15050 bp, 24 predicted proteins | sample 361411 | NCBI WGS metagenome assembly CEWG01 (sample SAMEA2622173, study PRJEB7988) | marine metagenome | biome: marine biome (ENVO:00000447); feature: surface water layer (ENVO:00002042); material: "saline water (ENVO:00002010), including plankton (ENVO:xxxxxxxx)" | depth 5 m | reverse complement strand
CCTGCAAATCAAGGTGGTAAAACTATTTTTAGTATTGATTCTCTTTTGTTTTTGTTTTTTGGTAAAACTACTAAGACAGACACTGCATCAGAAATATTCAATACATTTACAGATAAAGATGAAGTAGTAGTTGGTGGAGAAATTAATATAGATGGGGATGAGTATATAATTGAAAGAAAATTATTTAGAAAAAAAAGTAAAACTGGTAAATATAAAACTTCTTCAGAATTAAATTTCTTTAGGGTATTATCTGATGGTAGTTACGAAAATTTAGAGGGTGAACAAAGAAGAGAAACTGATAAACTAATCTCTGAAACTATAGGTACTTTTGATGACTTTATGTTAACTATTGTTGCAACTGCAAAAAATCTAGAGGATTTATTAGAAACCAAACCCACCCAAAGAGGAAGACTTTTAACTAAATTTATTGGATTAGAAATTATTGAGAAAAAAGAAGAGATTAATAAAGGATTAATGACGGATTTTAAAAGTAAGATGAAATCTAATATTCATAATACTAAAGAGTTGGAATTTGAAATAGAGGATAATCTAATAAAGATAAAAGAAAATAAAGAATTAATAAAAGAAAATAATAATAAATTATTAAAAATAGATGGTGAAATATCTGAAGCTAATTCTAAAAAAGAAATTTTATTATCCGAAAAATATGTGATTGATGATGAAGTTAGTAATGTTAATCCTAAAACACTTAAAGATGAAATAGATACTTTAACTGATGAAGGTGTTACTAAGAAAAAATCTTTAGATGATATTATAAAAAACATTACTAAGATAGGTGATGTAGATTATGATGAAGACAAACATGATGAGATTAGAGAAGAAGAAAAAGATTTACTATTGAAAGAAAGTAAAGAATTAAGTAATAAAGAAAGAAAAGAATTATTAATAAAAAATTTGGAGGAGGGAGAAATTTGTCCTACATGTAAAAGAGCATTAGAAGATGTTGATCATAGCAAAGAAATAAAAGAGGAAAAGAAAAATTTAAAAAATATAAAAGATTTAATAAAAGTAATACAAAAAGAGTTAGGTGTTACACTTAAGTCTTTGGATAAACAAAGTAATCTAAAAACTATTTCCGATGAAAAAGATAAGTTAGAATTAAGTAGAGACAGATTAGAAGTAGAGATTGATGGGTTAAGAGTTGATTTAAAAGAAAAAATGAATCTACATAAGAACTATGAACGTAATATTGAATATATTGAGAAGAATAGAAATTTAGAAAGTAAAATATTAGGTTACAATCAATTATTGGAAAAATTAAATAAAAAAAGAGACAGTATTAGAAATGAAATACAAGATTTAAAAAACGATAATAAAGTTAAAAAACAAAACAATATTGATAATCAAAATATAATAGAACAAATATTAAGAGAAGAAGAAGTATTAAAAATATTTGAGATTTATAATAGGATGATAGGTAAAAATGGTATATCTAAACTAGTTTTATCTTCAGTAATACCTATAATCAATTATGAATTAGACAGACTGTTAGATGAAGTATGTGATTTTCAAATACAATTAGAGATTAATGATAAAAATGAAGTAGACTTTAATATAGTCAAAAAAGACGTTACTAAAAAGTTAAAGTCTGGTTCTGGTTTAGAAACAACTTTAGCATCCTTAGCATTAAGATGTGTCTTAGGTAGAATATCAACATTACCAAAACCAAATGTAATAGTATTTGACGAGGTATTGGGTAAAGTTGCAAACATAAATTTAGATTATGTTAAAATATTTTTTGATAAGATAAAAAAGATGTATGAGGTAATTTTACTCATAACACATAACCCTATTACACAAGATTGGGGTGACAAAATTATAACAATTGAAAAAAATAATGACGTTTCGTCATTGCAGATTAAATAATTTTACTTATATTTGTCTAAAATTAGGTAATGGTACTTAATTTGTACATATATATTTAATAACTAAAAGTTTTAAAATGGAACAAATAAGATTAAAAAAATATTGTTTGATAGGTTTAGACGATATAGAACAAATACAAAAAGATTTAGAGTATATATCAAACGATATTGTAAATTTTGCGACAGGAGAAGAAATTATAATCGCAACATTCAAGTCAGAATTAAACATTATAGAATTAGAAGAATTTTTAAATATGGAAAAAAGGGCGTACATTGTATTTGAAATGTTACCGGCAACATTTTCTGCAAATTTATTAATTGAAAAATTTCAAGAAGCTTTATTTGGTGGGAAAGTAGATAATACAGAGTTTACTCCATTATTTGAAGCTAGATTAAAAATGGAAAATATAATGACATCTAGTGAGGAAATACCTGATTTAAATAAAATAATTGATATAGAACCAATTAAACCTACTATGGATGAACTTTTAGATAAAATTAGTAAAGTAGGGTTAGATAAATTATCTAAAATAGAAAAACAATATTTAAAAGAATATTCTAAACAACAATAAACTAAAAATTATGGATTATAGAAGATATATTAACACTAAGGAAGATTCCATGTCTAAATATCTAAAAGATGTGAGAAAAAGTGAACAGATTACACCACAACAAGAAATAGAAATTGCTAAGAGGATTGCTGCTGGCGATGAAAAGGCTATCGATGAATTAGTTATGGCAAATTTACGATTTGTTATTGCAATAGCTAAAGAATATCAAAATCAAGGTATATCACTTGCAGATTTAATATCGGAAGGAAATTACGGATTAATAACTGCTGCTAAAAGATTTGACCACACTAAAGGTTTTAAATTCATATCTTATGCCGTGTGGTGGGTTAAACAAGCTATACTACAATGTTTAAATGATAATTCCAGAATGGTAAGGATACCTGCAAATATGGTTAATAAATTATCTAAAATAAAAAAAGAAATAGAACAATTTGAAAAAGAGTTTGAGAGATTACCTACTGCTGATGAAGTAGAATATGTACATGTACCCACTTGTGGATCACTCAACAAACAAATTAATGAAGATGGTGATGAATTAGGTGCACTTATAAAAGATGACACTTTTGCTAGTCCAGATTCAAATGTAGACAAAAATGATACATTAAGTGGTAGACTTAAAAAAGTTATGTCTTATTTAAGTGACAGAGAAAGAGAGATAGTTAATTGTTATTTTGGTATTTATGGGAGCCCTATGACTTTAGAAACTATTGGAGAAGAATTAGGGTTAACTAAAGAGAGAATACGACAAATTAAAGAATCTGCAATACGAAAAATTAGGAATAATGTAGGAGACATATTTGATTATATGGGTGAAGATGAACTATAAAATTTCAACTATTTAATATAAAGGGGGTAAATAACCCCCTTTTTTTATATACTTTTTTATGTTTTGCTATTATTTATTGTAATAGATATTTATATAATATAAAATAAAAAAAAAGATATGAAAAAATTAGTAGAATTTATTGACAAATGGGGAACTAGATTAACATTCGCTTTAGTTTTAATTATTTTTCTTAAAACCTGTACTACAAATGGTAAAATAGAAAAAGTACAAAAAGAATTAAATAGTAAAACTGTTACAATCGATAGTACACTAAATAAAATTAATAATAAGATTATTACTGAAGAAAAAATGATTAATCTTATTAAAGAAGTCCCTAATTGGAAAACATTAGAATTAGAAGAGTTATCGGATAAAAACAGAATTCCTATAAATAAACTAAAAAACGATAACGAAAAATAAAAATTTAAATTATGAAGCTGATTGGAAATTGGATTAAAAACAATCCTATAAGAACATTGTTTTTAATTCCTATAATATTAGTGGCAGCAATATCTATTTCTCACGTAGTAACATGGTATAGTATAGCGAACCCAATTAATTGGGCAATATACCTTTCTATTGCAATAGAAGTTGGTGCAATGACTGCATTAGTTGCTGCAACTAATAGAGTAAAAGGTGGTGTGTGGTTTATGTTTGGGCTGGTTACCTTCATTCAAATGGTAGGTAATATATACTTTTCTTTTAAAGAAATAGATACTAGTGGAGAATTGTGGTTATCATGGATAGAATTAACTACACCAGTATGGGAAATGGTTGGTACGGATTTAACAGATACATTAGCACTTAAAAGATGGTTAGCATTTTTAGAGGGTGGTTTGTTACCTGTTATTTCACTTACTTCGTTACACTTCTTTGTAAGATACGATAGAAATCAAAGTGAAGAAATAGATAAAGAAAAAATTATTAAAGAATATTTTGATAATAGAAATAAAAAAATGGTTGATATAGTGGAAAGTAGAAAAAAAGATAAAGAAGATGAAACTGAACACCTTTTGAAATCAGAAAAGAATAAAGAACATTTAGAAGAATCTATAGAACAGGCGGAAGAGATAAGTAAAAAAATAGATGAAAAAGATTTTTATGGTGAAAGTGATGAGGAAGTTACGTGGGAAGAAGATCCTGAAGTTCAAGAATTTTTAGAAAAGATGGATGAACCAGGTTCATGGTCAGAGGAAGATGATAAAATATATACAGTAGGGGGGTTAACTGCCGATAAAGAAGGAGACTTTATGAAGTTTCAAAAAAAACAAGAAGATTTAGAAAAAAAAATTAAAAACAAAGAAAAAAAAGAATCTGAAATTCTTAAAAAAGCAATTGACGAGTACCAAACTAAAAAAGAAGAGCCAAAAAAAAAAGTAACTGAAAAATCAAGATTAATACCTACAGAATACGGTAAAGTCAGATCTAAAACCAATATTAAAAGGATTGATTAATGAATATTGATAGATTAACATATGAATTAAATAAAGAAAATTACCATAAAAAAGAGTTTGATAAAAAACAAATAGTTATCGGTAATACGTTTAATCAAAAATTATATCATTTTAATGGGTGGTTAACTAAAATGGATGGGGAATTTACTAAAACTGCTAATTATACCGTTACCACAAAAGGTGAAATTTATGAACATTTTAATCCTAAATATTATTCCGATTTTTTAAATGAAAAAAGAAACGATAAAAAAATAATTTCAATAGTTTTAGAAAATAGAGGTTGGTTAAAAAAAGATTTATTATCAAATAAATATTTTGATTGGGTAGGCAATATTTATAAAAGAAGAGTTAATGTAGTAGAAAAAAGATGGAGGGGACAACAATATTGGGATCCTTATACACCTAAACAGTTAAAATCTACTATTAATTTAGTTAAATATTTATGTGAAACACACAATATAAATAAAAAATGTGTAGGACATAATACTTATATTAAAGAAATAGAGGAGTTTGATGGTGTTACGTATAGGAGTAATTACTATAAAGATAATACTGATGTTAACCCTTCTTGGGATTTTAGAAAATTTAAAGAAAAAATAGAAAATTAAATAAAAATAAAAACAAAAGATATGAGTCAACACGATGAAACTAGAAAAATATTAGAATTAATTAGAGAAAGTGGTAGTAAATCTATTTTAACTAAAACTTTAATTACTGAACAGGATTTAAATGTTCAAAAACAAGATGAAAATTCTTTAGATCCTACAGAAATGAAAGAACAAGAAAGATTGTTTAGAGACACTGTAACACAAAGAGTTAAATTTAACCAAATGAAACTTTATCCAAAAGCACAAAATGTAGAATGGAGTGGAGAATTTACAGATAATGCAGTAGAATGGTTTTATTCGTTAGACGATACACAAGGTGTTTACGTCACTACAGAGTTATTACAACTTAGAGAAGACACAATGAAACTTTTACAAAAATTAATTGCATATTATAAAACATGGTCAGATGATTGGGCTAAAAGAATTGCGGAAGAATATGAAAATCAACAAACTGATGAAGAAAACGCAGAAGAAGGTCCAGACAGTATGAACTCGCCAGGATTTGGGGAAGAAGGTGAAGGAGAATCCATGCCTAACCCAACCGAAGAAAATGCTTAAAATTAATATAGACTTAAAGGCGATTTTAATATTAGGTTTAGCAGTAGCTTTAGTCCTTAGTTTTATATTTAGACCTAGTGTACCTATAGAGGAATATGAAGAAGAAATTAGTGTTTTACAAAAACAAAATGAAAAACTACTAATATCAAACGATAGTATTATTAAAGCAAATATAAAATTACAAAAAGAAATTGATGTTATTTTATACGCAATTGACAGTACTAAAGTTGTTCTTAGAAAAACAGAAGATAAGTTAAAAGAATTAGAAAGAAAAAGAAATGAAGTATCTAATATCGTTGATAATATGGATAGCGATGGTGTCACCAATACTCTCTCAGACTATCTCCAAAGGAGAGGTCAGAACAATCGTTGAGAATGGCGATACATTAGTTATTATGAATTTAGAGGACGCTAAGGTAATACTTAACGATCTTTTGGAGTATGAGATTGCAGATAGTTTATTAACTGTTTACAAAGAGAAAGATAGTCTTAATACTAATACTATAACACTACAAAAAGAGGTTATTTTTAAGTTAATGGAAAAATCAGATAACCAACAAAGTCAAATAGATAATTTTCAACAAATATTGGATAATAAAAACTCTGAGTTAGGTATGAAAGAAGACACCATTAAACAACAGAAAAAAGAATTACGAAAACAAAAACTTTTAAAGTTTTTAGGTTTTGGTGGATCAGTAATTCTCCCAATTATTGCAATATTGATTTTAGTCTGATTTTTTTCATAATATCAAATATTTATAAATAAACATGTATTATCATGAACGATATTGAATTAAAACACATAATTAAAGAAGCGTTAACTAAAACCGATGAAAATAAAATTGGTGTAATGATACGTAAAGAGATTAAGGATGCGTTTGGTAGTGATTTAGAGAAAAAAGTTACTAATATAGTTAGTAAAGAAATAAAGGGGACTAAGTTTGAAAAAGAAGTAGTTAAAATTAGTAAAGATGTATTAGAACAACTTTATAGAGAATTATGGATGAGACGTATGTTTTGGAAAAACGCAATAAAATAATGGAAAATATTAAAAGAGACTACGACAAAGTAAAAGACATTATAATGTCTTGTAATAATACCACCCAACTAAAAGTTGCGGATAAGGTATTAAATAAATTGGTGGATAAACACAGTGATAAAATACCTACTAAACAAATCAATATTTTAAAACAATTAATTAAGTTAATGAGTTTAAAATGTACTAAGGGTAAAGAAGAAGGTGTAAATGAAATATTTAATAGTGGAAAAGAGTTTAAAACTCAATTAAATTTAAGTGGTGTAGAGTCACTCCAAAAAATTGCACCACAGATGAAAGAAGAAATTAATATTGGTACACAAATAGAACAGAATCATTTACCTATAGAACAAGCAACAGAATTAGCAACTCAAAACGTTAATAATATTTCGGATTATTATACTAATCCCAATTTTTGTATAATTGCAGTAGAAAGTAAAAATGGAACTAAAAAAACTGTAAGAGTAGAAAAAGAATTATTTGAAAAGAGTAAAGAAGGAAAGTTAGAATTAATAATGGATGATATGGAAATATTTCATGAAGATTTAGATACTAATGAAATTGCCAATAGACTAAGAGATCAATTAAGACAACAACAAAGAAATAGATTTACTAAAAAAGAAATTTTTGATAAGATAAGAGAAAAACGTTCTGAAGAATTAGAAAGAAGAAAATCAGAAGATTTTGAAGATGATGAATTAGAAGAAGCTACTGGTGCTGGTAGTGCAGGTGCATTTGTTGCACCATTAAATCAAGAACCTATAAGTAGAAGGTTTGCAAAAAATAAAATACCGGTTTCTAAAAATGGTATGACAAAACCTATTGGTAAAATGTTTTCTATGGGTATATTAGAAGAAGATGAAGAATTAGAAGAGGCGGTAGATTATGGGGGTGCGGTAGGTTCATATGTAACACCGGCAATGTGGGCAAAAAATAAAAAGAATTGGAGAGGGGCAAATAAGTTAGCATATCCGGGAGGTAAATTTGTTAATATAAAAGAAAAATGTAACACATATCCTTATTGTAATCAAGGGTATGGAAGTAAAAAAACCTCACCTATTACACTAACAAATACATCAGATATGAAAATAGATAATGTATTTAATGAAAATAAAATAATCAAAAAGAGTAATTTAAAACTCAAAAAATAATACATTAATCAATTAATGTATATTTATATATAAACAAACAATAAAATGGAAAATAAATTTTTAACTAAAAAGACTAAAGTAACCATTAATGAAGAATCTCCTAATGGGTTAAAAACTTATGAAAAAGTTCATAAAGAAGATGCAACTATTAATAAAGATGCTTTAAAGGCTATTGGTAAAAAATTAGAAGATTATTATGGTGATGAACTAAAAGAATTAGATCCAGTATTAAAAGTAGATAGAGAACAAGATTCACCTAAAGGTATCGATCCTTATGAAATAGAGGCGTTAGGTTCTGGAATGCAAGGGTTAAAGTATGATGATGAAGGTAGTGAAGTATTTAAATCATTTATGAACCGTATAGAAAAGCTAAATGATACTTCTGAGTATGATAAAGAATTTGGTACTAAAGATGGTTTCGGAGAAACTGATGAAAATGATGATACATTTGAAGTTTTGATGAAAAATGGTGAACTAAAGAAAAAATATAAATATGACGAACCAACAGAATATCAACAAACTCCAAGAGTTAGGGTAACTAAAGGTGTCAATGAATCAAAAAATGAAAAAATGAAAAGATTAAATTTTAAAACTGAATTCACTTCAGTAGAAGAAGTAAAAGAATTAATACCTGAAAACTATAAGGTTGATAATCACACTTTTTTAATGACAGATGGTAACCAAACATTTAAAATGAGATGGGACGAATCATTGAATGAGGCTACAGTATTAAATTTTAGAAATGAAAAATCTATAAATGAGAATGTAGAAAAGATGAAGAAATTATATGATTTCCAATATGGTGATGTTAACACAAAAACTAATGATTATACTGAAGAAACTAAAGTTTTTAAAAACTTAATGGAATCAGTTAAAGATAAAAACTTATTATCGGATTAACCACCCACAAACCACTAATTAAACCTCCATTTATGGGGGTTTTTTTATGCTTTCATTATATTTATATGTAATGGAACTAAATTTTAAAAATATATTATTAGAATCGATTATTGATGAATTAGAAACTTTAACTAGAATGGATAAGGCAGTTCTTAAGTTTATCCACCAATCTATGAGTAAAGAAAAATTTAACCATAGTATTGGTAAAAATACTTATGATATGGAAGCAAGTGATGCATTAAGAATCAATGATTTAATTAATGTTTTTGGGTTAAAAGATTATGACTATGTTTTTAAAATGTGGAATTTTTATAAAAGGTTTGGGGATGTCTTATTTGATGATGAGATATTTGATGACTTTTCATATAGTATAGAAGACTATGATGATGCAACTAAACTTATAATTGCAAAATATTATTTAGATAATCTAGTAGGAAGGGAAATTTATCCGGGATGGACAATAGAAATGATGGAAGATCCAATTACTATGGTTGAAGAGAATTTAATGACTATGCTTGTAACTAATGGTAACTATGAACACATATTTCTATATTTATTAGATTTGAAAGGTAATAAATTGGCGGGTGATATTATTACTCACAATGAAGATGGTTTAGGTGCGTATTTTTCAGAAGATATTAAAGTGTCTAAATATGCAGATATTATTGACACCATTGAAATACCAAACCCAATAAAACGTTTAAATAATTTAAGTGATGAAAGTTTGGAAAAATATTTTAATTTCATTATTGAAAATTTACGAGATGAAATTGAAGAGTGGGATGAAGATATCCGCCACTATTATGAAAATATTAAACCAGAAAGAGAAGGTTAATTCGGACAAACCAATAATAGAACAAAAAAATAGAAATATGTTATTAAAAAAAGGAAGTAAAGGTGATGATGTTAAAGAACTACAAAAATTATTAAATATTACTGTTGATGGTGATTTCGGTCCTGCAACTGAACTAGCAGTAATGAGATTTCAAGCACAAAACGGTTTAAAAACTGATGGTATAGTCGGACCTAAGACATGGAAAAAGATACAAAGTAGAAACAACAGTATAGAAAAAAGTGATGGGTACGTATGGATATTAGATAATGGACATGGAGGTATTATAGACGGTGTATATCAGACACCTGGTAAACGATCACCTAAGTGGGAGGATGGTACACAGTTATTTGAAGGAGAGTTCAATAGGGCAGTTGTAAATAGAATTATTAAGATGTGTGAAAAAGATGGTATTGAGTGTATTAATTTAGTTGATACAGAAAAAGATTTATCATTAAGATGGAGAACTGATAAAGCAAATGACATATACAGAGAAAGACAACAAAGTGATGGTAAGAAATGTATTTATGTTTCAGTACACGCTAATGGATTTAACAAAGAATCCGCACACGGTTGGTCAGTATATACAACTGTAGGTGAAACTAAATCTGATAAAATTGCTCAAATATTACATGAAAAGGCAAAAGTAGAATTCCCAACACATAAAATGAGGGTAGATACAAGAGATGGAGACGCAGATAAAGAATCTAATTTTTGGGTTCTACGTAAAGTAGTTATGCCTTCCATATTATCAGAAAACTTCTTTATGACTAATAGAGAAGAAAGTAAATTACTTTTAAGTGAAGAGGGTAGAGATAGGATTGCAAAAATTCACTACCAAATGATAAAAGAAGTAGAATCTAAAAAAATTATTTAATAATAACTCTTTATTCGAGTAATAATTGGTATTATATTAATATTATATGAATAGTGCAGAGTTTATACAGTACATTACTAAGGAGTTAACAATGGAAGAAATGACATTGTTATATAAAGCAAATAATATAAATTATGATAAATGTAATTTATATTATGAGTTTATTATGACTCTTAATAGAAAAGTTAATAATACTTTTTTAGGTGATGACGTAATAAATAACGAAGAAGATATAAAAAACCATTTTAATTGGTGTTTTAATCATACAATTAAAAATTTTAGTAAAGAGGGTATATTATTTATGGAAACCGATTTATTAAAAGAATATTTTTTTAATTTTTATGTGGAATTATTTTACTACACTCCCACCAAAAAAGATATTTTAGATAAGTTAGATAAATTCCCTAATATGTCTTTTGATTATTATAGGTTAAAAACTAGATCTGATATGGATGTATTATTAGAATTATATAGAATTTTTGAAAAAAGTTTAGATTATAAGTTAAAAATGTAGGTTTTAGTATTTATTTTATAACAAAATAGTTTTATAGTTACATATATGAATAGTAAAATTAAATTTTTAGAAATAGTTTTATCAGATTTAATATCTGAAAGAGATACGTTAGAAATGGATTTAAATTATATTTTAAATAATTCTTTATTTGAAGCCAAAAAGAAAAAGAAAAAATTTGAAAAAGTTTTAGAATCAATAGTTAACGTTAACAATAAAATAAACACTCTCACAGAATACTTAGCACAAATAACTGCTGCTAGTAGTGTTACAAATGAAAGTGTAAACGAAGAAAAATAACAAAAATTAAAATTAAAAAAATGAAAAATTTTGAAACATTAAAAGAATTAGTAGCAAATTTAGAAGAAGATGCAGTAAAATTTTACGAAAAAAATAATAAAGCGGCTGGAACTAGAGTAAGAAAAGGATGTCAAGATATTAAAAATCTTTGTCAAACTATGAGAATAGAAGTTTCTGAATTAAAAAAGTCAGATACTGTAGCAGTATAAAAATAATTAATATGATGATAGACATTCTTAATAAAATATTTTTGTTTTTATTAGTCCTATCTATTCTAAACGTAATAAGAAATTCGTTTTTTTTGATTAGGAGTTTTAAAGATGGTGATAGATTTAAATTAAACAAGCCTTCTTTATTAATTTTAGGAATGTCTATATCATATATAATACTAACATTAATAGAAGGTATAAAAATTTAAAATGATACAAGAAAAATTAAATACTTTAAGACCTTATGTAACAGGATTGAGATTTGTAAAAGATTTAGCCGTTGTTGATTTAGTCTTAAAAGAAGGTTGGAATATGTTTGAGTCTGATAAGGTAGCTTATAAACCTAGTAATAATAACAAAAATTATTTTATGGTTTTCCCTAAAGATCCTAAAGACTCTATAGATGATGTGGTTATACATGTAGAAAATGTTATAAATGTAAACATAGAAAAAGAGAATAAATTAGTTTTACTTAAAGCTAAAATAGAAGAATTAAAGAGGTTATTTACGGATAAAACTTTAAAGGATTTAGAAAGATTAAAATTTGTAATTCCAGAACTTACAGAACCAACCCTAAAAGACATTGAAATACCACAAAGTAGTAGGCACCTAAATAGTAAAGTAGAATTACCTCCTAAAGAGGAAGTTAAAAAAGAATTAGAAAAAGAGGAAAATTAATTCCTCTTTTTTTATACCTCAAAATGTTCTTGTAATGTATGAATTAACCAAGTCGTACCTGAAAAAAAACAAGCGTCAAAAAATATAGAAATATAACAATTATCTAACCCATTCAATGAAAGAGGTGAAAATTGATTATATCCCAATAAATGTACACTAGTAGATATAAAAATACCAATCCAAAAAGGTAAACACATCATACAACTAAACAATTTTCCCCAAAAATCTGGCGAGTATAGATTTAGTTTATCTCTTAAACCTTCAAATATACTCCCATATACTATTATGTTACAAATTCCATAACATACTAAAATACTAATTAAAATACTCATTTTTTATGTTTTTTAAACTATTTATTATATAGTAAAGATAGTGAAAATGAAATTAATTGTCAATAATAATCAGTATAAACGTTTAATACGCCAACAGAATAAAGAAAATAATTTTCTTAATGAATGGGGTGTTTATATAAAAGATAATATAATTAAAAAAATAGAAGATAAAAATCTAAATGAAAATGTAATTTCACTAAATAATCTTAATTTAAAATTAAGTAAACACAAATTTTTTAATTCATTACCAATGGATAACTTAATTTTAAATATTTATAATGAAAGGTTAAATGAAACTATTATTGAATTAGATAATAATACTATGTATTTAGATGAGTCTAATAAAATTAAGGATGTATTTATTAATATTATCCACAATAATAGTAAAAATTTAAATGAAACTATTAATAGTAGTGAAATAGGTATAAAATTGATGAAAATAAAAGAATGGTATGAGACTAAAAATAAGTGAGAGACAATTAAGAAGAATTAAAGAAGACAGTGAATCTTCAGAAACTTTAACTACATTAGCTAATTTATCTGATACTGCAGATAAATTTCAAGATGATTTAGGTGGTAAATATTTACGTAGGTATAGAAAAAACAATAAAAATTCGGTAAAAAGAGTTCAAACTATGTTAACTCTTTTAGGATATGATGTAGGACATTACGGGGATGGTGAACCGGTTATTGACGGTATTTATGGTCCAGACACTGCAGAAGCGGTAAGACACTTTCAAAAAGACACCTTTATTGAACCAATTGAGTGGGATTCAATAGTGGGTCCAAAAACCTATACAGAATTATATGACGATATAGAAGAATTAGGGGACGAACACGCTATGTCAGTAGAAGAGGTGTTATTATTAGGGTTAGATGATGAAAATATTATGGGTGATGATGACGAACCCCACTATAATGACGAAGAAGAGGAAGAAGAAGAGAAAAAAGAATTGGATTGGGATAATGTTGAAGATGGTGACTATGAAATAAGTGATAAAGTAATTAAGTTAGGAAGAGAAGTCGTAGATAAAGCATCAGAAAGACTAGGTGAACCATATGTGTGGGGAGGTGAGTTTGATGGTGTCGGTGGTGATTGTAGTGGTTTGGTAGATTGGACGTTTAGACATGTTGATGGTCTCGATTCACCAGGAAGAGATACTACTTCTACATTAAAAAGAGAAGAAGGTTTTAGAGGGGGTAGAAATAACTATGACGAAGTAAAACCAGGTGATATTTTATTATTTGATGGTAAAAAAGCTAAACATACGGGAATTGTATCTGATGTAAATGGTAACAAAATTAGTATGATTCATTCGGCAGGTACTGGTTGGGATGAAGGTACAAACGATGGAGTTCAAGTAACAAACGATACGTTTAATGATTACAAGTATTTTAGAAATAACTATTTAGGTTATGTTCCTTTAGAGTATTTTATGGTTGACAAAGAAGATATAATGACTTAAATTTATTATTATGAGAAAATACGGAGGAGTTTTATTAATTTGTAAGGAAACAAATAATTTTTTATTATTAAAAAGATGTAAACAGGCTAGTTATCCTAAAACGTGGTCTATAGTATCTGGTGGTATCGAAAGAGGTGAAAAACCATTAGAAGGTATAAAAAGAGAGTTAAAAGAAGAAACCGGTATTAGTGATGATAATATTCGTTATGAATTTTTTGAACATCAAAATCAACTAATTCCCTATTTTGATTTTTACATTGGGTATTGTGATGAAGAATACGAATGTAAATTAGATGATGAAAACATAGATTGGGGTTGGTTTAATATGGAAAAGTTACCTAAACCCTTATTTCCTTCACTTTATTCTTCACTAGTTAGAATTATTTAATTATAATTGTAATATGGATGAAATAGAAAGAGAAAGATTTGGTATTGAGATGGATCGCGAAAAAACCCAACTCAAAAAAGAACAATTTATTCGTGAGATAAAAAATGGTTTAGGAGAACACATCAAAAAAAATGGTAATAAAGTTAAAAAAATTAAGAGAAGTAAGTGGGAAAACTTTTGGTTAAAATTAAAAAAAATATTTTAAAATGAATTTAGAAAAAGTTTTAGAGATTGCCAATGAATGTGTAAGTAATGAAGTAATACCAACTGAAGAACTTACCCTCACATATTTTTTAGATTCTAAAACTCACAGACATTTAGACGAAGAGTTATTTTATAAAACTAATAATAATAACTCCACTTTCAATCACAATAAAGAAATAGAAGTTAATATTGCAGGTGTAACTTTCATTTTTAAACAAAAATAATTTACATTCTCATTTTTTTTAATTAAGTTTAAAAAAAA
>CEWG01209831.1_pt1 | contig 15066 bp, 18 predicted proteins | sample 361411 | NCBI WGS metagenome assembly CEWG01 (sample SAMEA2622173, study PRJEB7988) | marine metagenome | biome: marine biome (ENVO:00000447); feature: surface water layer (ENVO:00002042); material: "saline water (ENVO:00002010), including plankton (ENVO:xxxxxxxx)" | depth 5 m | reverse complement strand
GCGAAAAACCTTCATAATTTCTTTTATGAGCGAACGCTTGTTAAAGGATCGTTTTTTCTTTGTTTTTTTCTTTTTCGCCATACAACGAAAGTATGAATTAAAACCCCTAATTTTAGAGGCAATGAAAAGAGCTTTTCAATACTTATTGTTAATAGTGGTGTTAACAGCTTGTAATAGCAGCAAGCAATGTACCACTTTAGGTTGTGAAGCAGTAGAAAAAATAAAACCCTTTAAAAAAAAGAAATCCAAAAAACCAAAAACAGGTTTATTTCCAAAAAAGATATTTAAACCAGCAAAAAACTAAAACTGTATATTTAACATGTGAAGAACTAAACATTATGAAAAAAGGAATTGGAATAGGTGTTTTTTTTATAGTTGTAGGGCTATTGTTTTTATTAAATAATTTACAATTATTAGAAATATCTTTAGGAGAAATTATTCGCGTTTATTGGCCCGTCATTTTAATCTGGCTTGGGGTGGACAAACTTTTAAGAAGAGAAGAAAAAAAAAGAAATAATAATGCAAGACCTATAGGTCAGCAACAGAACGAAGAAAAATAAAAAGGAGGTTATAAAATCTCCTTTTTAATATAGCTCCCCCTCTTGGACTCGAACCAAGGACCCTCTGATTAACAGTCAGATGCTCTAACCAACTGAGCTAAGGAGGAGTGTTTGTTAAAAACAGGGTGCAATATTAGTACAATACTCATAATTATGCAATACATTTGCTAAAAATTAGAATCATTGGTAAATGAGCTTATTAGTAGTTGGAACCGTAGCGTTTGATGCCATAGAAACCCCTTTTGGTAAGACCGACAAGATAGTAGGAGGCGCAGCAACCTACATAGGCATGTCGGCATCTAAATTTTATAATCATATAAACTTAGTGTCTGTTGTGGGTGATGATTTTCCAAAATCAGCCATTGAAATGATGCAAAACCACCACATAGATACGGAAGGTTTGCAAATTAAAGAAGGTGAAAAAACCTTCTTTTGGGCAGGAAAATATCACAACGATATGAATACGCGCGACACCCTAGACACCCAGCTGAATGTATTAGAAACCTTTGACCCAAAAGTTCCAGAGATCTACCAAGATTGCGAATGTTTAATGTTAGGCAACTTAATGCCCGCGATACAACAACAGGTTTTATCACAACTAAAAGAGCGCCCAAAACTGATTGTATTAGACACCATGAACTTCTGGATGGACAACTGTTTAGAAGATTTGATGGAGGCATTAAAAAACGTAGACGTTTTAACTATAAACGATGAAGAGGCGCGCCAACTTTCAGGCGAGTATTCTTTGGTAAAAGCAGCCCGCAAAATTTTATCTTTCGGACCAAAACATATCATCATTAAAAAAGGAGAACACGGAGCACTATTATTTAGTCAGGATGAAGTATTCTTTGCGCCAGCGCTACCTCTAGAAGACGTATTTGACCCAACAGGAGCAGGAGACACTTTTGCGGGTGGTTTTATAGGGCATCTTTGCGCGACTAAAGATTATTCTTTCCAAAACATGAAAAGAGCGGTAATTATTGGTTCTACAATGGCGTCTTTCTGTGTAGAGAAGTTTGGCACAGAACGCCTAGAAGGATTGACAAATGAAGCTGTAGAGCATCGAATTCAAGAGTTTGTAAATTTAGTACAATTCGACATTTCTTAGAGATAAAAGCAAAAAAACAGATAAAAGAAGAGCCGCTATTTTGTAGCTATCTTCATGATTTTACTTGAGTTTATTCAAACTCAATCAACACTTCGTTTTTTTCTACTGCTTGGTCTTTCACAACAACAATTTTTTTAATCACACCATCTGTTGGAGATTTAATAACATTTTCCATTTTCATAGCCTCTAACACCAACACGCCGTCACCCTTAACAACAGAGCTTCCTTTGCTAAACATAATATCCAAAACCCTACCCGGCATAGGAGCTTTTATTTCCGACTCTTTTTGATTATTAAGACCGTCCATTCCTAAAGATTGCAACAACTCATCATAACGATCTTTTAACTGAACAGTGTAATTATTGTTGTTAATTTGGATAATAAAGGCTTTTTCGGTTGTATTTGCCTCTACCACATCAGCTACTAAAGACTGTCCTTTAAAGATTATATGAAACCGTCCTTCTCTAACTTCTACACAGTTCCAATCGAAATTATTGCTCTCGAAAGAAAAATCAAATTGTTTATTTACCAGTGCCTTCATGTCCGCAAAGTTAGAAATTTAGATATTTGTAGCCCAAACTAAATTTTCAATGGAAACAATTGTATTATTAGCCCTAGCGTTTTTACTAAGCGGAGGAGAGTTAAATAAAGAAGAGGCAGAGTATACCCCCTCTAATATGGAGGTGGTTCAAGAGGCATACAACCCATCAGCAACTCGCTTAAGCGACATTATTCACACAGACTTGTCGGTTCGTTTTGACTGGGATAAGCAACACTTACATGGAACAGCAGAAATTACAGCAAAACCATACTTCTGCGCCACCAACAAATTGGTTTTAGACGCTAAAGGCTTTAACATACATGGTGTAAAAATGGGCGATCAAACGCTTACTTATAATTACGCAGACGACAAGCTAAGTATTCAGTTAGACAAGGTTTACTCTAGAACAGAAAGCTATACTATTAGTATTGACTATACCGCCAAGCCTAACGAGTTAGGCGCAGAAGGAAGCGCAGCTATAACAGATACTAAGGGTTTATATTTCATAAACCCTTTAGGGGAGGAAGATAAACCACAACAAATATGGACACAAGGAGAAACAGAGTCTAGCTCTTGTTGGTTTCCAACCATTGACAAGCCGAATGAGCGCATGACTCAAAACATTGCGATTACAGTACAGGAAAAGTTCACTACGCTTTCTAATGGACTTTTGGTAAAAAGTGAGCAAAACAAAGACGGTACACGAACAGATTATTGGGAACAATCTTTAGGCCATACCCCTTATTTAGCAATGATGGCGGTAGGAGACTTCAACATCACCACAGATAAATGGAGAGGAATAGATGTAGATTACTACCTGGAAGATGATTTTCATAAATACGCCAGAGGAATTTTCGGAAGAACACCAGAAATGATGGAGCACTATTCAAAAATTTTAGGGGTAGATTATCCTTGGGAGAAATACGCTCAAGTAGTGGTTAGAGACTTTGTTTCAGGAGCAATGGAAAACACCACCGCGGTAATTCATGGCGAGTTTGTGCAAATGGACGAAAGAGAGATGTTGGACAGGCATGAAGAAGACATCATTGCACATGAGCTGATTCACCATTGGTTTGGCGATTTGGTGACCTGTGAAAGTTGGGCAAACCTACCACTCAACGAAGCGTTTGCTACTTATGGAGAATACATTTGGAGAGAAGAGGGTTTTGGAAGAATGGCGGCAGACAAACACCTAGACACTGATCTTAACAACTATTTTAGAGAAGCAAGAAGCAAACAGGTAGACATGATTCGTTTTGATTACACAGATAAAGACGATATGTTTGACAGCCATTCTTATGCAAAAGGAGGACGTATTTTACACATGCTACGCTACTATTTAGGAGACGAAGCATTTTATCTTGGCCTTCAAAAATATTTAGAAGACAACGCTTTTTCTACAGTAGAAATACACCAACTAAGAATTGCAATGGAAGAGGTGTGTGGAGAAGATTTAAATTGGTTTTTTAACCAATGGTTCTTAAATAGCGGCCACCCGATTTTAGCATTCAGTTATGAATATGAAGACAGCACAAACACACAATGGGTTTATGTAGAACAGCTTCAAAACCTTGAAACAACTCCATTATACAAACTAAATATGGATGTTGCTCTGTATTTTGAGGACTCAGTGTACACTTATAATATAGATGTAGAAGACGGAGCAGAAGCGTTTGCTTTTGCAACAGGTTCACCGCCTACAAATGTAGTGGTAGATTCAGAGCATGTGTTGTTAGCAGAAATCATAGACGAAAAACCAGAAGAGTGGTGGTTAGATCAATTGTATGCACCGCTTTACATGGATCAAAAATTTGTACTAGAAAACCTTACCGGATCAGCGTTAGAGACAGCAATCAACCACAACTTAAAACACAAATATTGGGGGGTAAGAGAGTTGGCCATCAAAGCTATTGAAAGAGCAGCTAACCCCACTCAATTTGAAACAATATTACTTGATGTTGCCGCCAATGACAACCGCACTATTGTAAGAGCTGCAGCAATAGATGTGTTGGCAACACTAGAAGGATCGGATAAATATGAAAATTTGTTTGAGAAAGCCACAAAAGAAATGTCTTATGCGATTGCTGGAGCCGGCCTTGATGCACTAACGGGTGTTAACGAAGAAAAAGCGCTTATTGCTGCTAGAATGTTTGAAAAAGAATCAAAAAATGAATTAGAAGAGGCCGTGATGAGGACATACGCTAAACTAGGAGATATTCAAGAGTTTTCTTTTTTCGAGAAAGGACTACAAACAACGTCTAATTACGATTTGTATATTACAGCAGCATACTTTACAGAATATTTAAAAAACCAAGATCTTAACACAGCGGCTAAAGGAGCCCCAATGATTATTGAAGCATCCAAAAACGGGCCCTCATGGGCTAGTTATTACTTTAATATTATGCTTGAAAGGTTGTTAGAACACCATTTAAGTAATGCTGAAAACAAAAAAGAAGCAAAACAAAAATTTGATGAAGCGCTGAACTAATTAGAAAAGAAAAAGTATTTAAAGAAGCTGAGGGCCCTGCTCTCGGCTTCTCTCGTATTCACGATCAACTGCGTGATGTTTTTCTTCTTCTGCGGCAGCTACAGCCAACTTATCACAGCGCTCATTTTCTACATTATTATCATGACCTTTTACCCACAAAAATCGCACATTGTGCTCTCTATAAATCCGCAAAAAACGCTTCCACAAATCAGGGTTTTTTTTCTTGTCGAAATACTTTTTCTCCCAGTTAAAAACCCACTTTTTTTCTACCGCATCTACCACATATTTAGAGTCGGAAAATATAGTGACATCCATAGGTTTTCTTTTCAACATCTCCAAAGCTACAACAACACTTAACAGCTCCATACGATTGTTGGTCGTCATGCGATAGCCTTTCGCCACCTCCTTTCTGTGACCACCCTCCGACATCAAAACGATTCCGTAACCACCAGGACCAGGGTTTCCCTTAGCAGAGCCATCGGTATAAATGGTGATTTTCATTAAACAAACAATAGTTTAATATTACTACTAAACAACTTAATGGCGATCGCTAACAATACAATACCAAACACTTTTCGAAGGACAGCAATTCCCCCTTCTCCAAAAAATAGCTCAAGGCGGTTGGTTAGTTTTAAGGTGATATAAACCAAAATGATGTTAAGCAAAATCGCAATCGCAATATTAACAACCTCATATTCTGCCCTTAAAGTAAGGATGGAGGTCATAGACCCTGCCCCCGCAATAATAGGAAAAGCAAGAGGCACAATAGAGGCCACCCTCGGAGGAGAACCATCATCTTTAAACAAACGAACACCCAAAATCATCTCCATAGCTAAAACGAACAATACAAACGAACCCGCCACAGCAAAAGAGTTAACATCGACCCCTATAAAAGTAATGAGGCGTTCTCCTACAAACAAGAAAGCAAACATTATGACCATAGCTACAAGCGTAGCTTTTTCTGGGTGCACCTCCCCAGCCCTTTTTTTGATATCTAAAATAATAGGGATAGAACCGACGATATCAATCACCGCGAACAAAACCATAGTTGCAGAGATAATTTCTGTTAAGTTAAACGCCATAATTTACAGTGTTTGAATGATTTGGTCAATTGTTTTAGCAAAGTATTCATGCTCTAAAGCATGAATTTTTCTTGCTAATGTTTCAGCGCTATCATTTTCACTCACACCACACTTCGCCTGAAAAATGATCGCCCCCTCATCATAGTGCTCGTTGACATAATGAATAGTGATTCCACTTTCTTTTTCTTGCGCCTCAATTACCGCTTGATGAACGTACTTCCCATACATTCCTTTGCCACCAAACTTAGGTAAAAGCGCAGGATGTACATTGACAATTCTATTAGGAAAAGCCCGAACAAGCGACTCAGGAACCTTTAACAAAAACCCAGCTAAGACGATTAAATCAACCTTTTTCGCCAACAATTTATCTAAAACAACCGACAAGCTTGTTAACGCGCCCTTGTTGAAAACAAAGAAACAAACCCCTAAATGAGCAACTTTTTTAAGCACCAAAGCGTCAGGGTTATTACACCCAACCACCACCACATCAGCACGGCCATTTTCCTTAAAATACTCGATTATACGCTGTGCGTTACTACCTGCTCCAGAAGCCAATATAGCGATACGTTTTTTCACTCTTTTGCTTTCCAACAAAGGTAGTTTTTTAGCAATAACAAATAAGCCTTTTACTCGATTATTAGGTAGGCTTATTTGGTTTGGATTATATTTAAAAAGTGTATTTCTTTGCACCGAGTTTTAATCAAAACATTTAATCATGTCAGACATTGCAACTAAAGTAAAAGCGATCATCGTTGACAAATTAGGAGTGGACGAAGCGGAGGTTACTCCAGAAGCAAGCTTCACGAATGATTTAGGGGCGGATTCATTAGACACAGTAGAGTTAATTATGGAGTTCGAAAAAGAATTTGATATTCAAATTCCAGATGACCAAGCGGAAGGAATTGCCACTGTAGGTGACGCAATTGCTTTTATTGAAAAAGCATAATTAAGACATTATGTCAACAAGACGAGTAGTAGTTACGGGTTTAGGCGCCTTAACTCCAATAGGTAATACAGTTACAGATTTTTGGAACAACTTGCTTAATGGAGTTAGTGGAGCCGACCGTATCACTCGTTTTGATGCGTCTTTGTTTAAGACGCGGTTTGCTTGCGAAGTCAAAGACTTCAATCCAGCCGACTTTTTAGACCGAAAAGAAACGCGTAAAATGGATGCTTATGCCGTTTACGCTATGGTTGCTTCAGCAGAAGCAATGCAAGATTCTGGTATTAACCCAGAAAACATCAATCTTGATAGAGCGGGTGTTATTTGGGCTTCGGGTATTGGAGGTTTGGACACTTTCTTAAAAGAATGTGGAGATTATGCCACAGGCAGCGGAACACCTCGTTTCAATCCATTCTTTATCCCTAAGATGATTGCGGATATTGCCGCTGGACACATCTCTATTAAATATGGTTTTAGAGGACCTAACTATGCAACAGTTTCAGCTTGCGCCTCCTCAACACACGCCATGATTGACGCCTTCAACTACATTAAGTGGGGAAAGGCAGACATCTTTATTACAGGCGGATCTGAAGCATCTATAAACGCAGCGGGCGTTGGCGGCTTCAACGCTATGCACGCTCTGTCTACTAGAAACGATGACCCTAAAACAGCATCTCGACCATTTGACAACGACCGTGAAGGGTTTGTGTTAGGAGAGGGTGCAGGAGCATTGGTTTTAGAAGAGTACGAGCACGCAAAAGCAAGAGGTGCTAAAATTTATGCTGAGGTAGTTGGTGGCGCTATGACTGCTGATGCGCACCATATTACAGCCCCGCATCCAGAAGGTTTAGGAGCAATGAATGTAATGAAATTTGCGATTGAGGACGCTGAGATGGAACCAGAAGATGTTGACTATGTAAATGTGCACGGAACATCAACTCCGCTAGGAGATGTTGCTGAGGTAAAAGCTATTAAAGGAGTTTTTGGAGTACACGCCAAAAACCTTAACATTAGCTCTACTAAATCAATGACCGGACACCTGTTAGGCGCTGCAGGAGCTATTGAAGCAATCGCTTCCATTCTTGTGGTTAAGAATGATGTGATTCCACCCACAATCAATCATTTTACAGACGACCCAAACATTGACAACAGTTTGAATTACACCTTCAATAAAGCGCAAAAACGCGAGGTTAAATCAGCTATTTCAAACACTTTTGGATTTGGGGGACATAACGCCTGCATAATGGTTAAAAAAGCGTAGCCTTTGTTCTCTAATCTACTAAACTATTTCTCCAAAAAAACATTTTTCGAAAAAAAACTATACAAAGTTTTAGGTTATTATCCTAAAGACCCTGAACTATATAGACAAGCGCTTACACATAAGTCCTACAAAAAAAAAGGAGGCTTACACAATGAACGTTTGGAATTCTTAGGTGATGCGGTTTTAGGGTCTGTTGTGGGCGAGATTTTGTACCAAAATTTTCCAAATGGAAACGAGGGTTTTTTAACACAGATGCGGTCGAAAATAGTTAGCCGCAAAACCCTTAACAAACTAGCGCTAGAAATCAACCTAAACAAACTTGTTAGACACCATAAGTCTTCAACACACAAATCTGTTTATGGTAATGCTTTAGAAGCGCTTGTTGGAGCAATTTACTTAGATAAAGGCCGCCATATAGCAGCCGACTTTATACAAGAAAAACTTTTGTTAAATCACTTAAATTTAATAGATTTAACAAAAGAGGTGGTAAGTTATAAAAGCAAAGTGTTGGAATGGGGACAAAAAAACAAAAAAAAGGTCATTTTTAAAGTGGTAGAGTCAACAGGAAAAGACCATAAAAAATCATATAAAGTAGCTCTTTTATTAGAGAAAAAAAAACTAACAGAAGGGGTGGGATCATCAATAAAAAGAGCAGAGGAACAAGCGGCTCAAAAAGCACAATCACAACTATTCACTTAATAGTTTCAACTCTGTTTTTCTAGAAATTACCTAACTTAGCAACGATGAAAAAACAGCAGCTTAAGTTCGAAATAGAATTAGATTTTGCGTTAGCCGGCATTAGTTGTCATCTTAAAGATTATCGGTTTGTTTGGTTGTTAAACAAGGCGACACAAAGCAATTTCATAAAAAAAAAATACTTCTTCCTAAACGATAGCGACCGCTGTTTTTCACAATTCGAATACCAAATGGAGCTTTCAACAGCCTACATATTTACTAATAGGAGCGCAACAGGATATTTAGTAAACAAAAAACCACAAGTAGATTATTGGTTAAAAATAGAAGAACCAGAAAATGAGCGAATACACAAATGGATGAAAGAAATCAAAACAATTCCACAAGTGCTGGTTGCTTACGAAGAGGACTTAAAAAAAGTTAAAGAACAATTTATATTTTAATGAGAAACAACACAAAAATAGTTGCTACAATAGGCCCAGTGTCAGCCACCAAAGAGATTTTAAAATCTATGATAGAGGCTGGCGTAAACGTGTGTCGTTTAAACTTCTCACACACAGACCACAAAACCCATTTAAAAACCATTCAAACGATTAAAGAAATTAATAGGGAACTGCATGTGCACACCGCAATTTTAGCAGATCTACAAGGGCCTAAAATTCGTGTTGGGGAAGTAGAGAAGGGAACAATTTTAGAAGAAGGCTCGGAGTTGCACATCACCAACAAACCGTGTGTTAGCAACAACACAAAACTTTATATTAGCTACAATAAATTTGCTAAAGACGTAAAGCTTGGTGAGGTTGTAAAAATTGATGATGGAAAAATTCACCTTGAAGTTACCTCAACAAACAAACAAGATATTGTAAAAGCTAAAGTCCTTCATGGTGGGCTGCTTTCCTCTAATAAAGGGGTGAATTTACCGAATACAAAAATTTCACAACCCTGTTTAACAGATAAGGATTTGGAAGACTTAAAGTTTATTTTAAACCAGCCAATAGAGTGGATTGGGCTGTCTTTTGTTCGTTCAGCAAGTGATATTATTAAACTAAAAGAACACATAAAAAAAGCAAACCACCACGCAAGAATAATCGCTAAAATAGAGAAACCCGAAGCCATTGCTAACTTAGACGAAATTTTAGAAGCAACAGATGCGGTGATGGTTGCGCGCGGGGACTTAGGGGTAGAAGCACCAATGCAAACAATTCCTGTTTTACAAAAAAAAATAACCACAGCGTGCTTAGAAAAAGCCAAACCAGTTATAATTGCTACACAAATGCTGGAGAGTATGATTGTAAACATATCCCCCACAAGAGCGGAAGTAAATGACGTAGCAAACTCCGTAATGGATGGTGCGGACGCGGTTATGCTGAGTGGAGAAACCTCTATTGGAGCGTTTCCTTTACAAGCGGTAGAAACAATGCATAAAATTGTGGAAAATGTAGAGCAAGAGTTTAAAGGAACAAAAGAATATCAATTAAAAGAAAAGTATGGCCAGAGATATATTTCAGACGCCATATGTTATCACTCCTGTAAAATAGCGGAGCAAGTGGGAGCGGAGGCTATTATAACAATGACGCATTCAGGCTATAATGCCATTGAAATTTCGAGTCACAGACCACCATGTAAAGTGTTTGCGTTTACTAATAATCACGCTATCTTGAACACCCTTAGCTTAGTGTGGGGTGTTACCGGCTTTTATTACGACAACGAAAGTAGTACAGACGACACAATCCAAGACACAAAACACATATTAAAGAATCAAGATTTTTTAAAAAACAATCAGCTGGTTATTAATGTGGCAAGCATGCCAATTAAAGAAAAAGGAATGACCAATATGCTGAAATTAAGTTATGTAAAGTAAAAGACTAAAATGGCTATAAATACAGAATTATTATCAGAGATTTGTGAAGTGGCGGGAGCGCCAGGACACGAGCAAAGAGTAAGAGAAGTGGTGTTACGCGAGGTAACACCTTTAGTAGATGAGGTTCGTATAGACAATATGGGAAATATAACGGCATTTAAAAAAGGAAAGAAGGATAAAAAAGTGATGATAGCAGCCCATATGGATGAGATTGGGTTTATTGTCACACACATTGATGACAAGGGTTTTTTAAGATTTCATACACTTGGTGGGTTTGACCCTAAAACACTAACAGCACAACGTGTTATCATTCATGGAAAAAAGGATGTGGTGGGCGTAATGGGTAGTAAGCCAATCCACGTAATGTCTGCAGAAGAGCGCAACCAACCCCCTAAAATAAAAGACTTTTTTATTGATACAGGAATGCCAAAAGAAGAGGTGGAAAAACACATTTCTGTAGGAGACTCTATTACAAGAGAACGCAAATTGATAGAGATGGGTAATTGTGTAAACTGCAAGTCTATAGATAACCGGGTTTCTGTATTTATTTTAATTGAAATGTTGCGCGAATTGAAAGACATACCATATGATGTGTACGGAGTGTTTACCGTGCAAGAAGAGGTAGGAATTAGAGGTGCTAATGTAGCCACACAAGAGATACAGCCTGATTTTGGTTTTGGATTAGATACAACTATTGCTTTTGATGTTCCAGGAGCAGCGGGTCACGAAAAAATCACAGAGCTAGGAAAAGGGGCTGCGATTAAAGTAATGGACTCTTCAACCATTTGCGATTACAGAATGGTGGAGTATATGAAACAAACAGCAGATAAACACAAGATCGAATATCAATTAGAAATCTTAACAGGAGGAGGCACAGACACCTCCGGTATTCAACGGTTTACTCCAGGAGGTTCTATTGCTGGTGCGGTATCTATTCCAACACGCCACATACATCAAGTAATTGAAATGGCAGATAAAGACGATATCCGCAAATCTATTGATTTACTTCGCCACTGCGTACAAAATATTGATCAATACGACTGGAGCTATAAATAATAAGAAACCCTAACCATTGTAGTGTGTGGGTGATTGATTGAAATTATATTGTTGATTTAAATTGACTCAAGAAGCGCACGTCATTTTCAAAAAACAAACGTAAATCACTTACCCCGTATTGTAACATTGCAATTCTTTCAACACCCATACCAAAAGCATAACCAGAGTACTCCTTAGGATTTATTCCACAATTTTTTAGAACAGCAGGGTCAACCATACCACAACCCATAATTTCTAACCAACCAGTTCCTTTAGTTATTTTATAGTCAGACTCAGATTCTAAACCCCAATAAACATCTACCTCAGCACTTGGTTCGGTAAAAGGAAAATAAGAAGGCCTTAAACGGATTTCTGTTTGTTCACCAAACATCTCTTTTGCGAAGTAAAGAAGCGTTTGCTTCAGGTCTGCAAAAGAAACATCTTTATCTATATATAATCCCTCCACTTGATGGAATATACAGTGCGCTCGAGCTGAAATAGCTTCGTTTCTATATACCCTTCCAGGAGAGATGGTTCGTATAGGTGGACTGTTTTTTTCCATGTAGCGAACTTGTACAGAAGAGGTATGTGTACGCAATAAAACATCCGGATCCTTCTCAATAAAAAAAGTGTCTTGCATATCTCTTGCAGGGTGTTCTTCTGGAAGATTTAGAGCGGTAAAATTATGCCAATCATCCTCCATTTCTAAACCCTCAGAAACAACAAACCCAATTCGCTTAAAAATATCTACGATTTCGTTTCGCGCTAAAGAAATAGGATGCCTACTTCCTAAATTATCTAAAGACACAGGTCGACTTAAATCAATACTTTCACCATATTCTTCATTGTTTTCAAAAGCATCTTTGCACTCATCAAGCTTGCTTTGAGCAGCCTGTTTCAGTTGGTTTAGCGCTTGTCCAAAATCCTTTTTTTGTTCATTTGGAACGGTTTTAAAAACAGCAAAAAGGTCGTTCATCACCCCTTTTTTACCTAAAAACTTAATTCTAAACACCTCCAATTCTTCAGTGTTTTTAGGTGAAAAATTTTCTACTTCAAACAATAATTCTTGAACCTTTTTTAACATCTTATTTGATTATTCTAATAGACATTTCTACATCCTTTAAAGGACGATTGTTTTTATCTCTTTTTTGATTGGTGATTAATTCAATAACCTCCAAGCCTTTCACCACTTCTCCAAAAACAGTGTAAGCCCCATCTAAATGAGGAGTACCACCAATGGTTGCGTAGGATTTAATTTGCTCTTCTGTGTATTTTTTTCCAGACCGAACCCCAAAAGACAATAATTTTTCCTCTGTAAAAACCTGTCCTTGTACTAAGTAAAACTGCGACCCAGAGGATTCTTTTTTAGGGTTTACCGCATCACCTAAACGAGCAGCTGCCAACACCCCTTTTTTATGATACAAATTATCAACAAATTCAGCAGGGATGGTATATCCTGGACCACCATTTCCTAGTTGAATATTTGGAACAGCCCCTTTAGAGTCAGGATCTCCCCCTTGTATCATAAAATTTGGGATTACTCGATGAAAAAGTGTCCCATCATAAAAGCGCTTCTTAACCAATTTGATGAAGTTGTCCCTGTGTTGAGGTGTTTCGTTATATAGTTCCAAAATCATATCTCCAAAAGAAGTGGAAATAAGAATCGTTGTTCTTTCTTGTGAAAAAACAGAAAGACTTAAAAACAACCCAACAAAAACACTCAATAAAAATTTCATAGGAATTACTATCTTTGTTTAGTCCTTTATCGCAGGGCAAAGTAACAAATAATCAAGGAATAATGAAAAGAAGCATCTACCTGTTATTAGGGCTCGTATTTTTACTAAGTTCTTGCTATAAGGAGCCATTAACAAAAGGCGTTATTACAGTTTATGATTCGAGCGGAAACACCGTTGAAGGGGTAGAGGTTACGCTTTCGCAAGAAGATATGGGTCCTGGTGTTACACAAACCAATATTGTAGACATACAAACATCAGACTACAAAGGACAGACAGAGCATATATTAGAACTAGAGTCTATAATGAATGTAACAGCTGTTTTGTTAAGCTCGGAAAACGACACTATTTTATCAGGACAAACAATAATAAGATTTATTCAAGGAGAGGTTGTTTACAAGGATATTGAGGTGATTACCAATTAAGAAAAATACTCCACAATAGCTTCTCGAATCAGCTTATCCTGCTGTTTAGCATTTAAAGAAGGAAGTTTACTCGTTTCTTTCCAATGGGGCCACCCACCTTTATCATGTCCTGTAAATTCGTAATATCCCCACTGACTTAATAAAGCACACACCGCGATGTGCATTACTTCAATTTTTTGATCTTTTTTGAGTTTTTGATAACCCATCCCCAACTCCTGTAGTCCGATCAAGAACAGAATAGCTTGTAAATCCAATCCTTCTCCAAAACGCTTTTCTAGTTTTGAAATCACTTCTTTCCAAGCCTGCTCTAATGTTTTTTGCATATGACAAAAATAGTATTTTTGAATTCGATGAATTATTTAGACATTATTTTATCCACACCATTACTTTGGGGCTTGTATAAAGGGTTAACAAGAGGAATTATAAAAGAATTAGCCTCGCTATTAGCTTTGATTCTAGGAATATATGGAGCTGCGCACTTTTCAGAGCAGATCCAACCAACACTTCTAGCAAACACTTCTGTCGACGAGACATTTTTACCCATCATTACTTTTGCAACAACCTTTATCGTGATTGTTTTGTTAGTTAGATTACTAGCTTTGATGATGGATAAAATTATAAAACTGGCGGCTTTAGGAATGATTAGCAGACTACTAGGAGGAGTTTTTGGGGTGCTAAAAACAACCTTTATTATTAGCGCTTTACTACTAGTCTTTAACACGATAGATTATCACCTAAAACTAATTCCAAATAAGCAAAAGGAAAATTCGCTTCTCTACCAACCAATATCTGAATTGCTGCCGATTTTATTACCTTCGGAAGAAGACAGAGATAGTCTTTTAAAAGAAGTGGAGAAGGTTTGGAAAGAAGAAGAGCCTATTCCATTATAGCTGCAATTCCTGGAAGTTTTTTTCCTTCTAAATATTCTAACATTGCGCCACCACCAGTAGAAACATAACTAACCTTATCAGCCATTTCATACATATTGATTGCAGCAACAGAATCACCACCACCAATCAAAGAAAAGGCACCACTAGCAGTGGCATCTACAATTGCATCTGCAATAACTTTAGTTCCTTTCGAGAAATTTTCCATTTCGAAAACACCCATAGGCCCATTCCATAAAATAGTCGCTGAGTTTTTGACAACCTCAGCAAACAGACTAGCGGTTTCCTCACCAATATCTAAACCCATAAACCCATCTTGCACACTATTAATTTTCGATAGCGCTGTGTTGGCATCATTATTAAAAGCGTCAGCATTGACAGAGTCGATAGGCAAACATAAATTCACACCTTTTATTTTTGCGGATTTAATAATGTCTAAAGCTAAATCT
>CEWG01011783.1_pt1 | contig 15083 bp, 11 predicted proteins | sample 361411 | NCBI WGS metagenome assembly CEWG01 (sample SAMEA2622173, study PRJEB7988) | marine metagenome | biome: marine biome (ENVO:00000447); feature: surface water layer (ENVO:00002042); material: "saline water (ENVO:00002010), including plankton (ENVO:xxxxxxxx)" | depth 5 m | reverse complement strand
GTGAAGACAAATCCAAACTAACGTCAATCGCGCCGTGCTCCGTGATCACCCATACTTCGAGAGGATACTCCGAGGCCGTGCCGGCCGCTTGGCGGTCGCTTAACGCAGCATCGACGACCGCGAGATCCACGTCGATATGCCGTTCCTGAACGGAACTTAGGGCGACGAACTCCAGCGGAAGCAACGTCGCAGGAGACCAGACGTGCATGGACGTGCTGCACCGTTGACCGAAGGCCGTTGGTGCGTCGCTGTGGCGCTGACACGAAGCCACGCCGTTCAATCGGAGGTGCCCTGCCGCATTCGCTGCATGGGTGGCGGTTCCTGATCCCGCAGGATGCGAAGCCAGGAGACCGTCCTGACCTACGTCAATCAGGAGGCTGAATGGGACGGAGGACGTGGAACTGCTCGGAAGACCTTCAATCCACCATCGCCATGCAAGGCTTTGATTCTCCAACACCGTGGGGCCGAGGGTGCTGCTGGCGTTCCAGAGCGTCGCACCGCCGCTCATGTTCACGGCTTCTGAGACACCGCTGGCTAATCCCAGCACGTTCCCATACCCCATTGAGGTCAAATCAAACACCTCGTGCGTCTGAGCATCCAGACCAGCCTTGACGCCCGTGGCTGAGTGGGAACACGCCACGTCCGCACGTGCTTCGATCAACGAGGACCCTGTTGGAAGTTCAACGCTGAGGCTTGACTGAAGCCTGTGGCGGCTCCATTCGACAAGGAAGGTTTCCACCCCGGACGCGTTGCCGAGTGACGTGACGGCTGCTTGAGGTGCCACCAGTTGTGCTCCCTGCCCCAGGACGTTGACCGTGGCGTGGTCGTGAGGACAGACGGGCCACGATGGGAACGCGAGGGTGCGGGAAAGATGACCCACGTTCTGAATCCCTCCGTCCTGTGTCACCATCAGGCCGTTCGGCAAAGCGTCGCCCACGTGAACAGCATCGAGGTGCGTCACGCTGCCCAACGTCAGCCGTTCCAGAATTGGCGTGGCGAGGGACGAGGAGGTGGACATGTTCACGCGGAGGCGAAGTTGGGGGACTTGGCTTGTCGAGAGGGTGACGTCCGTCGGGAACGTAAGCCCCGTCCACCCGGGGACCTCGGTCCCGTTCGGATGCAGCAAATCCACGGTGAGGTTGGTCCCGGGTGGAAGTCGAACATGGCCGTCGAGCAGCCCCCACAGCGAACGGCTTGGTGCGCTGAACGTAGACGAAGTCCACGTGCCTTCCTCCAAGAACAGGTCGATCTCGACGCCCGCATCGTCGATGTACCAGCCGTCTTTTTCCACCCACGTGTCGGAGAAGAACACGTAACGGAAGCGAACGTCTTGTCCGGAAAGGTTGCTGATGTCGATGGTTTCCGCATCAAAACCCTGCGAACGTGATGGGCACCCCCCACTGTGGATTGACCCGTCGTAAATGCCTTCACCGTAGAATGGCGAGTATGGGTTCATGCTCGACAACGTGTGATGGGTGTGGCTGTGGTAGGGCGGGAACCACCACGACGCGCCGTCGTCCACCGAGATCTGCACGGCGCCTCCGTCCCAATTCGTTTCCGTGCACACCCAAGAACGGAATGACAAGCGAGCACTGCTGTTGTCGGGAAGGCTGTAACTTGGCGAGGTCAAGTAGGCCAAACTTTCTGCAGCATAATCACCGTCAAGAACGATTCCGACGCCATGGCTTCCAGACGTCCACGCCCTCGGGCCTGCGGTGACGTTGCTGTCCAACGCGCCCACTTCCCAGCCTTGACCACGCTCAAGCGCAATGGACCATCCGCGTGGGACCAATTGGCCACGTTCGAAGGAGACGTTCCACCACGTGGGACCGTTGGCCCCCAAGGCTTGGGTCCAGACCCATTCGTTGGTGCTGTTGCTTTGGCTGAGGGTGACACCTTGACCGAGCACCGGGGCCGTGGTGAAGTTGTCCAGCACCCGCACGGTGGTGTTGCTCACCCCTCCGTAGGTGATGACACGGAGGTCATCGATGGCCATGCCTTCCCAACCGTCAACGCCCGCGTTGCCATAACCAACGTTGGCGTCCGTGATGACGCGGAACGCGAGTTGCGCGGTTGACGCGTTCTGAGAAGTGAACACCGAAGGAGGCAGGCTGTAGCCGACGTCCACCCATTGACCGGATTCCTGTGTCAGCCAACCGCCTTGCCAGAGTAGACCGTTGCCAGGCAGACCGGGGGCTTGCGAGAGAAGCGTCCACGACGTTCCACGATCCAAACTCAGGAGGGTGGTCATGCTGTCTTGCCATCCACCTTCCATGTCCCAATGCGCACGGAACGCAAGTTCCGTCGGTGAAGAAAGGCCGGAAAGGTCGGCGTCCAAGATGACCCAGCCGTCGGCGTTGGGGGCGTATGCCCCAGTCAGATTGCCGTGAAACCAAGCGCCACCCGGGTCACCCTCGTTGTGCACCTTCAGGTCGTCGAGCAGCCAGCCCTCACGCGAGGCTGATTCATCGGTCGTTGCGAAACAAAAGCGGAGTTGATACCACGCTTCAGCCGACGGAAGGTGGCCGTCCAAAGGCAAAGATCGGTGCGTCCAACCTTGGGCTTCATCCCCTAACCACGCCGAACTCAAGGCCGAAGGATCGGGTTGCATCCCACTGGAAAACGTGCCGTTCATCAGGTCAGGATAGCCCCCGGTTGGCGTCAACGTGGACCAGGTTGGGAACGAAGTGCTGCGCCATTCCACCCAACGAGCATCCTGGGGCCCAAGGTCCGCAGCAGAACGGAAACTGACGGTCATGTTGCGAACCACGCTGGGACCGGCCACTTGCGGGCTCACGAAGCACCCTGCCATGTCAGCGGTCAGCGTGGCGTTTTGACCGCCCAAGTAGAGCGACCTGTTCCCGTCAAATGCGGTCGATGGAAGAGACGCGTTGACCGTGTTGGAACTCAAGTTGACCGTGGACCACGAGCGGTCTGCACTTCCGACCGCCAGCCATCCGTCCGGGGTGAGGACCGCGTCTTCGAAGTCCTCCACGTCGTTGTTTGATTCTGGCGAAGCGAGCGTCAGACGCCCGCCGCGAAGCAATCCTTCCGTACGATCATGAAGCCCGCCGGAAAATCCTGTGCCCTTATCGTAGGCGAACTGTGTCCCGTTGGTCCCGTCCTCCGTCCACACGGTGCCCAAGGTCAAGCCGGCCTCCACAACGGTGTGGTTGGCCGGGACCATCAATGACGTGACGTTGGCAGCCGTGATGCCGCCACCGCCAAGCGGTGCGACGGTCACGGTCGGGCTTGTCGCCTCTCGCAGCGGTCCAAGGGCGGACTGAGCCACAGGGAGAAGAAGGGGCAGCAGCAACACCATCAGCATCCAAACGGACGCACGGCGGCGTTGTGAGAAGGCCTCCATCCGTTGTTCCACAGGCCCGGATGAACTTGAACGCTCGTTCCTCGTGTACGCTGACTTGATTGAAGGTTTCAAGTGGTCTCGTCTCGACGAACGGGTGATGAGTGCAGCAGGCCCCCTCGACGAGGCTGCTGCCCGAGAGGTTGAGGAACAGCTCACCACCACTCATCGTCAACAAATCAACCGGCGCATTCCCATTCCTCTGCCCCGTCCTGACTTCTGGAATGCCGTGAGCCGTTTGCTTCAGTCCATCGATTTGGACCTGCACGAAGCCGTTCGAAAGCACGGGTTCGATCTGCGCGTCCAGAACCTCCAACGACGACAAGCCACCATCCGCCGCGTGGCCAGCGAACTGGCACGTCGACGGCTTGTGGCCATGATGCAACACGCGTCCAGTCAGTCGCTTCGATCCCCTTCCCCTGCCGGCCAATCAAGCGAACTCCCTTCCCTAGATTGGAGCAGACATGACCCTGCTGAACGTGAGTTCTACACCACCATGAAGGAGCAAATGGACCGGTTCAAACTTGCCGTGGATTGGGCTTCGATGCAAAATGGCCTCCCGGCCGAAGCCGCAGCAACACGGCCCCCTGCAGCCGATTTGGCTCCTCGGGGCACGACTCAACTCGACGCGTTCACGGAAGGGCCTGAGGGCCTTACCGGCAACCCACCGCCTGCGTTGGCCTTCGAAGACCCCACGCCATCCACGATGAGCGATGCTCACATGGACGAAGAAGAGCGGTTGATGTCGGAGCGGATGGACGATTGGCCAGAGGAGGACTACCTCTTCGACACCGTTGAAACTGCTCCAAAATCCGTGCCTCAAGGTCGGCATGCTGCTGCCCTGGAACTTGCGCCCGCCCCTAATGCCGTGGCCAAAGAGCTGCCTGAAGCAACGGCGCCCTCGGAGACTGCAGCTCCCTCGCTGGCAAGGGTACGCATCCTCGCCTCGATGGAAGACCCGATCCTTGGGCCTGACGGAGAAGACATCGTGCTCTCTTCAGGTGATGTGCACCTGTTGACGCCGGACGTGGCCGACATTCTGGTTGCGTCTGGAGTCGCCGAAGCCGCGGAACTGTGAACCGCAGCGGTTGCACTACCGCTTTTGATCGGTGCCGGGCGATGCCGGACTCAGTTGACGCTTCGCATCGAGATTTCGATGCTGACCGTGTCAGGGATGTCGATTCGAGCGACGTTGCGGAGGGCAGATTCGTCCTTCCCCGAGGTGATGTCCATCTCAAGCAGGCGCTTGTGGACACGCATCTCGTAGTGGTCGTAGGTCTCGCTGCCTTCACCGTCAGGAGCCCGGCGAACGGGAACAACAAGACGACGGGTGGGCAGGGGGATTGGCCCGCGGAGCTTGACGCCGCCGGAGTCACAAATCAGCTTGATCTGATGGGCGACCTGATCGATGTCTTGGTGGTTCTCACCAGTCAACTTGATCACGGTGACCGCAGCCATCGACGACCCTCCTCAACTCATGCCTCAGTGGAGGCTCACTTCTTCTCGATCTTGAGGCAAACGCCAGCAGCGACGGTCTTGCCCATGTCGCGGATGGCGAAGCGGGAAAGTTCGGGGAACGTCTCCATGGCTTCGATGGCCATCGGCTTGGTCGGTTGGAAGCGGATGAGGCACGCGTCACCGGTCTTCAGGAAGGAGGGGTTGGCCTCCTTGCCGGCCTTGTTCGTCTTCTCAAGGAGTTCCTGGAAGCGGACAGCGACCTGAGCGGTGTGGGCGTGGAACACCGGGGTGTAGCCAACGGAGACCGCCTTGGGGATGTCCATGAGCTGAATCTGACCGACGAAGGTCTCGTCGTGGCGGACGAAGGTGGGCTCGCTCTCGGAGTAGCCCGCAACGTCACCGCGGCGGATGTCGGTGGCAGCGAGGCCACGGACGTTGAAACCGACGTTGTCGCCGGGCTCTGCCTTGTCGACCATGGTGTGGTGCATCTCGATGGACTTGACCTCAGCCGACTTCTGGCTGGGGTTGAAGACCACGGTCTTGCCGACGTTCAGGATGCCGGTCTCGACCTTGCCGACGGGCACGGTTCCGATGCCGCCGATCTTGTAGACGTCCTGAATGGGGAGGCGGAGGGCCTTGTCCACAGGCTTGTCGGGCATGGCTGCAGCGTCGATGGCTTCGAAGAGGGTGGGTCCGTTGTACCAGGGGCACTTGTCGGACTTCTCAAACACGTTGTCGCCGTTGAGGCTGGACGCGGGGATGAAGGGGATGCGGTCGAGTTGACCGCCGAAGCCCGCCATCTTGAGGAGGTTGGACACCTCGGTCTTGGTGGAGTTGAACTTCTCTTCGGCCCAGTCGACACCGGAGATGTCCATCTTGTTGACGTGGACGATGAGTTCCTTCACACCGAGCACGCGAGCGAGGAAGGCGTGTTCCTTGGTCTGTGCGTTGACACCGTCGTTGGCCGCACAGAGCAGCACAGCGGTGTCGGCCTGGGAGGCCCCGGTGATCATGTTCTTCACGAAGTCACGGTGACCGGGCGCGTCGATGACGGTCCAGTAGTACTTCGGGGTGAAGAACTCCTTGTGAGCGACGTCGATGGTGATTCCACGCTCGCGCTCTTCCTTGAGCCCGTCCATGACGTAGGCGAGACCGAATCCGGCCTTACCTTGCTCAGCGGCGAGCTTCTCGTTCTTCTCAATGACGTGTCCCTCAATGTGACCGGAGTCGAGGAGGAGACGACCAACGGTCGTCGACTTTCCGTGGTCAACGTGACCAACGAACACGATGTTGCGATGCGGCTTCTTCTTGTCTTCCCACTGCGATGGCATGGTAATACACTCCTGTGCGAGTCGCCGACTGAACTCCCCTATTTGAATTCCACGCTGCCCTCGACTGGAGCCTTGCGCGGGAATTTGGGGTCACTTGTACTCCAACACAACGCGGAATTGGTGGACTTTGATGTCGTTCCAGCGGTCGTTGTGAATGCGCATGGTCCACTCGCCGTCGCCGTGGGTTGTGTCGGTCATCAGGTAGGACGAGAGGGGCAAGCTCAGGCAGTAATCGTCGCTGTCGCAGTTTGCGTCTTCACGCTGATCGTCACCAATTTCCGAGGAGTTCACCACTTCCTCGTTTTCTTCATCGAGGACGTAGATCTCGAGGCGGTTGTTGTTCTGCTGTTGGCCGCCGCCGACCACCCAATCATCGTCCTGCTTGGGGTAAGTCAGTTCAGCGATGGCCTTGCGAATCGTGTTGCCGCTGTCACGGTCGTACACCACGGTAACGTCGAAATCAAGTTGTGCGGGTCCGGAAGAACTGTTCCCTCCCATCTCAAAATCGGTCCACGTTCCAGCGTAGTTCACGTGCACCTTGATTTCGTCCGTGCTGGTCAAGCCCTTGCTGCTCTTCACGGTCAGGACGACCTCGTATTCACCCGGCGCCACGGACGTCCAATCGACGGTCTCGCCTTGCAGGTCTGCATCGTTCTCGGCATCTCCGTCCCCGTCGTCGTCTTCGGACGGCGCGAGGTCCCACGTCCATTCGGTGATGTAATCGTCAGAGGTGGCCGCTTCAGAGTCGCTTCCGTCGAGGGCCACCGTGGTGGTGGCGGTGATCTTCCGGTCCGAAGTCTCCTTGTCGTCCTCGCAAATCCAAATCAGCAGATACGACGTGGCAGACACATCCTCACCGAGGCAGTCGAACTCCGAAGAGGCGTCCGTGCTGATGGTGGCCGTCGGGGCTTCTGCGGAGGCCTCAACCACGTCCACCGTGCGGGTGGCGTCCTTCGAACGGATTCCGTCGGAAATCGTCAGCACCACGGTGAAACTTCCCGCCACGCCAAATGTCCACTCGGCCGTCCTTCCGGTGGCGTCAACGGTCCCGTTGCCGTCGAAATCCCAGCGGTAGCTCAGGGACCCGTCGTTGGGCAAGGACCCGGATGCGTCGAATGCGACCGTGTCACCAACGCGGATGTTGCTGGCCGGCGAGAGGGTGAACACGGCATCCAAGCCCACTTCATCCCCGGCATCCGTCACGCATCCAGCCAGACTTGAGGCCACCATCAGCAGCATGAGGCTCGCCGCCACCGGCCATCGTCCCATGGTGAATGCTGCCCACGCGGCATCAAGAACCCTGTGCCCCGCTGCAGCATCAAAACGAGAACAACGATGTTTGCCGGCTGCCCCGAATGAGGTCCTGCGCCGTCCAACCGAAGGCCTCGGTGATGCGCCCAAGGGCTGCTGCGAGGCGCTCAGCGTAAAAACGCCCGTCGTAACCGTCGACACCGCCGCCTTCCTGCTCTTCAAGCCAAGGTGCCACCTCCATCGGGCGTCGGCTGGCATCTGTGACGATGAAAGAGACCTTCATCCCCGAAGTAAACGGCAAGCCAAGTTCGATGCGTCTTTTTGCTGCACGAACTTGGGCCATGCTGTCCGGTTTAGCGTACACTTTGGTGAAATCGACATCATCTACAGATTTGACGGGCGTCCGGAGGACCCTGCCCTTGCATGATTTGGCTAGGATGAGGCGGTCCGCGTCGATCGTTTGCGCCTTCAGCGCGTCCACCTGGTCCAAGGCATAGGCCACCAAGGCTTCACCTTCATCGGCCAAGGCATGCTCCATCACCTTGTGCATGCTTTCGACCAAGAACGCGAATGAATCCGTGCGCTGGGTTTCATACCCTCGAATGAGCATGTCCTCGCTTGGCCAGACCACTTGTCCGACGTAGCGCTTTTTGGCGCCGTGTGAAAAAAAGACGGAAAGGCCTTTTTCGAACTCCAACACCGCGGCATCACGGCTGTACTTCTCCGCCAAATCAAGCCCAAAGGTCACCATCGCGTCCTTGGCTTGATTCCACTGCAAGACGAGATTTTTCGCCTCGTTATCTCCGGATTCTGCATCGATCCTGGCCTGTGTCGGGACGGCACCTGGCACGCTTCCTTCGATGGGAGATTTGACGAATATCGAGTCTGTGTCTGAGTACACAACAGGGTGGCCTTGCGCCTCCAAATCAGCAATGACGGCCTTGATGTTGTGCCGAGCCCACGCAGTAATGGACGATCCCAAATCGCGGTGCGTGAATCGGTAGAAGCCCGACGCAAAGACCCCGTAGAAGGAGTTCATCAGGATCTTCACGGCGTATTGCATAGCGTCGTGGAAGGCACGACCGGCTTCGTCCTCAGCGTCCTTCATGCCCTGTTTGTGGCGGTCGCGCTGTTCCATCAAGTCGCGGAGCAAAAAAGGCACGAGGCCGGTCCGATGCCCTTCTCCCCAGAAACGAACACCGGTCGGGGCCGTATGCACCTCTTGCTCGTCTTCAGGTTGCTCAGGATGAGCGGGGTCCACGCGGGTGGTGTAGCAGATGTTGTGACCGATCATGATGCTCGGGTACATGCTCTTGAAGTCCAATACGGCAATCCAAGGGTGCAATCCTGCCTCGACATCATGCACGTACCCACCCGTGATCTGACCTTCCTTGGGTTCGGCGCTTCCCGTCATTGGGACGGCGATGCCGGTGCGGTCAGCCCGCCGAATCACCAAGGAATCGATGAGTTGGCTTGTGCTGCCGTTACTGGCCGTTTCAAACGCGACTTTCGCCACAGCAGCAACGGCTTCCTTCCTCCTGACAATTTGCAGGGACTGGAGAATGTCAAGCGGCAACTCAGCGTCGCGCCGGCAATACTCCAAGACCACGTCAGGACGTGCTGCCCATTCTTCGTCCATTCGGGATGCGTCAACGTCCATTTTCTGGCGTTCGGCGTCCTCTGGAAACAGCAAGGCGCTGACGAATGCCAAGGTCTCACGCTGAGGGCGCAGAGCCATCCTCGCTTGCCACCATGCGTCCATGACGCATCGGCCGCCCAGCGTCCACGCTCTCGTGCTGGCCCGCTTCGGGACCACGGACTCGCGTTGTCGGCGAAGGTCTGACGGGTCCTGAGGGGTACGGCCCCAACCGAACATCGCCAAGCGTCGTTCTGCGTCTTTGCGACCACCGAGAGCTTCGACGCGATCGGCGATGCGCGGGAGATCGAAGTTGTCGATGTTGTACCCCGTGATGATGTCCGGATCTCGGTCGAGGATTAGTTCAGTCAACCCTTCGAGCAGCGCGGTTTCGTCGTCACGCCACGAATGCACTTCACGTGCCCCTGTGCCAAGGTCCTCGAGGACCGCCGCACCGCACAATATGCTGTTGTCGGCGATGCTTGTCTCCAGGTCAAAGGAAAGCAAGCGGAAGGGGACGGGAAAGGCTTCGGTTGGCTGCACCTCCTCTACGGAACACCTGAGGGTCAGGTCCACGGCGTACACGCCGCCTCCACCGGCCTTCCGAACGGCGGCTTCAACCTCTTCTCCATCGGCCCGACGGGCCACGACCTCGCCGGCCACCGCCACATGCATCCCAAGATCGGCTTCCAACAACAAACGGTTGGTGAACGGGATGTCGGCTGCAAAAAGCGACCAGGCACCTTCCAACGCACGCCGAAGTTCGGGGACCATGAAGGGCTGATGAACCTCGACCCTCCAGACCGGTTTCCAACCAAGGTCGGTCCAACGAAGTTCGGGGCCGGTCACGCGACGCACCTGGTCCCGTTCCCGAAGCCGAGTGGCCGATTCAAGCAGAGCCTCAGGAACCTCAAGCCCGCTGGACCAGCGCCCGATGGGGGCGACCTCGATGTGCGGACGAAGGCCATGCACAAGCAGGCAGACGCTCTCTCCAGAGGCCGCACGACCAAAGAGTTCCACGACCGTCGTGCCTTCGGAACCTTCGCCGATGGACCGGTATCTGGAACTGATGAGACCGACACGGCCTTGCCAGCGTTCGGAGGCCATCACACGGCCCTCTGCTTTGGGCTCCTTCAGCCCTTCGCACCGCCCAAGGCAAGGCCCCATGACGACGCGCAAAGTCTTGATACCGTGGAGAAGTGAGGCATAAACCGGACTCCGGAGGAAGGCGAATGAAGGACATCGACTGGGACGCGCTGACCTTCTCCTTGACCCCCACCGATTGGATGTATGTGGCGGAGGTCAACGCCGGTGAAGCATGGATGCCTGGCAGTCTCCAACCTTTCGCGAACTTCTCCATCTCTCCCGCAGCAGGTGTGCTGAATTACGGCCAGGGTCTCTTCGAAGGCATGAAGGCCTACAGGACGGAAGCCGACCGCATCGTGTTCTTCCGGCCTGAGGAAAACGCTCGACGCATGCAGGCCGGTGCGGACCGTCTTCGCATGCCTCCGGTGCCAGAATCCCTCTTCGTGGACGCCATCGAGCAAGTGGTCCATGCCAACAGAGATTGGGTTCCTCCCTGCGGCCGAGGCGCCCTATACGTGCGCCCCATACTTTTCGGATCAGGCCCTGTGCTTGGGGTGGCTCCTGCTCCGTCGTTCACCTTCATGATCTACTGTACCCCGGTGGGCCCGTACTTCAAGGGCGGTATGAGCGCGATTTCGCTGATTATCTCCGAAGACCATCACAGGGCTGCCCCGGGCGGTTCTGGCGGCGTGAAGGCCATCGGCAACTACGCACCGGGGATGATGCCCTCCTACGCGGCCAAAGCGGCCGGATTCGCCGAGGTCATCTACCTCGACGCTGAAACGCACACCTGCATCGAAGAAGTGGGTGCTGCGAACTTCTTCTGTGTGAAAGACGGCGTCCTCAGCACCCCGTCTTTGACCGGCACCATCCTCCCGGGAATCACGCGTGCTTCGATCATCGAACTCGCCCGCCACCGTGGACTTGAGGTGCGTGAAGAGCGGGTCACTGCAGAAGCTGCCATGGCGGCCGACGAAGCCTTCTGCTGTGGGACGGCCGCGGTGATTTCACCAATTGGCTCCATTACCCACGGCGACCGAACCACAACCTACGGAGACGGCACGCCTGGGTCGGTCACAATGGACCTCTACGCTCATTTGACCGGCCTCCAAGCCGAACGTGAAGAGGATCGTTTCGGTTGGCTTCACGAGGTCCCAGACCTCGGATGAAGTCACGCAGCCGTTGGCTTGAATGCCGTCAGATCGCTCATGATTTGAGCAAACTCCGCACGAATGGTGGCGATGTCATCCCGGAGTTTGGCGATGGCGTCCTCCAACTCTTGTCGACGGGCCGCTTGGCGTTCTTTTCGGACGGCACGGCGCTCAGCGAGTAGTTTGTCCAAGGCACGACTTTGGGATTTGAAATTGGAGCGAGCGGCCTTCATGCGCTCCTGCAGGCGGGTCAGATCCTCCGAATCATCGGCGTTTGCTTTTGACGCCGCATTCTCGAAACTCGCTTGCCGGCGCTTGTCCTCGATGTGCCAGTCAGGAGTGGATTTGAGGCTCTGCTTGAGCCCGATGAGCGCGAAGGCCTTGATCCACCACTTAGACGGGTCGAAGTGGTACCATCGGTGCCCGTTGCGGTAATCAGCTTGGAACGTGTGGTGGAAGTTGTGGTAACCCTCACCGAACGTCAAGAAGGCAAGGATGGGGGAATCTTTGCTGCTGTTGGCGTCGCCGTACGGCTGCGTACCCCAGATGTGGGCGGCTGAATTGATGAGGAAAGTTCCGTGGTGGGTGAACACCGTGCGGGCCAGCCCGGCCCAAACGAAACCACCGACCGCCCCAGGGACGCCGCTAATCAGACCGCCGATGAGCGCAGGAAGGAACATGCCCACGCCGACGGCGAGGAGGAGGTAGAATTTATGCTGGAAGCGAAGGATTGGGTCCTCCTGCAGGTCCTTGACTTGATCAAGGTCGTGAATGCGCTCGCCACCTTCGTCGATCATCACCCAGAGGATGTGGCTCCACCAGAACCCGCGTGAGGCTGAGTAGGGGTCCTCTGGCGTGTCCGTGTGCCGGTGGTGGAGACGATGGTCTGCGCACCAATTGAACGCGCTGTTCTCAAACGCCCCTGCGCCAAATAGAGCGTAGAAGAGCCGCAACGGCCACGATGCTTCGTGGCTGCGATGACTAAACAGGCGATGGTAGCCGACCGTGATGCTCAGCCCGCACGCGAAGTACCAGATAACGAACAAAACAGGCTCAACCCACGTCACACCAAACTGGGTGATGTGATACCACAAACCGGCGATAGCGGCAATTGGCGTCAACACCAGAAACAGCGTGTTGACGACGTTGATGCTGTCGTTTCCCTCCCCTGCCATGGTGTGGCGGGACACACCACGCTTCAAAGCGGTTACCATTCTGGCAGGTGTTCTAACGTGGGTCCATCACCGCTTGAAAGAGCGCCGACGTGAAGAGCGCCCCTTGGACTTCCCCTGCCCAGTCGGCCGGTTTCCACCTTGGGCGCGGGCGGTTGCGGGTTTTGCGGCCTGCTCATGCTCTTTCTTTCGTTGTTCACGCCACGTTGTGCCGATGAGTTGCATGATTTCCTCTTTGGACGACGCCCCGGCATCGGCCTCTGCGCCTGAACGGCTGACGATCAGTCGACCTTCGCGCGCATGAGGGTCGCGGGGGCGGGCGGTGTTCGCTTCCCGCTTAATCTTGCGAAGTCCGACGGCTCGGGCTGCGTTGTAGAGTCCCTCGAGGTCCGGTTTCTTAACCGCGGCATCCTTGGCCACGCGTCGACCTGAACGGCGTGAACGGCGGACGTCAAAATACGACGGCCACAGGGTCAGGCGGTCCGGATCATGGTCCATGTGTCCGCCTCATCTCCTGTGTGTCAGGTCCGTATGGACCCGGTTCAGGGACCTCACTCGACGAGCACGCCGTTGATGACCCCGTCCTTACCGGGCCGGGAAGTGATGCGCACGCGACCCTTGTCGGTCTCGATAATCGCGCCCTTGACGAGGATGTTCCGACGCACATAGTTCGGGTCGGATTCGTTCTCGACGACGCTCATGATGGTGCCCATCTTCGTGGTGCCCTTGGCAGGATCTGCAATGGCCACACGGTTCTCGGCCATCACGCGGACCATGGTGTTGCCACCGGCCTTGCGGTAGATCTTGCGCTTGGGTTCACCAACGAGGGCGAATTGCTTCTCGCTGGAAATCTCAGTCTTGCGCTTGCCGCGGGCCTGGACCCGGCGTCCGCCGCTGGTCTTGCGTCGAGAGATGCCGTGCCATTGTGCCATGAAAGGTTCACCTCGCAGGCTGCCGACCGACACGGCGTATATGAAGCCCACCCTCACACACATAGGAGGTCCAAACGCGAGAGAACGGCTTGGTCTGCGTTTCGTAGAACCGCCTCGACCTTCTGCCCCGGCAGGAGTTGCCCTACGCCAGAGGGGGTTCCGGTGAACACCAGATCGCCGTCCACCAACGGAGCCCAGGAACGCAGGTCGTCGAGCAAGGTGGACGGAGCCATGGACATAGCCTCCACGGGGGAAGATTGGCGCACGTCCCCGTCAACACGAAGCTCAAGGTGCAGGCCTGAGGACATCAACGCCGCTTCGCCTTCGGTCCACGGGACCAGTGTCCCAAGGCATGCAGCGCCACGAAATGCCTTGCCTCGTGCCCACGGCAGGCCTTCGGGGCGCGCGGATGATTGGGCCGCCCGATCGGTGAGGTCGAGACCCACCGCCACATGGGTCACAGAAGCCTCATGGTCGAGTTTCAATACCAATTCGACCTCATGATGAATTTCGCCGTCATGGCCGGAGACGTCGATGTTTTGTTCGGAGGAAAGGCATCCATCTGGTTTGGTGAAAAAGATGGGGCGGGTTGGGCGAACATTGCCAAGTTCAGCCGCGTGAGCAGCGTAGGTTCGAATCGCACACCACATGGCCATAACTGGCCCACATGGCCCGGATTCTTGGAACCTCTCATGGCAACGGTCATAGCACGCTACACCACGCCATCACCATGGTCAAGGATTGGAGCATTCGCAAACGGCGCCCCATCCGCAGGAAGGCCATCGCTCCTCTGCTGAGGGACCTCGAGGAAGCCCTTGGCATCGATTTGGACGTCGCCGGGGCGTTCCTCGAAGCGGCCGAGTTTGGCCCGTGGAACCTTGTTTTCGTCGAAAAGACGCCAAAAGCAGTTGACGTGGAACATCCCGATGGTCATCGGGTGGTTGCGTTGACCCTTCGAGGCTTGATGGAGCACGCCGACGCAGCGCATTGGGTGGAGGTTGATCATGGCGCCATCAGGTTCCTGATGAACGGAGCCGATTGCATGGCTGCTGGAATTTCCGGAGCGGACCCCGCCATCGAAGAAGGAGACCTCGTCTGGATTCGAGACGAAGTCCACAAGCGGCCGTTGGCCCTTGGATGGGCCCTTTCGTCTGGAGAAGACATGGTCGGAGCGACCGGCGGGAAGGCCGTGAAAACCATCCATTGGGTCGGCGACGAACTCTGGGACATGGAGTAAACCAGCGGCCCACAGCGCCAAATAGGAACGTCCCATCCTTCGACCTATGCGGAACGCAGTCCTCCTCTGCTTCCTTCTTGTGATGGCAGGGGTGGCAACAGCGGGAGGAACCGGTGGCGAGGACTCTGGCCCGGACCCGACGGAAACTCCCTTCGCAACCCACGAAGCCACCTCACCGTCTGCGGACGGAAAAACGTGGACGCTGAGCGTGACCCTCGACAGCGAAGCGGTGGAGAACGGCACGACGTTGCTGCTGACCACGCAGATTTGCACCAACGATGGGGTCTGCGATCCACCGGTCGACCAAACGGCCACGGTGTCAGAAGATGGGGCCGTCCACACGATTTCCGTGACGCCTCCCGAGGACCATACCTACGTCAACTGGCGGGCCAAGGTCACGTACGCAGATGGCGGAGAAGAATTCCACCCCTTCGGAGATTGGTACACAACATGGTCCACCTGCTA
>CEWG01050818.1_pt1 | contig 15113 bp, 13 predicted proteins | sample 361411 | NCBI WGS metagenome assembly CEWG01 (sample SAMEA2622173, study PRJEB7988) | marine metagenome | biome: marine biome (ENVO:00000447); feature: surface water layer (ENVO:00002042); material: "saline water (ENVO:00002010), including plankton (ENVO:xxxxxxxx)" | depth 5 m | reverse complement strand
GGAGATTTATATGGAGATGGTTTAAGTCATAGTGATGGTACAACAGGGATACAAGCTGCAGAAAATAAAATAGATGGAAATTGGACACTAATTATAGACGGAAATACACCGGACACATTATATTACAGATGTCAAAATCATACTAATATGATTGGAACTATTAATATAATTAATAATTATATCAACTACCAATGGTTTAGCGTAGATACAAATAATAATGTATTTAATATTGGAAATAATAGTAATAATTACACACTTAATGACCAAGATGGCGGAAATAAAATTAAAATTAATATTCAATATACTGATTTAAGTAATAATGCAAGTAAAACTATTAATTCAGTATTAACTAATGAAATTGCTGAAACAGGTGTTGTTACAATTACAGGCGTTACATCTCCAGGTGAAGTATTAACTGCAAATATTACAGATTCTAATGGAATTCCTGTAGAAACAAATCTTCAACAAGATATATCATACAATGTTACTGATAATGCTTATATATGGAATGATATCAGCTCTAATTTATATCCAACTATTACACTTGAAAGAGGTAGAACATATACTATTGATATAAATGTTACTGATAATCATCCTGTTAGAATACAAACTAATAGTGATTTAAATGGAACTTTATATAGTGATGGATTAAGTCATAGTAGCGGAAATACTGGTGATGATATACACGATGTTTCTAATGGCACCTGGACATGGACTATTCCTCAAAATGCACCCAATACATTATATTATAGATGTAAAAATCATACAGATATGAGTGGAAATATTAATATTGTTGATAAATATATTAACTATCAATGGATTAGAGTTGATGGTACTACTGAAACTAATATTGGTAATAATAACAATGAATATACTATTGTTAATGCTGATATAAGTAATAATATTAAAATTAATGTACAATACACCGATAATTTAGGTTTTAATGAAAATTTAACATCTGCCTTAACAAATATTATTAATACCCCTCCTTTATTAACTATAACTGGAACAACTCATGTTGGTCAAGTATTAACTGCTAATTTAAGTGATAATAATGGATTTAATGATGTTCAATATGATTGGATAAGAGTTGATGGTACTACTGAAACTACTATTCAAAATATATTAAATCAAAATACCTATACATTGGTTGAAGAAGACGCTGGTAAAACTATCAAAGTTAATGCTCAATACACTGATTTTAATAATTTTGATGAAAATATCATGTCTTCTGAGACTTTTGAGATTAATGGTGATGGTAATGTAGAAATAACAGGTATATTTGCAATTGGACAACAACTTACTGCTAATGTTACCGATCCTAATGGTATTAACGGAGCAATTACATATCAATGGATTAGAATAAATGACTCAAATTCATCAACCAATATTGGTATAAATAGTCCAAACTATACACCTGTTAATGACGATTTAAATAAAACTATTAAAATTCAGGTGCAATATACAGATAATCTTAATAAAATAGAAAATATAGAATCTTCTCCAACTATTTTTATTACAGAATCTGTTGTTTTTGACCAAATTATAAATAATAATAATCAATCATACAGATTTACAGAATATCCAGTTAATTATCAAGATAATGTGCAACTTACTCTTAGTAAAAATGTTACTTATATATTTAAGGTTAATACACCTGGACATCCCTTTTATATTAAATCTGAGAGAGTTATTGGTACTGATTTTCAATTTAATGGTGGTGTTACTGGTCAAGGCACTGAAGTAGGTAATGTTGTCTTTAGAGTTCCTCAAGTAGATTTACCAAATAATTTATATTATGTATCCGGTAATACAACATATGGATTAAATAACATTGCAAAAATGTCTGGTATTTTTAATATCCCATAATAAAATTGATTTTTTAAAATTACTTAAATATTTCTATTACTTAAAATAATACAAATATTATCAATGATTATCTACAACGATTGTTTAAATAAACGAACAAAATACACTGATATACTTCAACGGGCTGAAATAGTACAACTTGACCGCTCATATTATGATTCTTATTCTGACAAGGTATTATTTAATTTAAAACATACTGATTTTTGTGAAACAATGAAAAATAACATTTCTTTACTTTCAACGAATATCAACTTTTATCAAATATGTAAAGATATTAATAATGAACAAAATATTGAAGATTTATTAACTGGTTATTATAATGACAAAAGCAGACATTTACAAGAAGAATTTCTTGTTAATAAGATTGCATTGGATTGTCATAATAAAAAAATTATTTTCTTAAATATTAGCGCCGATTATTACTGCTTAGACAGAAATGAAGAATCAAATTATGCTAACCACGGAACTTGTGCCATATTAGTTCCAAAAAACAATGAATATCATTTATATTATATGAATCCGCATGGAGATGTAATGAAACCATACACATTCTTTGAAGAACATATTACACAAAAAAGATGTAAAATTTATGATTTTGAAAAAAACACTGTTGATTTTGTTGTAATGAATTCTATTGTTCAATACTGTAATAATTATCTTAATACAAATATAGTTTATACAATGGATGAGTGTCATAACTATTATGGCGTTAATTTACAAGAACACGACCATCACGGGTTATGTTTTATATTTCCTAGCATTATATATTACTATTTTGGTAAATATTTTACTGAAAAAAGAGAACTAACTATTAAAAATAAAACTAAAATATTACCTTCTTTAAAAGATATGTTACACAATGGAAATTTTAATTTGGCTATTCATTCTTGTTTTATAGATTTCAATAAACATTATAAAAAGGTTATATTTGATTGTATTGATGAACCTATTACGTTAATTGATACTGTTGATAAATTAGAAAAATGTTTGTCTAAATATGGAAAACCTTTTGTTAAGAATCTTTCTTCTACTATGATTAATTTTATATACAAACACTATTTGCTCAAAAATAAAATAATTTAATAAAATATATGTCAATAAGAAAAATAAAAACAACAATAAGCACTATAAGAGGAGTATATGATAAAAACGGTAATTTCTTACCTTCCGGTAATTATTATTTTGAAATAAAAAATTATGATGATAATGGGTTTACCGGTAAATTGGCTAATTTTGGTAAATTTTGTTTTTCACCTAAAAAACTCGTTAAAATGATGGCAGTGGGTCAATCCAGATTAGCTGATGCCGCTAATTTAGATGAAGATGGTATGCCTCATTACGTTTTTCCTACATCACAAATAAACAATAATATAGTTCAACCTTTTTTTCAACGCGTAAATAGAAATGTTGTAGTATCTCAAGAACAACCAGAATGCACAATATGTTTAGACAAAATCAAAAATACTGATAAAAAGGTACTATCATGTAATCATGTTTTTCATAAAAATTGTGTTGATACTTGGCTGCAAGAAACACCTAATTGTCCTTTATGTAGAAAAAGACAAACATCATCTACCCCTATTATTGAAAACGATATTACTATTGAAGATTTTGATGATAATGAAACTTTTAGATACAGTACAAGAAGATACCGAGAATTTAATAGAGGCGGAAATAGAACTATTGTATTTCCATCAAGATTTTCGCGCAAATAACTTAAAAATTAATCTTTTTGTTATTTTATATGATTAATAACAAAAAGAAAAAGGTTAAACGAGAAAAGAAAAAAATTGAATATAGAACCAAACAAGAAAGACAAGATGAAATTAGAGAAATTTTAATTCAACTAACTCATTTTAATTTAGATATGACTTATGAACCCGTTAAATTACTTTATAAAAAATTTAAAGAATATATTACTGAAGGACAAAGAATTGTTGTTAACATTCCCTTTCCTGAAATCAATAGACGAATTAAGGGAATTTTAGCTATTTCAAAAAATGAAGACGTCACTATTGCTCTTCTTAATGAAAAATTTAATTGATTTTTTCCATAGCATCTTTTATTTCTGTACAAGATGCTATTTTCTTTTTCAAAGCTGTTTTTGCTTTTTTGGGATTATCTGGTCCTTCCGATACATTATCTAATATATCCATCCATTCATCCATTAATTTAGAATCATTTTTATACGTTGGATTTTGCTTTTCCCATTCTGTCATTGTTTTTGTTTGCTTTAATTTTACGTCTCTTATCGTATTATCTATTTTTTCATTATTTTCATCTTTCTCCCATTTATCATTATCTTTTACATAGAATTTTAATCTCTTTGCGTCACTACAATGTATTGGTCTTTCTGTTGGTTTTAAGTCTTCCAATTGTTTTTTAATTATATTCGTCACACCATCTACAAATCCATTATTTTTTGTATATGCTAAGTCTTCCAAAGTTACTTGAATATTTTTTACAAAATCGGTTAAATTAAGAGCATCCTTACAGTTTTCATTTAAAAATAACTTAATAGATATGTTTTGATTACCGCAGTTATTAAAGTTATTAGTAGTAGCATTAGTTTTAGCTACTTCCATACATGTTTTCGCTATTTGCTTTTCATATTCTATTTGTTTTTCTAAACTTTTAATTTTTTCATCTTTAATTTCAACTTTTAGTTTTAGATTTTCATTTTTAAGATTCTCTATTTCTAAATCTTTCGCATCCATGACATTAACACTTTTTGCACTACTTTTTTTGCACTTTTTAACACTTTTTGAGCTTACCATATCTCTAAATTTACATTTTTTAATATGTTTATACATACCACCTTTGGTCTTATATTTTCTATCACAAAATTTACAAAAAAATCCTAAAGTCTCCATTTTGGAACCCTTTTGGAGACTTTGGACACCATTTTGGAGACTCATTTTTTGATGTTTTTTACTTGATAAATGTTTTTCATAATGACATTTTTGAGATGCTGAATAATCACAATATTCGCAATAATATTTTTTAACACTTTTACTACTTTTAACACTTTTTGGTCTCCAAATTTTGGACATTTTATATAATGTCCAGAAAATATTTTTAAGTCCTTATCGCATGATTTTTTTTTCAGTCACAAAAGTAAATCTAAAATTTTCAATAATTTCTTACAAGATGCTTTGAAAACTAATTTTTGGGTTCTTTAATTTTACAAAACTTATCCTATATTTCAATTTTGGACATTTTAAAAATGTCCATTTTTCATTTTCGCAAAATAGTTTGTTCAAAAAATTGTTACTGGATAAAAATCTTGTAGGTATTAACTTTTTGAGATTTTTATTTTTTAGAGCATAATGCTTTAATTTTCTATTTTTATAGAGAAAGAGAAAGTGAAATTTCTCTCCAAATAATTTTTAAGGGAGTTGAAAAATAAGAGAGAAAATAAAAATATTGTAATAAATTTATTATAAACAGTATATATCATGAAAATAACTCCATATGGATTTTTTGCTGGCTTGGGCTGGCTTTTAGGTTCGTTGATTATAGGATTAGATAACTTTAATCCAAAATTAATATTTATATGTCTTATATCTCCTTTTTTACAAATATTTACTTGTAAAAATTGTGATACAACATATAGTGCGTCATCATATTTAGCTGTATTTCCAATATTGATGTTATTATTTTTAAAATGTTCTTATGCTAAATTAGTAATAGTAGGTTCATCTTTTGGGTTAGCAATAGCAAGATTAGGTTGTTATTTATCAGGTTGTTGTACAGGAAAAGAATGTAAAAAGTCATTTCCATTTGCTATAAAATATAAAAAAAAAAATTTATTAAAAAAATTTCCTAATCTTAAAAATTATTTAAGTGACAGTAATGATATTTATGTTTATCCAACAATTTTATTAGAATTAATGCTACAATTATTAATTGTTTTAATAGTTTTTAAATTAGATTATGGATTAGTTTATTACGGTATTTTAACAGCAGGATTACTTTTAACGACAGATAATTGGAGATTAACAGGAAGGCATAGTAGTATGTGGATTCCAGTAAGTTCATCTATATTATTTTCCATAATAGCTTTTTTCAAATGTGGTAAGGTAAAGACTGATAAAATAAGAAAAATAAATTATAAATATTTGCCTATTTTTATATCAATAAGTATTTTAATGAGTTTAGCAGCAAGTAATGATTTTAATATAGCAGATATAATGAATAAATTAAAATAAATATTAGAATATAATATAATGTATTTATTTTGTTATGGTTCAAATACAAATAGTAGTCATTTAAAAAAACATATAAAATATAAAAATGTAGGAAATGGTAAATTAGATAATTATAAATTAGTTTTTAATCATTTTGGTTTTTTTGCAAATATAGAAAAAAAAAGAAATAGTAGTGTAGAAGGATTAATTATAGAAATAAACGAAAAAAATTTAAAAAAAATACAGAGAAAAGAATTTATGTATAAAATAGATACAGTTAGTGTTATAAGAAATAATAAAAAATATATATGTAAAGTTTTTAAATCATTAGTAGGTATTTCAGAAATAGGAGTGTTGCCTTATTATGCAAAACTTATAAAAGATGGTTATAAAGAAAATAATATAAAAGTTCCAAATATGAAAGTTTTAAATTATAAATTATTTAAAATAATAATTAATACAATAGGTTTTTTATTTGGTTTGTATTTATATGTGTATTCAAAATTTAAAAAAATAGGTGCAACATTATTCATAGTAGATTTGAGTATGGTGTTAGACCAATTATTAAATAATGAAAAATTTTATGACAATATTTCTAATAAATATCCAATTTTATTTTTTATATTATATAAAATTATTCCAGCTTTAATAATGGCACCTTATTTAATATTAAAAAGCGGTAAGGGTTTAATAAAGACGGCATCAATAGTTTTTTTATTTTTTGATATTATATTTTTAATAAAATATTTTTTAGAATTTATGAATAGATAAATATATTATCGTAATAAATAATATATTTTATAAATTGAATTATGATTATTAGTGTAATTATTCATTATACCAATAATAATGTCCTTGCGGCCACAAATAGATAAAGTAAAAGAACTTTACCCTTCATGGAAAAGTGAGTCAAGAATTATAGGTAGAGCAGGTGAAATATATTCTTGTGAAAAAATTCAATGTATGCAATGTAATGAAATGAATTGGTTAGAGTGTATTATAAATGAAAAATCCAAAGATCAAATATGTAAAAATTGTAAAAAAAACTATCAAATTAAGTGTAAAAATACAACCGAAAAATCGTATAATAATATAAAAAAAAATAACGAATTTAAAACAATTGGAGCAGAATATAAAACTACATTAAAAAGCCTTGAAGATGAAATAGATTATATAATAATTTTATACAATAAAAAGGTTAATTATAATATATTAGATATAATTCATATAAAATCAGTCGATATTACTTGTCATAATATTATTGCGAGAAAACCACTAAGTAACAAAGCTAAAAGAGCAGGTTGGCAAGGATGTAATTTACATTTTACAAAAATTAATTTTATTAAACCGGGTTTTTAAATATTAAAGTGTAAAATATATTATGGTAATAAATAATATATTTTATAAATTAGCGAGTGCGGCGGTGACCGGGTGAAAGAAGTGTGGAGGCTCTTTTACGCATGCGTCTGGTGCGATTTCTGCGAGAACGGCAGTGGCTCTTCTTTTTACCTCTTTTGGTCATTCTGCATCTTCTTTTATGTTTTTTAGCATTGCAAGCTTTACGGGTTTTGCCTGCACAACGTGAGCGTCTTTTCTTGTATTTTACCATTATAATTTATATTTATATTTTAATTTTTCCTGGTTTTATTTTTTCTTTTTCTCCCTCCTCTTTTAACAGTTTTATTTCTATAAGGATTGTGTTTTTTTTCTAATCTTTCTAAAGTTTTTATAACTTTATTAGTTAAATTATACGCATACATTAAATCAGTATGAAAGGGCATATATATAATTAGAATTTATTTATATTTTTGAGTCTTTCACCTAAAAAAATATTATTTTGTTGAAAATATTTGTTATATGGAATATTATTATTAATACACCAATTCATACATTTTTGCATATTGTTGCTTTTTAAATGTTGTATTTTTTCATGTTTTTTGTCTTTATGAGTAATAATTTTAATAGTATTAAGTATATTTTCAATTTGTAAATGACTAAGACAAGCATTAATTTCTAATAGTTGAGTTTTATAATAAGATTGTATAGGTATGTTTAAAATAGAAAAAATATCATATGTTTGAAAATCTAATGTTTCAAAAATTTTCAAGATATTAATAAATTTATTGCAAATTTCATCAGTATTACTATATTTAAAATATTTGCAAACAATATATTTTTCAGAATTAGCAGAACGACTGGTATTAGGTTTGCAAATAATAACTTTGTTGTAAAAGCAACTTAATAGGTATAATATTTCTAAAGTGGAAGTTTCAAACATATCAAAAATTTTTAATATAAACGTTCCTCCATTAGCTTGCATAGTAATAGCATAAGCAACTTGTGTAAATATAAGTCTAAATGCAGAAATTTCTTGATTATTGTAATCATTAGAAAAATCAAACCCTCCATCAGCAGTGATAACGTTCATAGAATTTTTATAATATTTTTTACAATATATTAGATTTTTATGATTATATAAGTCACCTTTTTGGTCTTGACCATATTCAATTTTAATATTAGGATATGTTTTAATCATATTATCAGCTTTACTCCAATTAGGAACATTTATATTATTATCAATAAGTGTCATACCATAATAAGTATCATATGGATTATTTCTGATATATGCAGTAGCTTCAATAAATCCACCGGGACCTTCAGCCAAATGAAAAGTTTTGATAGGATTATTATTTGTAAAAATATTGTGAGAGTTATAAATTTCAATTAATTTAAAAAAAGCTCTACTAATAGGTTTAATTTTACTAACGGATATTTTTTGATTAGGAATATTTGTATGAATAAATTCATATGAATTTGTGAATTTTTTGATATTATCCCAATCTTTGATATGTTTATCAATTAAACTTTTTATTTTTGATAAATATTTTTTTAAACTATATTTATTTGTAGTATTGGATTGATTTTTTTTATTAAATGTAATTTTTAAATTTTTATTTTTTATATGAAACTCAATTTGCGGTAATACATAATATATCATATTATATTATATATTAAAAGAGGTTAGTATTTATATTATTTTGGTAGTTTTAATTTTTTCTTATATTTTTTAACTTGTCTTGTTTTAGGTTTATCTTGAGTTTTTTGGAGTTCATCAGTTTGATTTTTACTTAATTCGGCTTCTTGTTCAGGAATATTTAATATATTATCAGTAATCTCTTTTGCATTAGGATTTCTAACTTTTTTATAAATAAAATAATTATTAAGAAATGATATAATTTTTTCATTTGATGTAAGATTATAAGCTTTTCCTACATTGAATTTTTTTAATTTGTTATTATGAATATCATCCATCATATTATCAAATAAATCTTCAAATGAACCGATAGCTTGTGGAAATCCCATAGAATTAGCTTCTTGTGTAGTAATAGGAACAAATCCATAATTTTCTAAAACTCTGGTAAAGAATTCAAAATTAACTAAATATTCTCTGAATGTTTTATTAATAGATTCCTGATAAACATCGACAGGATAACCGAGTGAGTTTTCATCATTGGGAAATTCATTTTGAGTATATAATTTTTTAATATCCCACATTTTAGTTTCATTTTCATTTAATATAAATGTACTTTCACCAAGGTTTTTATCTTTTAATTTTTGAAAGACTCTTTTTCCATCATAACATGTTCCAATAAAATACCCTCCAATTTTACAATTTTCATTTAAGTTTCTTACAAAATTATAAAATGTATTTTTATTTTCAAAGAAGTAATGAATGGAAAACTGATTACTTATAATATCATAACCATTTTTGGCAACACCATATTGTTTATATACACCAGTGCCGAGTAAGCCTTCATCTTTTGGTCCAAAACCATTTAATGCTTGAATAATTTGTTTTCCCTTTTCACTGAAACAACAAAGTCCAGATTTGATATTTAATGCAGAATTTCCTTGAATAAATAAAGCTTTTGGCATAACTCTATATTTTTTTTTAGCCCTGAGATATCTGGCACAAACCCCTTTCAATCTATTTTGAATATTATCTTTGGAATAATCTATACCAAATACAAAAGATAGTTTAGAATCAATCCATTTTTGTAAATCACCCCCCATTCCAACACTCATATCAATTAAAGTATTGCCTCTTTTGGAAACATTTTTAATGAGATTTCTTTTAACATATCTATTATGAAAATCTCTAAGAGATTTTGTATTTGTTTCATTAGAAGTTCTATCATAATAAATATTATCATCTAATGTATCGGGAATATCTAAACCAGTAGAAATAATGTGTTCAGTAATAGGTTTGTTTATGGAACGCCAAACCCCCTCGGCAGTAGTATAAGCATTACAAGTAATTCTACCCTTTCTTTGATATTCTGAAGTTTTATCATATCTTACACGAATAGGAATCCATTGCCATCCTCTTTTCATAGTTTGTTCCCATCTAAATTCAACAACCATATCATCTTCGAATATAGTTTTATTATCTTCAGTGAATAATTTTTTATCTCCTCCAAAATTTTTCAATATAATATTTGTAGTATGAATAGGATATGAAGGCATAGGCTCATATGGTATAAAAGGCATAGCCTTATAAGAGCTTTTTTCTTTAGAATCAGGTATTTTATCATTATAAACATCATCACATGGATTAATAAATCCATGTTTAGATTCGTCAAATCCAACATGTAAAATAAGAGTTTTATATTGATTTAATTTATCATAAGATGTCAAATTATTACCATCTGTAAATATATTTCCAATAATGTCTTGTTTATTTTCATCTTTTTTAGTTTTAACAAGAAAATCAATAGTATTAAATTCAGGAGGTTTCCATTTTAGCGAATAATCCCATCTCGTTTTTCTTGATTTAGTAATTTCACCTACTTTTGATGACCCAACACTTTTATCACATGGAGTAAATATTAAACCATCAGTTTCATAATTAAATAATAGTCCTTCTTTTTGACCATCTAATATTTTTTTACATTCCTGGAAAATATTACTATCAATATTAGAATAGAATGTTTTCATCTTTACATTTAAAGGAGTAGTGTATGTTTTAACAACACAAATAGAATCTAACTCGTTAATTAAACTATTAAGTTCATTACCTCTATATTTATCCTTAGGAATATCATTATTTTCATATTTAGACTCTCCTCCAGGTATTTTCATAAAAGGGAATCCCTTAGTATTTTCTTTATTTTTAAAATAAATATCAAAAGCTAAGAATAGATTTATAAAATTACCATTTTTATCATTTAAAACATGTTCACCATCGATAATACTATTACAGCAATTTTTATGTTTTGTAATATTTCCAGTAAATTGTACTTTCATATTAGTATCTATCAAATATATTTTACCAGTATTATTTATAAATAATAATTTTCTTTCTCCATCGGCTTTATCAGTAACAGTATATGGTTTATTTATATTGGGAGCAGAAGAATCAATATCAACAGGCATAATATTTCTCATTTCAAGACTAACTGAAGAAGGACCAATAAAATCTCCACTGTGAGCATTTCTTAATTTCCCTTCTTTATTTTTTGGCAAATTATCTTTTCCATGAATTAAAACCATATATTCATCTAATACTACTTTTTGATTTGTATATGAAATAGGGAAATTAGTTTGTTGCCAACCAGATAGAATATATTTGATTCCGCGTTTGATTTTATTATGCAAAACATCTAATGTATTTTCAGGGACTTTGGCGTGAGAATTAAGTAACTCCATTTCAATTTCATAATTTTCAGGTTCATTAAATACATTAGCATCGGCGATACTGTATTCCTTTATAAATATTTTTCTTTTATTGTGTAATTTTCTTTGTTTATTTGTTTTAACAATACTGATATCAAATTTAAATGGATAATTAATAGTATCTTGATGAACAAATGTGTATCTTTTTATAAATCTAAATATTTTTCGAGAATCTCTCCAATTATCTAATAATTGTAATATTTCAGGTTTAATATTAGTGCTTGAAGATGAAGGAGTTAAATTTCTTTCACTTTTATAATTAACTCTGAATTGAAAATCTCGAAAATCAATAGGTCTTAATGGGGGTGCATCTCTGGATGCTCTTTTTCGAAATTTTTGTAAAAACTCTATATTTTGTAATTTATCTTCATATATCATATTTTCTCTACAATATTTTTGAATATTACTAATACCTGATATAGTAGTTCTAATATTAGAGTCTTTAATTTTCCCAGTTAAAGGATCGGCATATTCATTTATGATATTTAATGTATAATCACCAGAATCATTCACACAAGTAAAATTTAATGATTTTAATTTTTGTATTATATTATCAAAATCTATTTTAGTTATTTGATTGTATGGGTTTGTTCCAAATTTAATTTCAAATTCATCACCATTATAATTTGCATTATATGATGCTAAATATAAAGAAATATATTCTCTTATTTGTTCATTTGGTGTTTTTTCATCATCTGCCATAATTATATATAAAACAATATATTTTTATATAATAATCAATTTTATTTATTGTAATTTTTCAGTTATTAATTGATATAACTCTTTTTTTGTTTTTTTTTTACTTGGTGTTTTCATAATATCAATATTTATTTTAACACATATATCTCTTAAATCTTGAGCTTTATAATTAGATATAGCCTTAATAGGTTTAATATAACTATCAACTAAGAATAGTTTATTACGATAATCGTATAATTTTTGATTATCTAATAATAATCCATAATTTTGATTTTTCTTAAAATATTTTACTGTTAATGTTTTATTACCAGGATATGAAATGTTTTCATAATATATTTTATCGTCCATATAAATAAAATTAAAATTATCTATAATTAACATAGTTTCTAAATTTTTCAAATGTAATAAATTTTCATTTGCTAAGTTACCTTCTATTTCTGCTAATTTTGTTTTTAATTTTTTTAGTATAGGTTTGTTATCTTTATTTCTTAATTTTTCTATAAAATTAATTTTATAATTTTTTTCAGTTACAAATGTATTTTTACGTAATATTTCATATTCACTAAATCCATATAAAAATATTATCCATAACCAAAACAAAAAATCTTGTTCTTCTGGTATAAAAAAATCAAGTTGTTTTTTTTCATTTGATTTAGGTTTACTTATATTTTTCTCTTTTCTTTCATTTTTTTTATTTTTTTTTGATACTAATAATTTTTGAATATTATTAGTATTAAAGGTATATTGATGAAAAGAATTAATAATCTTATGAATATTCATTTATATTATTATTTTTTTTGTCTTTATTATCATTTACAAAATAATCTTTACTAAGTTCTTCTTTTATAGTTTCAATATCTGTTAAACGTTTTTCCTGAGTTTTTATGTAAGATAATAGTTTTTCGATACTGTCAATAGTTTGTGAATCAAAAGATGTCATATTAACAAATATGCCATTACGATTTTCAGAATATTTTATATTGTTATTTTTTAATATATTTAAAATTTTAATATGATGAATTTTATCCATATTTTCAATTTGGTTTTTAAGTTGTAGTAAATTATTTAAATCATTCATATAAGAAAAAAATAAAATTTATATTTAAGTATAAATTTTATCAAAGAAGTTATTCATCAATAATAGTAACCTTTGATTTAGGTTTAATTTTTTGTTTTAATTCTCCTAAGACTGAAATAAATTCATCATTTAATTCATATCTAATACCTATAACTTTAATTGTAATATTGTCATTTTCTTTAAGTTTATTAAAACCCTCGTTACTATAATGATGGTCTCTTGCAATAAAGACAATAATAGGTGATTTTTTTTCTTTTACATAAACTGCTTTAATGCCAGCTCTCGTAATATTTTGAACTTGACATTTAATTAATTGACCTTCTACTGGATGACATATTTCACATTCAAAGGAAACATCAAATACAACATGATTTTCTTCTACTATACCTGATGAATATGATAAAATATTTATAGAATTATTCTTAATATATCCTTCTTTTGAACATTTATTATATGATTCCTCTTCTAATATTTTAATAATATTTTCTTTAATGTTACTTCCAACACTTTGAAAAGGTAAAATAATTTTACGTGTTAAAATATTTTTCATAAAAATATCTTTTCGTGGTTTTTTTTTATATTTTATCTTTTTTTTTGCAGAAGAACTCATTTATATAATATAATATAATTTGTTTATTTATATATCAATTTTATTAAAATATTTTAGTTATCATCAAATATTTTTTTTTCAAATTGACTCATTCCCCCATAAAATACATCCTCTATTGTAGAAAAAAAGTATTTTTTTCCATTATGTTTTATTTTATCTAAATGTCTTAATAAAAATTCTATTTCAACACAGAGAGACGTATCATTTACAGGTATTTCCTGTTTTTCGTTATTTTTCAATAATATATAAATTGGTGGTCGCTTTTTATTAGGTTTCTTTTCTAAAATATATTTTTTTGTTTTACAATCTTCAGGATAATTTATACCGTTTATAATTAGACTATTTATACTATCTAATCTTTCTTGACGTCCCACTCCTTTTGATGGACATAAAATTCCTTTATTTATTCTTTCGTTTTTAGATTTTTTTACATCTTTAGTTTTAAATGTAATAGTTTTATCCTTACTATTTTTAATACTCATAAATCCAATAAAACTGTTAATTTTATTGATATCAAGCTCGTAGCTCCCATCAATTCGAGCAGGTTTTCTAATTGTGCCTGCCAACAATCCAAATACATTATCATAACCAATATAATTTTTATATGTTTTAGTTTTTTCATCAAATATAAAGAAACTATCATCATCACTCATTTTTAATTTCTGTTTCAACAGTTCCCAATTAGTATCTGGTGGAGAATTATATTCTTTAGAATAATCCGGTAAAAATAAGTATTCATTAATTTTATATTTATTTACTATTTCATTTAGTTTTTTTATAAAATTATCATTAGAATCTTTTTCTTTTTCTAAATTATTAATTATATTTAACTTGATGTTAATACTTTTAATGTCAAATAAATGTTCTAAACAAAATTCTTCTAACATTACTTTATCCATTTTATTATATTTTACTAAATTGTCTATAACAC
>CEWG01047211.1_pt1 | contig 15165 bp, 11 predicted proteins | sample 361411 | NCBI WGS metagenome assembly CEWG01 (sample SAMEA2622173, study PRJEB7988) | marine metagenome | biome: marine biome (ENVO:00000447); feature: surface water layer (ENVO:00002042); material: "saline water (ENVO:00002010), including plankton (ENVO:xxxxxxxx)" | depth 5 m | reverse complement strand
AGAATACCAAAAATGAGTATGATATTTAATGTCAAAGCAACATCCGCATAGAGACCAGCTCTCCCATAGTAAAACATCATCCATGCCAAAACGAGCAACAATGCAATTACAAACGAATTGATACCACTCTCAATCGCTTCTGCACCTAAAGATGGGCCGATAATTTCAGATTGAATAATTTCAGCTGCTGCAGGCAGTTTCCCCGCACGAAGTACGTTTGCTAAGTCTGTCGCCTCATTGACTGTAAACTGGCCCGAAATCTCCGAGCGGCCACCAGAAATTGCACCTTTGGAAACACCTGGTGCTGAATAAACCAAATTGTCTAAAACAATAGCAATATTCCCATTTTCACGAAAAGCCTTACCAGTCATTTCTTCCCAAGCACGAGCACCTTTAGCATTCATTTGCATACTTACGGCTGGAGAGTTGAATTGGTCATAAGTGCTTCTTGCATCAACAATAACACTACCACCCAATGGGGGTGTATTAGTTCGATTGGATCGAATTGCATAAAGGTCGATTAGCTCAGAATTTGGATCACTTTTACTCCAGAGAAATTTTGTAAATCTCAATTCAGCTGGCAATAATCCTCTAACCTCAGACCTTTTCATATAAGAATCGAAGGTTGATCTGTCTTTTTCAGCAATACGCACAAGAACAGGTCCAGGAAAATCGAAATCAACAACAAGATCAAAAATAGGATTTTGAACAACCGAAATCGAATCTTGTTGCGCTTCTATATCAGCCAACAAATCATCAATTTCTGAATTATCGTCTTGTGGTTTTTCTGGAGATTCCTGTACAACTGTTTGTTTTAAAGTCTCATTGGCTTGAAATAGAAAGGAGGTCAATTTATCTTTAGATTCGGTTTCCCAAAACTCAAGCTGAGCTGTGCTTTGCAAGAGGTTTTTTACACGATCAATGTCTCTTGCGCCAGGGAGTTCTACCAAAATCCGACCAGAGTTCCCAAGTCGTTGAATATTTGGTTGTGTGACACCAAACTTATCAATACGCTTACGCAAAACTTCAAAAGCCGAAACAATGGATTCATCAATTTTTGTGCGAATAATTGGCTTCACTTCATCATCAGTCATGTCAATTTGGATATCGTCAATCAAGGTGCGATTTGCAAATATGCTTGGACTTGCAAGGTTTTGATCGCCCTTTAGTTCTTCAAAGGCAATGAAGAAGCTCTCTAAATAGCTATCATCAGATGATTTTTGGAGTTCATCTGCCTGTACAAGTGACTGATTAAAAATAGGGCTGCGTGTGTTTTCAGCCAATCCCTTTAAGATGTCTTTTACAGAGATTTGCAAAATAACGTTGATCCCCCCTTTGAGGTCAAGACCCTTGTTGAGCTCTCGCATTTTAGCATTTGAATACCCAAAATGCTGATCAGTCGAAACAGAATCTAGATATTGACGTTCAGCTGCGCTGAGAGCATCAAAGTAATCTGTGCTGCCTTCATCGATTTTCTCCAAGGCGTATGCGCGAGCATTATCCTCCGTACGATTGACAATAAAAGTAAAAGAAAGTTGGTAAATACTCACCAACACAAATAATACGGCAAATAATTTAACCAGTCCGTTATTTTGCATGATAGTTTGTTTTAATCAAAAAGCAAGCAAATATAATGCTTACTTCTGATATCTATAATTGATTTTATTATTAAAGAATTTCTGAAAGAGCATCATTCATTGTTCGAATGGCTAATGCACTTTTTTCAAAAGCAGCTGATTCCTTGTTATTTAATTGTAAATCAACAATTTTTTCCCATCCATTTCTACCAATGATTGTTGGCACACCAATACATATATCCGACTGTCCATACTCCCCATCGAGCATTACAGAACATGGAATAATTCTTTTTTGATCATGTAATATACTATTGACAAGATATGCGACTGAAGCACCAGGAGCATACCATGCTGAGGTGCCAAGTAGCTTTGTGAGTGTTGCACCTCCAACCATCGTTGCAGCAGCTACTTCTTTTAACTTTTCCTCGCTTAGAATGGTAGAAATTGGCATTCCATTGTAGGTGGCAAGGCGAGTTAAAGGAATCATGGTTGTGTCCCCATGACCTCCGATTACCATTCCATGAATATCATTTGCTGGCTTTTCTAGCGACAAAGACAGGTAAGTTTTAAAACGACTGCTATCCAAGGCTCCACCCATACCGATCACTCTCTGCTTTGGCAATGCTGTAGCTTTCAGTGTGAGGTAGGTCATTGTATCCATAGGATTAGACACAACCACTATTACTGTCTTAGGTGAATGCGCTAACACTTGATCTGCAACACTTTTTACGATACCTGCATTGATACCAATGAGTTCTTCTCTGGTCATACCAGGCTTGCGAGGAACGCCAGAAGTGATCACAACAACATCGCTGTTTGCTGTTTTTTTATAATCTGATGTAGTGCCAACGATTTTGGTATTAAATCCAAGAGTGGTGGCCGTTTGCATCATGTCAAGGGCTTTGCCTTCGGCAAATCCTTCTTTAATATCGATCAAAACGACCTCGCTCGCCATTCCTTGATAAGCAATGGTATCAGCACAAGTGGCACCGACATTACCCGCGCCAACGATTGTTACTTTCATGTTAGATGATTTGTGTTGGTTAATCTTATTTTTTGTTAAGCATCGATATTGGCATACTCAGCATTCTTCTCAATGAATTCTCGACGAGGGGGAACTTCATCACCCATCAACATCGAGAAAATACGATCGGCCTCACCTCCATTATCAATGGTTACTTGTCTGAGCGTTCGGTGCTCAGGGTTCATCGTGGTTTCCCACAACTGATTTGCGTTCATCTCACCCAAACCTTTATATCGCTGGACAGAGCTTCCTTGTCCAAACTCTTTTTGCAATAGATCACGCTGGTCATCACTCCAAGCATATTGCTGTTTCGAACCTTTTTTGACGAGGTAAAGAGGAGGTGTTGCAATATAAATGTATCCGCTTTCAATTAGTTCACGCATATAACGGAAGAAGAAAGTAAGGATAAGAGTTGAAATGTGACTTCCATCCACATCAGCATCACACATGATCACAATTTTGTGATAGCGTAACTTTTCTAAATTCAGTGCTTTGCTGTCTTCTTCGGTACCTATAGTGACGCCCAAGGCAGTGTAAATGTTGCGAATCTCTTCGTTCTCAAACACTTTGTGCTGCATTGCCTTTTCGACGTTGAGGATTTTACCTCTTAAGGGTAATATTGCTTGAAAATGACGATCTCTTCCTTGTTTGGCAGTACCTCCTGCCGAGTCACCCTCAACCAAAAACACCTCACACTCTGCAGGATCTTGTGAAGCACAATCTGACAATTTTCCAGGCAGTCCTCCCCCACTCATGACTGTTTTTCTTTGCACCATCTCACGTGCTTTACGAGCAGCATGACGCGCCTGTGCAGCTAGAATGACCTTTTCAACGATAATTTTAGCATCACTGGGGTGTTCCTCCAAATAATTTTCAAGCATTTCAGAAACTGCCTGAGAAACAGCAGATGTAACTTCTCTGTTCCCTAATTTGGTTTTTGTCTGTCCCTCAAATTGAGGCTCTGCAACCTTAACAGAAACAATCGCTGTCAAGCCTTCTCTAAAATCATCTCCTGAAATTTCAAACTTCAACTTATCAAGCATACCAGATGAATCTGCATACTTCTTTAACGTTGATGTTAGACCCCTTCTGAAGCCAGACAAATGTGTACCACCCTCATGGGTGTTGATATTATTGACGTATGAGTGAAGGTTTTCATTGAAGGAGGTATTGTAAATCATTGCAACTTCAACAGGGATACCGTTTTTGGATCCTTCCATTGCAATCACATCCTCAGTCAATGGTTCACGATTTGCGTCTAAAAAGCGTATAAACTCTCTTAAACCCTCTTTTGAGTGAAATAGCTCGCCTTCCGTGTTTGAGTCTTTACCTCGCAAATCAATCAGACGTACAGAAATGCCTTTATTCAAAAAAGCCAGTTCTCGAAGTCTTCCAGCAAGTGTGTCGTAATTAAACTCCGTTATTTGGGTAAAGATGGTTGTATCGGGTCTAAACGTGACAATCGTACCTGTTTTGTCTGTTTTGCCAATGTTTTTGACCTCGTAGAGTGCTTTTCCTCTCTCATACTCTTGCTCCCAAATCTCTCCGTCGCGATGAACAGTTGCGCGCAAGTGTTCCGATAGTGCGTTGACACATGAAACACCAACGCCATGCAGACCTCCAGAGACCTTATATGAATCTTTATCAAACTTACCCCCGGCACCAATTTTGGTCATGACGACTTCGAGAGCAGAAACGCCCTCTTTTTTATGGATACCAACTGGGATACCTCGACCATTGTCCTCTACTGTTAGAGACTGATCGGCATTAATTGTTACAGTAATTTCGTCACAGTGTCCAGCGAGAGCCTCATCGATAGAGTTATCGACGACTTCAATGACCAAATGGTGCAATCCACGAACGCCAACGTCTCCAATGTACATCGAAGGTCGTTTTCGAACGTGCTCCATGCCTTCTAGGGCCTGTATACTATCTGCTGAATACTGGTTTTTTTGGTTGTTTTCAATCATAGTTCCTTGGTAATTTATTTAACTAAATCACATCCTATCAAAGATACTTTTTGTTGATTGAAATGAACCTATTGGAGAGGCCCTAAAATCATCAAGTTATTAACAAAAATGTGTGAAAAAAAGGATGCTAATAGGCATCATTATGCACTGCTCCGATTGCACGTCCAGATGGTTCATTCATATTTTGAAATGAAGCATCCCATGCAAGGGCTGTTGGTGTACTGCAAGCCACAGATGGCACAGATGGCACTGTGAGCGCTGCAGTCTCTGAAGGAAAATGCTCTTCAAAAATTGAACGATAGTAATACTCCTCTTTTGTTCTTGGCGGTTGCATTGAAAATCGATGCTGAACAACTTCCATATCTGTATCGCTAACTGCCTTTTCAACGACTTCTTTTAGACTATCAATCCAGTTGTAACCTACGCCATCGCTAAACTGTTCTTTTTGACGCCAAGCAACGCTTTCTGGTAGATATTGCTCAAATGCTTTTCGAAGCACCCACTTCTCCATACGATCATTAGTGATCATCTTATCCTTTGGATTAATTCGCATCGCTACATCCATAAATTCTTTATCGAGGAATGGAACACGACCCTCAATTCCCCAAGCTGCTAGTGATTTATTGGCGCGCAAACAGTCGTATTGATACAACTTATCAAGTTTACGAACTGTTTCGTCGTGGAATTCTTTTGCATTAGGAGCTTTGTGGAAATACAAATAGCCACCAAACACTTCATCGGCACCCTCACCCGAAAGAACCATTTTAATACCCATAGACTTGATCACACGAGCCAACAAGTACATCGGAGTTGATGCACGAACTGTTGTAATATCATAGGTCTCGAGGTGATAAATTACATCGCGAATTGCATCAAGCCCTTCTTGGACTGTAAATGTAACCTCATGATGAACAGTACCAATGTGTTTGGCTACTTTTTGAGCAGCTGCTAAATCAGGCGAACCCTCTAGCCCAACAGAAAATGAGTGCAATTGAGGCCACCAAGCATCTTTTTCATCATCTGACTCCACTCGTTTTTTTGCAAACTTTTTTGCAAGAGCAGAGGTAATTGATGAGTCTAAACCACCCGATAGAAGAACGCCATAGGGAACGTCACTCATCAGTTGTCTATGAACTGCGTCCTCGAGTGCTTTTTGCAATTTATCAATATCTGTTTTGTTGTTTTCCACTACTTTATAGTCACGCCAGTCACGATCATACCACTTTGTTAGTTCGGCTTTTGTGCTATCATAATAATGTCCTGGAGGAAAGACTTCGATTTTTGTACAATAACCCTCTAGGGATTTGAGCTCTGAGGCAAAGTAAAGTGTGCCATTTGCATCCCAACCCATATATAGAGGAATAATGCCCATGTGATCGCGCGCCGCAAAAAAAGTATTCTGCTCTGCATCAAAAAGAACAAAAGCAAAAATGCCATTGAGTTCATCTATAAAATCGACTCCTTTCTTTTGAAAAAGAGCAAGGATAACTTCACAATCAGAGCCTGTTTGATAGGTGTAATTTGGTGTCTGCTTGCGCAACTCTCTGTGATTATAGATTTCACCATTGGCTGCTAAAACAAGTTGCTTGTTCTTACTATATAATGGCTGTTTTCCAGACGCAGGGTCAACTATGGCTAAGCGTTCGTGAGCCAATATTGCATTTTTGGTTACATGAATACCACTCCAATCAGGTCCACGATGGCGAATCTGCTTAGACATGGATAATAGTTGGGGACGCAGCTCCTCTATTTCAATTTTATCGTTGTAAGCACAAACTATACCACACATATCAAATTTTTTGACAAAGATATGTTTTGTGTAAATAATTTAAAGCATTTATTGCATTTTGACTTTAGATTATAACTAAAACACTATTTTTTGTAATGAATTTACATTTTCCAAATAAAAAATAAGTTCAAAAGTTTAAGATTGTTTGTTTTATAGTTTTTAATTTAGGGGGCTAAATCATGAGTGAACACATTATTTCATTTGAGAATGTCACAATTTCACAGGGAAAAAAAATTGTGCTTCATGACGTCTCGTTTACACTAGATCAAAATGCGTTTGTGTACCTAATTGGGAGAACAGGAACTGGTAAAAGCAGTCTTCTCAAAACTCTCTATGGCGACATCAAGCTCAAAGAAGGCGCTGGAACAGTTGTGGATTGTGACTTAAGGAAGTTGAGAGATCGTCGTATTCCTGATTTGCGTCGTCAGCTTGGGATTGTTTTTCAAGACTTTCAACTTCTTTCTGATCGGAGTGTAGAGCGAAATCTAGACTTTGTTTTGCGAGCCACTGGTTGGAAATCTGCAAACAATCGATCGGATCGCATTGTTGAGGTGCTCGAAGCAGTAGGCTTGGCTGACAAAGTGAAATTTCTTCCTCATCAGTTGTCGGGTGGCGAGCAACAACGCATTGCCATTGCACGTGCCTTGCTCAACGAACCAAAACTAATTTTAGCAGATGAACCAACTGGGAATTTGGATCCCATTACGAGTGAAGAAGTGATGGAACTTCTACATGAAATCAATGGAAAAGGGACAAGCATCTTGATGGCGACGCATGACTTTGATTTGATTTCCAAATTCCCCAAAAGAACCTTGATGTGTGAAGATAAAAAGGTGGTTGAAGTAAAATCAAAATCCTAAGTTTTGTTATCCATCTGCATTCCTGTCTATAACACTGATTGTTCGGCGCTTCTAGATCTTTTGGCAAAACAGATTGCGCAACTCGAAGAAACTGTAGAGGTATTAGTCTGTGACGATTTTTCTACAAATTACACACAGGAAAATGAAGCAGTTTGTCAAAGAAATGGATTTTCTTTTTTTAAAAACAAAGAGAATTTGGGAAGTATATCAACAAGAATAAAAATGGCGAAATCCAGTCGTTTCAATTGGCTGCTTTTTATCGATTCAGATATGATGCCTGTTCACAACAAATATTTACTCAACTATATACGTAACATAAAAAGTGCTAGTGTAGTCTTTGGTGGCTATCGTTACAAAAAAGATAATCGAAAAACACAACTTCGAAAAAATTATGGGATTTCTCGTGAAGAAAAAACAGCTAATGAAAGAAATCAAAAGCCTTTCAAATATGTGTTTTCAGGCAATATGTTAATCCAAAAAGAAATCTTCATTAAAATCATTAAAGACCCAAGTAATTGTTATGCTTACGATCTACTTTTGGGTGAAAGATTTAATAACAACAAAGTAAAACTATTACACATTGATAATGGTACTTTTCACTTAGGAATTGAAGACAATATTTCATATTTAAAAAACCAAATGAATGGAGCAAAATTACTTCGGGCATGGTTTGAAAATGATGAAATAAATAGCGACCATAACAATTTGATTAAGGTGTATAAGATTCTAGAAAAAATGTATATATCAAAAATTCTTTTTTCTCCCACTTTAAAATTACATATAATTATTAGAAGAATACTAATAAAATTTGGAGGGCCAGTTGTTTTATTAGATTGGTTTAGACTTTATCATTTTGTAAACGCAAAGTAAATTTTTGCCATTCATTTTTTATTGTCTTCACATCTAAATGATTTACAGAAGACTTTGCTTTGTTTTTACAATTTTCATAAAATTCTTTATCCAAATACATTTTGTCAATAGCTTTCGATAGTTTAACTATAGAATTGGGATAAACCAAAATCCCATTATGGTTATGCTTAATGATTTCAGAAGGGCCAGTTTGGCAGTCATAGGAAACTAATGGAGAGCCACAAGCAAGAGCTTCGATTAAAACCATAGGAAAACCTTCGTATTTACTTGACAAAACAAAAAACTTGGCGTTTGAATAATATTTGAATGGGTTTTCAACAAAGCCTATGAAATGAATTTTAGATTTAAATTTATTTTCAATCTTGGATTTAAGATCAGGTCTTATTTTTCCGTCTCCCAGTAAAATCAAATGAATATTTTCATTTGGTAAAGATGATTTGCAATAGGCAGAAATCAAGTGGTCAAACTGTTTAATATTGTCATTCATTCGTCCAGATCCAATGATATAATCAAATGAAAAATCTAGTTCTTCAAGGGATTTACTTTCAATAAAATCCATATCAATAGGGTTATGAATGACAGACGTTTTATTAATTTTGTTTGCAGTCAATAATTTTTGAATGGAATTGGAAACTGCAACATTTGCAAATGCCTTGTTGTAAAAAAATCTTGATATAAATAAAGGTTTGGGAATGTAATGAGTTATTAGAGGGAGGTGGTACGTAAAAATAGTCTTCTTCAAAGGAATGGCAAATAAATAAACTATCAGCTCAGGTATGAGCCTCATTCTTGATCTCAGATCGATTATCAAATCGAAATCATTCTTTTTCATATAGTTCCGTAAGGACAGAAAAGAATTCGTGTTTTTGAATAAATTAAATAGTGAAAAATCAGCAAAAGTTAGTGTGAAATAAGAACCCTTAAAAGGATAATTAATTTTATCGTATAAAGTAATTACGTGAACATCACAACCAAACTCATGATATATTTTAGATAATAAGGATGCTACTCTCTGAACTCCCCCGTCAGAGAGTGAGGGACAGAAAATTGCTATTTTTTTTCCAGATAAATTATTTTGATACATTATTGTCTGCCTATTCATATTTTTACAAAATGGAATTTTCGATTCATTTAATGACATACAATTGTGAAAAATTTGTCTCACAATGCCTTCAATCTATAGTAGAACAAAAAACCAACTTTCCATTTGAAATCGTCATTGGTGATGATGCATCTACAGATAAAACAGTTGAAATTATTAAATCTTACATGGATCATCATGACAATATAAATGTAAAGATACATGAAAAGAATATTGGTATCCTGCGCAATTTTATTGATACTTTCAATCGATGTAATGGAAAATATATTTTTGATATTGCCGGTGATGATTGGTTATCAAATGTATATGCCCTTCAATTACTGTATGATAAATTAGAGGATAATCCTAGTTTTGGGTTTGTGGATAGTGGTTACAGCTGTTATTTTCAAAAAACAAAAAAAATCATTCCCTTTAAAAATGCTAAGAATTTAGATGCTACAAAAGCTGAATATATTCAAAGACATAAAGTGAATGGTACATTATTAATGGGTTTATGTTACAGAAAAAATGCTGTAGAAAAACATGTAAATTTTGAAGATTATGTCAAGAAAGGATTTGATTTTGAAGATTATCCAATAATTACTGATTTAGTGTTTAATTCTGATTTTGGATTTGTTAATTCCCAGTTAAGTGTTTACAGACAACACAGAGAATCTCATTCAAAACACAACAAATCTGGTTTAAAAGTGATGCTGTATTTTGCTAAAAAATATAATTATTCTAAAGACGAAATTGAAAAAATATATCTAGTTCATGAGAAACAAATGCTTCACAATGCCAGCTTGACGAGTGACAAAAAATCAGGCCGCAAGCACTACAAGCCATTTCGCCAACCAGTACTGCGCAATTTTGTGTATTTCTTATCTAGCCAGAATCATTTGGCACGAAAGTTCTTTAATCTCTTTCGAAAAATTTGAATCGATTTCCAAAGTAAATGATCGACCACAACAAATAGATGAAGTAGGTTCCCGCAAAAGCAATTGACGCACCAACAACCCCATATTTATCGATAAAAAACATACTCAATCCCAAAAACAAAAGCCCTGAAATCAATTCTGACATTACAAAAACTGTTGTCAATTTTTTGGCAATCATAATGAACGAAACAGAAAAGGAAAGTAGCTTTAAAAAGGTGCCCAGCAACTCCCACTTTAAAAGGAAAATCGTTTCTAAAAAGCTCGAGGAGTACAGCAAAGGAATAATATAACTACCCAATAATAAGATAATGATCATAGCTGGCAATGCAACAATAGCAAGAAATTTGAACCCCCAAAGCACAACCTTAAACAAGCCTTCTACAGTATTGGCCTCAACAAGCTTAGGTAAATAATACAAAGATATTGATGAAATCGCCAAACTACTGATAAATAGAGACAGTCTGCTATACCCCTCCCAATAGGAAGCGAGCTGAACCCCTACATGGTCGACAAGCAAGATTCGAATGACAATTAATATAGATGGGAAAACCATGGCCGCAACAGCTGACATCCCTGTAAAAGACAAGATGGGATTAAAAATATGAAATCGAAAAGGTTTGCCAAATAGCATCCGACCAAAAGACAATACGCTGCGAAAATGAAATAGGTAGGTCAGCAACAAACTCACACTAGGAATAAATACACTTACCATAAGTCCCAAAGTGTTGAAATAGTATATTAATAGAATCGAAAGGCCTAGGGTCAATAGAGAAGAAATTAAAGTTGAGCGAACGATGATTTTATACGATTTTAATCCATGAAAAAAAGATTGCATCAAGGTATGTAATACAAAACAGAGTAAACTCAAGAGGAGTCCACAGGCCAACCAAGGATGAAGATTACTATCATTTTCACTCAATTGTAATAGTACATATAGCTGGTCAGAAAAGACGAAATAAAGAGCGATAGAAATGAGAAACCCAATAAGCATCAGCGATAAAGATGCTTGCAGGATGAATGTCGGACGATCTTTATACTCTCCTGTGATGTACTTTACAGCACCCTCATAAATACCCGCTCCACTGATTTGCTGAAGAATCGACAGTACGCTTTTTAGGTTTCCAACAAAAAGTAAGGCTGATGGACCTAAGAAGATAACGACAACTTTATTGATAACTAGTGTAGAAATCGCTTTGACAAGCTGCGCAACACCATTTAGAACTGTGTATAATGGTCCTTTTGAAATCATCACTCGACTAGTTGCTCGATAAGGACATAATTTGATGTCTGAACATCATAAAAATCATGTGTCATTGTGCTGCCACCAAAACTTTCTTTCCAGTAACTCAGTGTTTGGTTCAGCGCACGACCATTGTTATCGTTGGAGTGCCCAAAGCTAAAGTATTCGAAGCCAGCACTTTCTTTTGCTATAATCGTTGAAAATAAAGAAGATAAAGCATCCGTCGATTTTCCATAGGGCGTTGCAGAAATGTATTGTGCCAAGGAAGTTTTATTGGAATTAAATAGAGTCGTTCCGCCTATAATTTTATCTCCTTCATAGATATCATATTGCTTGATATTCTCTGGAAAAGAATCCTTTAAAAATTGAATTTCTTGTAGAGAATGCACAGGAGTACCCCCATGGCTGATCTGTAGATTGGGAATTAATACCTCATTCCAAAAGGGTTTCATATTGTCAGTCTCACGAATTTGGAAGTTATGTGCGCTGGCAGACTTGATTTTTCGCTTTCGATTTTCATTAGGTGCAAATGATGATGGCCGTAAACAAATTGCAGCATCTCTTCGATAAAGATCAGCCTTACAAACAAATAAGCCATATTCGATTTCATCTGAGGGATATAGATGATAAAGCCTTGGAATTTGCTTGATGAGTAGATTTGAAAACCCTTTTTGGTTGTAATACTTTAATATTTCACCAAATACAGTCAAAACATCTTTAAGTTTAATTTGTTTTGGTAATATCAATCCCCCATAACTCAAACCTTGATGAGAATAAATAGTGTTTTCTTTACTGTTGGCGGGAAAAACAGCGATGAGTTTTGTCTTCTTAAAAACGAGCAGAGATGAATCTTTAAAACGATCGTGATGGTAGCCAATGAACTTACGAGAGAGCATGAAAGTTCCGTTCTTGGATGTGCCAACAAAATCATCCCACATTTGGCTCAAGGAATCATCATATCGCTCAATCTTAAATTCTTTCATGCTATGATTAAAAACGCAAATTTACACAATAAATTACCCGAGTTGTTTTTCTCGTCTTTTTCGCTCGTTTTCGTCTAAATAGATTTTTCGCAGTCGTTGGGAGTTTGGCGTGACTTCTACATATTCATCTTTTTGAATATACTCTAGTGCTTCTTCAAGGCTAAAACGAATAGGTGGCGCTAACTTGACTTTATCATCCGAACCAGCTGCACGAACATTTGAGAGTTTTTTGGTCTTGGTTACATTAACTACCAAGTCATCAGCACGTGAATTCTCACCAATCACTTGACCAGTGTAAATCTCCTCTCCAGGATAAATAAAAAACTTACCTCGGTCCTGTAGTTTATCTAAAGAATAAGGAATAGCAGTGCCTTTTTCCATGGAAATTAAAGAGCCATTGATACGACCTTGAATATCACCTTTATAAGATTCAAATACGATAAAACGATGATTCATAATTGCTTCTCCTGCTGTTGCAGTCAGCAACTGATTTCGCAAGCCAATGATCCCTCTTGAGGGTATTTTGAACGAACAAAGCATTCTCCCCCCTTTTGGCTCCATCGCTACGATCTCACCTTTTCGAGTTGTAACCATTTCTACAGCTTTTCCTGAAACATCTTCAGGTAAATCGATCGTGAGTTCCTCAATCGGTTCATACTTTTTCCCATCAATCTCTTTAATAATCACCTGTGGTTGTCCGATTTGAAGTTCATATCCCTCTCTTCGCATGGTTTCAATCAGAACTGATAAATGCAAAACTCCTCGCCCATACACAATAAACTTATCAGCAGTATCTGTTTCTTCTAATCTCATCGCAAGGTTTCGCTCCAGCTCTTTCTCCAATCTGTCTTTGATGTGGCGAGAGGTAACAAACTTGCCTTCTTTCCCAAAAAATGGTGAGTCGTTGATGGTGAATAGCATACTCATGGTAGGCTCATCTATAGATATCGTAGGCAAACCCACTGGATTTTCGGCATCTGCAATCGTATCGCCTATTTCAAAATTGTCTAGGCCAACAATAGCGCATAAATCTCCAGCAGTTACCTCCTCAACTTTTTTCCTGCCCAAACCATCAAAGACAAGCAACTCCTTGATTTTCGACTTTATAACAGACCCATCTCTTTTTACCAATGAGACTGAATTAGATGCTTTTAGCACGCCGCGATGCAAACGTCCAATGGCGATTCTTCCTGTAAATGATGAATAATCCAAAGATGTGATAAGCATTTGCGTCGTTCCTTCTTCAACTTTGGGAGAGGGAATGTGTGATATTACAGCATCGAGCAATGGCTCAACAGAATCTGTTTTGACTTGATAATCATCAGACATCCAATTGTGTTTTGCAGAGCCATACAGCACTGGAAAATCAAGCTGCCATTCCTCTGCGCCCAAATCAAACATCAAATCGAAAACAGCCTCGTAAACTTCCTCTGGCGTACAGTTTTCTTTATCGACTTTATTGATAACAACGATAGGCTTAAGTTTCAAATCGATGGCTTTTTGCAGCACAAAGCGCGTTTGTGGCATGGGCCCTTCAAAGGCATCAACAAGTAATAAAACACCATCTGCCATGTTGAGAACACGCTCAACCTCACCTCCAAAATCTGCGTGGCCAGGGGTATCGATGATGTTGATTTTATTCCCTTTGAAAGGAACAGAAACGTTTTTTGATAAAATTGTAATCCCACGCTCACGCTCCAGGTCATTGTTGTCGAGGATCAAGTCCCCTTTCGATTCGTTTTCTCGAAAAAGTTGGCAGTGATGAAGAATTTTGTCAACCAGAGTTGTTTTCCCATGATCGACGTGTGCGATAATCGCAATATTTCGGATGTTTTCCATTTCCAATTTTATGGGCGCAAATGTACATTTTTTAAATCGAGTAAATTGGTTTCTCAAGCAAATCCTAAATCCTTATTTTTGCAATATGAAAACATTTGAAGATCGATTATCATCTGAAAATTCTTTTTTTCTCCTTGCAGGGCCTTGTGCTATCGAAGGAGAGGAAATGGCACTGCGCATTGCAGAGCATATGGTCAAAATCACTGATCAACTTGGTATTCCTTACATTTTTAAAGGAAGTTTTAAGAAAGCAAATCGAAGTCGGATTGACAGTTTTACAGGAATTGGTGATGAAAAAGCACTTAAGATATTACAAAAAGTAGGGCATGAATTCGGCGTTCCAACAGTGACTGATATTCACGAGGTAAGTGACGCAGCAAAAGCAGCAGCATATGTTGATGTACTTCAAATTCCTGCCTTTTTGGTTCGTCAAACCGATTTAATTGTCGCTGCTGCAAAAACAGGAAAATATGTCAACCTAAAGAAGGGGCAGTTTATGAGTCCTGAAAGTATGCAGCACACCGTTCGCAAAGTCACAGACTCATCGAACGACAATGTTTGGATTACTGATCGAGGAACTATGTTTGGATATCAAGACATGGTTGTTGACTTTCGAGGAATTCCAGTGATGAAAAGCTTCGCACCCACAATTTTGGATGTGACCCATTCGCTACAACAACCCAATCAAGCGAGTGGCGTAACAGGTGGTCGTCCTGAAATGATAGAAACCATGGCACGTGCAGGAGTTGCAGCAGGTGTTGATGGTTTTTTTATGGAAACACATTTTGATACTACACAAGCAAAAAGTGATGGCGCAAACATGCTTCCTCTCGATCTTATGGAAGCTCTTTTGACTCGTTTGCATAGGCTTCATCAAACAGTTTCGTCGCTTTAGTTCGGCTACAGTTTAAAAATTTTTATTTTTGCAACGCGCTTTCGAAGCGTAAGTTCATTGAAACACATCGGGGTCGACTGGTATTGACAGCGAGATAGA
>CEWG01218783.1_pt1 | contig 15189 bp, 7 predicted proteins | sample 361411 | NCBI WGS metagenome assembly CEWG01 (sample SAMEA2622173, study PRJEB7988) | marine metagenome | biome: marine biome (ENVO:00000447); feature: surface water layer (ENVO:00002042); material: "saline water (ENVO:00002010), including plankton (ENVO:xxxxxxxx)" | depth 5 m | reverse complement strand
TCCAATCGTAACTCTCACATGCTGTAACATCAGTGGTTGATGTAGTATTAATACAAGGACATAAAATACCAAAATCAATTAATTCATTAGATGTATTGCCTGTTTCTGAATTTATTACAGAAAAGAAAGATAAAGATTCATTGATGTCTGGAGTTTGAAATAAATTATAAAATATAACTTGAGATGTATTTCCTAAAGTCACATTGTTACCATCATTATAAGATGGGTTTGCGATAATTGCAATGCCAGGATTATTATTAGAAACAGTGAAAGAACCCATAACAGTTCCATCTGTCTGATTTATTGCGCTTACTACTAATTGGTTATTTAAAAATGAAACAACAATTAAGTTAGCGTTAAAATTGATATCCCCACCAGCAGCAGTTAAAGAGGCAAATCCTATAGTTTGACCTATTGAAATATTGTTAAAATTAAATGCTCCAACATTGGAACTAAAAAATGATGTAGACATATCAGGCTCATTAGGGTCTTGAGAAACTGTTATTTCTAAATCTGTAGTTGAATTACAAGCGCTGTCAGCTAATGTTACAATTGTTACTGGTGAAAATGGAATACATTCAGATAAACCAGTATTTCCACCAACACAATTATTGCAATTATCTACATATGCAGAACCTCCAAAATCACCATTACAATCTGTTACGTCAATGGTAATTGGGAAAACCTGGTTGTCAAAATCTGATAATTCAGAGTTGATAGAAGAGTAAAAATTAAGAGTTGATGCATTTATTGGATTGTTATATAAATTTGTCAATGTAACAATTTGGCTATTACCTGCAGTTACATTGTTGTTATCAGCTGGAGCTACAGATAAAATCTTTATTCCTGTTGAAGTATTTTCTAATTCGAAAGTTCCTATAACATTATTAGTTGCGCTATCAACTGCTCGTAAAGCAATATGATTTGATGATAATATAAAATCAACATAAAGTGTAAAATTAGAATTGAAATAACCACCACCAGCCACACCTGTTCCCGAACCAACAATATCGTTAGTATTCAGCGAAGAAAGATTAAAAGATCCTCCATCAGAAGTTACTAATGCTGAAACCATATCAGGCTCATTTGCATCTTGCGAAATTGTAAATGTTAAATCAGTTGTTGCACCAACTTCTTGTGAAGCTAACGCCACTGAAACAGAAGGAGAAAATGATATACAAGAAAGATCTCCTGTATTGCCCCCAACACAGTTTCCACAAGCGTCGACAAAAGCTGTTCCGTTTTGATCCCCATTACAATCTAGAGGTAAAGACGAAAGTGTTGTAAACGAATGGATTGGCGTCCAAGAAGAGTTTTCTCCATTTAAACACCATGATTTCACTCTCCATTCATAACTAGAGTATTCTTGTAGACCAATTAAATCAACTGATGTTATAGATGGGTCAATGTTAATTGGATTTGTTGCAAACTGCCACACGCCTTCTAGTTGCCTATACGATAAACGATAATAATCAACATTTGGGATTGCATTCCAGCTAACTGTTGCAGAATTTACATTGATATTTGATTCTGTAAGACCTGATGGCTCAGCACACTGACCATGGCTTTTTCCAACAAAAATAAATGATATCAGTAAAACCGGCAGCCACCATTTAAAAACAGAAAAAAATAAATCTTCTAAGCGAAAGTAAACATCTCTCATAGCACTTGTTTTTGGTTAAATTATCCCCTCAATATTTTGAAAAAAACTACGGGAACCTACAAATTTAGTGAAATTTTATGAAAAAAATAAGTGCTGATTTTGAACAAAAAAACATAAAAAAAAAGGCTCAGCAATTTGCTGAGCCTTTTGTTGTCCGACTAGGGCTCGAACCTAGACTCTTCTGGACCAAAACCAGACGTGTTGCCAGTTACACCATCGGACAATGGGTTGGCAAAAGTAACAATTCTAGTATACATACAAAATAAAGTTTTAGAAATAATTTCTTCTGTTCCACTTCGTTAAACACTTAAAATTATAGTCAGATATTTTATTAAATTCGCCATCAGGTAAATTATACATAAAATGGATTTTAAAAGACTGAATAATATTGTTGGATGGGTCGCTTTTGCAATTGCAATGTTCACTTATTACCTTACTCTAGAGCCTACCGTAAGCTTTTGGGATTGTGGGGAATACATCAGCACAGCATACAAATTAGAAGTGGGACACCCTCCTGGAGCACCACTTTTTCAATTGATAGGAAGATTTTTTAGCTTATTAGCTACTGATGTGAGTCAAGTAGCTTTCATGATCAACCTTATGTCAGCGTTATGTAGCGCACTCACCATTTTATTTCTGTTTTGGACCATTACAGCTTTTGGTAAAAAGATTGCTCTTAAATCTGGAAAACTAAATCAATCAAATATGGTTGCTATTTTAGGGAGCGGATTTGTTGGTTCTTTAGCATACACTTTTTCAGATTCATTTTGGTTTTCTGCTGTGGAAGGAGAGGTTTACGCTATGTCCTCATTATTTACTGCTCTTACATTCTGGGGAATACTAAAATGGGAAGATGAAGCCGAAAGTAAATATGCTGGAAGATGGATTATTTTTATTGCTTATTTACTAGGTCTTTCTGTTGGAGTTCACTTGCTTAACTTACTAGCGATTCCAGCTGTAGTATTCATCTACTATTTCAAAAATTACGAATACAGCAAAGGAGGATTTATTAAAACCTTTTTACTTGCTGTGCTACTGACTGGAGGAATTCAAGCGATTATTATCCCTGGTATCGTTAGCTTAGCAGGAAAATTTGAACTTTTCTTTGTAAATACAATTGGTCTACCATTCCATTTTGGAACTATCATTTATTTTGCTTTGATGATTGCCGGAATTGTCTATGGACTAAATTACTGCAAGAAAAACAACAAACAGATTTGGGCAACAGCTATCATGTCGTTTACAGTTCTACTGATAGGCTATTCGACATTTTTCGCCTTGGTTATTCGTTCCAACGCAAACACCCCTATTGATGAAAACAATCCTGAAGAAGCTGTTAGTTTATTAGCATACCTTAATAGAGAGCAATATGGTGACTGGCCAATACTCCACGGTCAACATTACAATGCACAAGTTGTAGATTTTGAAGACGGAAATCCTGTTTACAAAAAAGATGAAGAAGCGGGTAAATATGTAATTACTGACCAACGTAAAAAATCTAAATATGTGTATGATAAGAAATTCACTGGGCTACTTCCTAGAATGTGGAGCGCACAAGGACATCATGCAAAAGAGTATAAAAAATGGAGTGGGCAAAAAAATACGAAAAGAGCGCCGACCTTTGCCGAAAACATCAAATACCTCTTTAGCTATCAGATAGGCCATATGTATGTTCGATACTTCATGTGGAATTTTGCAGGAAGACAAAACGATATACAAGGACACGGAGAAATCAATAAAGGTAATTGGATAAGCGGAATCCCATTTATTGACAATGCTAGATTAGGCCCGCAAGACAACCTACCACCTACAATGGCTAACAACAAAGGAAGAAACACATATTACCTACTACCATTGTTATTGGGTTTATTAGGTATGTTCTTTCACTTTAACAAAAACCATAAAGATGCATTTGTCGTATTGTTGTTATTCTTATTTACGGGATTAGCGATTGTATTCTACCTAAATCAATACCCCCTTCAACCTAGAGAAAGAGATTATGCTTATGTAGGTTCTTTTTACGCATTTGCTATTTGGATCGGAATTGGCGTTATGGCAGTATTTGATTTCATAGGAAAATATATACCCAAAAAGTTCAGTGCTTTTGGAGCTACAGCCTTGTGTTTGTTGTTAGTCCCTACTATTATGGCAAAAGAAAATTGGGACGATCACGACCGCTCAAATCGTTATACAGCAAGAGATGTAGCAGCAAACTATTTAAATTCTTGTGCACCCAATGCTATTATTTTCACAAATGGAGATAATGATACATTCCCTCTTTGGTACGCCCAAGAGGTAGAGGGTATAAGAACAGATATTAGAGTAGTGAATTTGAGTTTATTTAATACCGACTGGTATATTGATCAAATGAAAAGAGCTGCTTATGATGCAGGCCCTATTCCTAGCTCCTTAACTTGGAATAAATACAAACAAGGAACTAGAGATTATCTGCCTATTTACGATAGAGATTTAGGGCATGTGGAATTGAGTGATGTTATCTCATTTATTGCAGATGATAGTCAAAACTCTAAAATCCCTACTAGCAGAGGTAAGTCAGACTATTGCCCTACTAATAAGGTGAAACTGACTGTAGACAAAGAAAAGATACTCGCTTTAGGAATTGTAGATTCTTCAGAAGAACACAAGATAGTAGATGAAGTGAAATGGAAAATAAAAGGACAAGGATTTGCTAAAAACCAGTTAATGGTACTTGATATTTTAGCCAACTTTGCTTGGGAACGACCTATCTATTTTGCCATTACAGTAGGAAATGACAATTTCATGGGACTAGACAACTATTTTCAGTTAGAAGGTTTAGCATATCGATTTGTCCCTGTTAAAACGAAAAGTCTTGACGGACAAACAGGAGTCGTTGCAACCGATGAGATGTATGACAACTTAATTAACAAGTTTAAATGGGGTAACATGGGAGATCCAAGCGTATATTTAGATGAAACCAACATGCGTATGACCATGAATTTCCGCAACAATTTTGCTCGACTTGCCGACGCTCTTATCATGGAAGGTCAGTTTGAAAAAGCTGAAAATGTATTAGATCGATGTATTGAAGTGATGCCAAACGAAGCTATTCCATACAACTATTTCAACCTCCCTATTGCTGACGCATATTACCGTATCAATAAAAAGGATAAAGGAAATGAAATAGTAATGACTTTAGCCGAAAATTATTTTGACGAATTAGAATATTACAATTCGGTTGACCAAAAAACAAAAAGCAGTATGCAGAGAGAATATGGAATGGCCGGAGAAGTAGTGAACAACCTATACCGTTTAAGTCAAAACTATCAAGACTCAATAGCAGTTACTTATCTAAACGAAAGAGCTGCGATTATTCAATAAATCAATCAAGAGATGCTACAACTCATTAAATCTCCTAAGATTTTGCAGCTTCTCTTTGCTGATTTCCTTTGGAAAATAGACACCGATGAAAAAGTGATTTACCTAACTTTTGATGATGGCCCTCATCCTATTATCACCCCATGGATTATTGACTTAATGAATCAATACAATGCTAAAGGCACTTTTTTTCTAATTGGAGATTCTGTTAGGAGAAATCCGGATTTGTATCAATTGTATAAAAATAATGGACACAAAGTAGGAAACCATACTTATAGACATGTAAAAGGCTGGCAAAGTCGAAAAAAAAAATACCTGAAAGAAATTGCTCAATGCGCTAAGTTTGTCAAAAGCTCTTTATTTCGCCCTCCATACGGACAAATAAATCTACAAGGAATTAGAGAAATTAAAAAACAATATAAAGTTGTTATGTGGGATGTCCTATCTTGGGATTTTGACACTGAAACTACTTCAGAAATTTGTCTATCCAATGTCATCAATTATTCAAAAGAAGGCTCTATTGTTCTTTTTCACGAAAATGAAAAGTCAATGAAGAACATCATGTATGCGCTACCAAAAGTATTGGATCACTTTACAAAGCTAGGCTATAAGTTCAAAGCCATTCCCTAATGATTAAGCTCTGCATTAAGTTCAATCCAGCCCCCACCATTCCAAACCTCTGAAACACCTTGGTTACGCAAATAATGCATCACTTGCTCTGACCTGCTACCAGAACGGCAAAAAACCACTAAGGGTTCCATTTTTTTCAATTCATCAATCCTAGAAACCACTTCATTCATTGGAATGTTAATAGCACCAACAACACTTCCTTCTTGAAACTCAAGCGGTGTACGCACATCTACCAAAGCCACTTCTTTGGTTTTGTAAATTTCTTTCATACTCATAAATTAGAACAACTTTGACCTTCTACTATTTGAATATCGAACTGTTTCAGTTTAGCAAAACCGCCTTGTATATTTGTAATATTTAAAAACCCTTCTTTTTGCAAAAAAGAAGCCGCTATCATTGAGCGATAACCCCCTGCACAATAAATAGCAATAGGTGCATATTTATCAAGCTCATCAAATCTACTGGGTACTTCTTGTAGTCTGATGTGTTGCGAACCGTATACATGTGCTGTCTCTACTTCTCCAGGCTTTCGCACATCTAAAATCAACTTAGATTGATTCTTAATGAATTCAACTCCTTCTTCTGTACTAACATCATGAATTGATGAACACTCTCCTTGCCAAGCGTTTATTCCTCCGTCTAAAAATCCTGCAACATAATCATAACCAACTCTTGCCAGTCGAATAATAGCTTCTTTTTCTTTTCCTTGATCGCTAACTAACACAATCTTAGCGTCTGTTGGGATAATTGCTCCTACCCACGGAGCAAATTGTCCATTTAATCCAATATTAACTGCTGATTTCACATGCATCACTGCAAAATCTACTGGCTTTCTAGTATCCAGAATAAACGCACCAGCATCTATTTCTTTTTCAAATTCCTGAGCACTTAATGCTTTATGATTCGTTTCTAGTACAATATCTATGGATTTGTAGCCGTTTTTATTCATCAATACATCCTTAAAGAAATAATGAGGAGGAGCTAAAAGACCATCCGTCACTTCTTGAATAAAATCTTCTTTATTCATTGGTTGAAGCGCGTAGTTAGTAGCTATTTGTTCTCCTATTGTAGAAGTTGTTTCTGAACCTAAATTTTTACCACAAGAAGAGCCTGCCCCATGTGCTGGAAAAACAATCACATGTTCTGGTAATTTCATCAATTTGTTTCGCAACGAATCATACATAAAACCTGCTAAATCATCTTGGGTTATTTCCCCTGAACTTACAGCTAAATCAGGCCTTCCGACATCTCCAACAAAAAGAGTATCTCCTGTAAACACACCGTGTGGATTTCCTTCACTATCCTTTAATAAATAACATGAGGACTCCATAGTATGACCAGGTGTGTGTAAGAGAGTTAGAGACACATCTCCAATATTAAAAACCTCTCCATCAGTCCCATTATAAATATCATAGCCTGTTTCCGCATTAGGCCCAAAAACAATGGTTGCCCCCGTTTGTTTAGCTAAATCAATATGGCCAGAAACAAAATCTGCATGAAAATGCGTTTCAAATACGTACTTAATTTTTGCACCTCTTTCGTATGCCATTTTTACATATGGTTCCACTTCTCTTAATGGATCAATAATAGCGACCTCTCCATTGGACTCAATATAATAAGCCGCCTCTGCTAAACACTTGGTATAAATTTGTTCTACAAACATATCAACGAATATATTCTATCTATTTAAATTTTGTTTCGATCAGAAAATAAAAAATTCTTTCACCATAATAAATACTGCCATTAGCAGTACAAACACACCAAATGATTTCTTAAGTTTTTGACCGTCAAAAAATCTACTTAAATAAACCCCAACAAATATTCCTATCACAGCAAGAGTTGTAAAAGATATAAGCAGTTGCCAATTAATTTCGGAACCCCATTCACCTAAAAATCCAAAAAGTGATTTCACTGCAATAATCATAAGTGAAGTACCTATGGCCTTTTTCATTTCTAGCCCAGAGAACAATACTAAAGCAGGAATTATTAAAAATCCTCCACCCGCTCCTACCATTCCTGTTATCAGTCCTATCAATAATCCGTCAACAATAATTTTGATTTGGCAAATATCCTTAGTTTTTTTTGATAAGGGCCTTTTATTCAACATTGATAAAGAGGTTAAAAACATGATAAACGCAAAAAAAAGCATTAGAAAAATATCTTTTGTCAATACATAGTCTCCAATACTCAAAAGTTCATCTGGAATATTAGGAAGCACCCATCTTCTACTTGCAAACACTCCAATAAAAGAAGGGATAGCGAACATCATTCCTGTTTTGAAGTCGATATTACCTAATGTAAAATACTTAAAAGCACCAAATAAAGAGGCAACGCCTACTACAAATAAAGAATATGCAGTGGCTTCTACTGGGTCAACACCTAGAACATATACCAAAACAGGAACAGCTAATATAGAACCTCCTGCTCCTATAAATCCTAAAACTAACCCTATTAGAACCGCTAATAACATATTGCAAAAATAGTCATAAATACAGAGCGTAATCCTTTCGATAAGCTGTCTCATGTTAAAAACTAAAAAATACTAAAAGAATATTTTTTTAGAGATATCGGTTTATTTTTTCCATAATTGTTGTAAAATAAAACTCTTTCTTCCTATCATTAAAGGATCTCCAACAATTACTCTTCATAGTACTTTAGGTTCAGGAACTACTAACACTTAGCTGTTAAAAAGTCATATAATTGATTTTCAACTTCTTTTAATATAAGGGTACATTTGTCCTGGCCGTAACACTTGTTTTTGGTTAGCACTATTTGTTAAGGCACTAAAAAAGCCCTCTGTCCTAGAGGGCTTTTCTCTTTATATTTTATCGCAACAGAATTTTCTACTTTTCTTTATTAAAACGCATCCCAAATTTAAACTCATTAGTACCTGAACTTACTGTATTTAAACCAGAATTAATGAAATCATGACCATACGCAACATAAAATTGATCATTGATGTCATATCCTAAATATAACAAAACAGACTCATTATGTCTGTAGCCTAAAGAAGCCCATAATATATCATTGTATGTACACATAGCCATTAACTCAAACTGAATAGGTGCTTGCGGTATCATCTTTACAAGTAAAGAAGGTTCTATATCCCATTGATCGCTAAGCTCATGCTGATACCCTCCTCCAAAATAATAATGATTTACTAAAGAGCCTCCTAGTAATTCGCCATCGAAGTCGTCTAAAGCAGAAAACGAACTATTTAAAAGTTGTGGAACAGCTAAAGAAACATAGTAATTTTCGGAATAAAAATACATTCCAAAAGAGGCGTTTGGAACTACATCTGTTAGCCCTGGAATGCTAAAAACAGGATCTCCAGATTCATACGGGTTAATTACTGTATTGTCTAGCTTATATTGCATTAATCCTCCTGAGAGACCTAAAGAAAGGCTTAAATCATTCTTTAATCGTAAATGATATGCATACGAAAGTTGAAATCCGTTTTTGCTTTCTGCTCCTAATTTATCACTTATGACAACTCCACCTAAAGCCATTTTCTCATTTCGTAAGGGACCAAAAATAGAAATTGATTTGGTTTCTGGAGCTTTGTTAATCCCAGACCATTGCTCTCGAACAACAGCATTCAGTTGTGTATAGCCATCTACTCCTGCATAAGCTGGGTTGTATAAATAAGGGCTTAACTGATAGCTAGTAAATTGTGGAAGCTGCTGGGCATGAGCAATACCAAATACACAAATAGCGAATACAAATAAAATATATTTTTTCCTCTGCATAATTATCTAACAATAGTTACTGGTCCACTTAATGGCTCGCGGTTTTCGCTATCATTAAATGAAATTATGTAATAATATGTTCCTGATGGCAAGTCACTTCCTTGATAAGTTCCATCCCAATTTTCAATACTTGGAGCCGAAGACTCCCACAACTTATTGCCCCATCTATTGAAGATTTCAACTTTCGCTGTTAAATATTGGTTTAAATAAGTTATTTCCCAAGTGTCATTATATCCGTCTGCATTTGGAGAAAACCCTTCGTTCATGCCAACAAATACTCTAACACTATCAATTCCTAAACAACCGTTTGTTGGATCAACTGCATAAGCTGTATAGTATGTTGTTGTAAGAGGATTTACAGTAATATCCTGAGTAAATTCTCCTGTACTCCAAATATATGTCGGATCTCCTGTTACTGTTAATGCTATTGATTCTCCTCTTATAATACCCACATCATCACCAGCATCAATAATTGGAGTGTTAACAACAACTGGTATTGTATCTAAGAATGGTAAAATCGAATAACATCCGTTGTCCCAAGCAGAAACAAAATAATTAGTTGTTTGTTCTGGAGATACGGTTAACGATGTTTCATCGGATAACATATCTGTATCTACCCACATAAATGTATGGAAATCAGTGAAGTTAGCCAAGCCATCCATTAATAAAGAATCTCCTAAACAAATAGTATCTGTGTTGAAAGCAATAATATTAGGGTCTGAGACATTGATTACTGAGTCAACAGTACAGCCGTTATCGTCTTCAATAGTTACGTCATACAAACCAACAGTTAATCCATTGATCTCATAGTCAGGAGAGATATTTCCATTAGCTAAATATGTCAATACTCCTGTTCCTCCATGAGCATAAACAGAAATATATGCTTGATTTACTTGTGCGCAGTAATTACTTACTACGAAAGAGTCTACTAATATTTCTGAGGGTTCGTTAATTATAAAAGATTCTGAAATATCACATCCATTTTCATCTGTAATAAGAATATTCTGTAGGCCAAAAGTGAATCCTGTAGCAGAATTAGTTGTTTGATTATTAGACCACTCATACGACAAATCACCTGTTCCTCCTGATGCTGTAACTGTAGCACTTCCATCATCAAAACCAAAACAGCTAATATCGTTTACTACTAAATTATTGATTACAATTTGTGAAGGTTGTGACGCTATAACAACATCTATTTCATCATCTATACAGCCGTTTGCATCTTGCACACACACGGTGTATGTTCCTGAGTTTAAACCACTAAATGTGTTACTATTATTATACACATTACAGTCTATAGAATAAGTGAAAGCGGGGACACCACCTTGTGCAATTACTTGAATTGAACCGTCTGCAGCATTATAACAACTTACTTCAGAAACGTTGGTTGTGGTAATTATTAATTCTGCAGGTTCTCCTACAAAAACAGAGTCTATGATTTCACATCCTTCTGCATCATATATAGTATCTGTGTACCAGCCTGGCGACAAAGAGTATGCTTCTCGTGTTTGTTGATTAAGAGGATCTGACCAACTATGCGTATATGGTAGGGTTCCATTTATTGGGTTTAAGTCAGCTATACCATCATTAAATCCAAAGCAACTCACATCAGTAGTATTATTGATTCCTGATAATGTAAACGCATTATCATCATTTATCGTTACTGTTGCTGTAGCACTACATCCATTTAAGTCTGTCACTTCAACCTGATAAGTCCCAACAGCTAAGCCGTTAACCGTTTCTGTAAAACTTAAAGGAGATAGTAAATCGTTGACATCTGACCAAAAATAAGTGTAACCAGAGGTGGTAGGAATACCTCCACTCGGGTTTACCGTAGCCACTCCTGTACTCCAATCTTCACAATTTACATGTGTAACATTAACAGTTGGTATTATTGCCGATACCGCTGAAGGCTCTACTACTTCTACCGTAGCAGTAAATACACAAGAGTTAAAATCTGTAACTTCTACTGAATATATTCCAGCACATAAGTTTTGATCTGTATCAGTTATAGAACCGGAAGACCATTGGTATGTGTATGGCGCTGTTCCTCCTGCTGGAGATACTTGAACACTTCCATCACACGAACCGAAACAAGTTACATCAGCATTATTATATGAAGAAGTTACAAAAACATTAGCGCTTACCGCTAGTGGCTCGTTCACCTCAGCTGTTGTAGAATACTCACAACCATTATCATCCTCTACATTTAAAGTGTAAATTCCAGCTGTCAAATCAGTGATAGTTGCTAAAATTCCTGTTGGGTTTGACGGATAAGCTGGGCCACCATTAGGGTTATACCACTGATAAGTATAATCGTTAGCAATAGTTCCTCCTGAAATAACTGCTGTAATTGAACCATCATCATTTCCATTACAGCTAGCGTGAGTGATTAACATATTGTCTGCTAATACTGCATCTGGCTGAATTATATCTACAAAAGCAGTATCGATACATCCAAGCGAATCTCTTACTGTAAAGAAGTGTTGACCATGTCCTAATCCAGAGAAAACTTGGATAATATCATAATCAAACCCATCATAAGAAAACTCATAATCTGGATTTCCATTAATTGCCGAAACCGATACTTGACCTGTCATGTCTGCATAGCAAAGTGGATGAATAGGGGTACTTACTAAAATTTCGGGGCTCGAATCTAGACCGATTAAAACGCTATCTTTTTCTACACAACCATTAGCATCTGTAACAGTAACAAAATACCAACCATTATAAACATCTATTAAATCAGCGGTGACAGCAGAAGGGTTTGGAATGTTTAGGGATGTATAGATAGGCACTAGTTCATTGTAATCATGCGTCCAGCTATATAAATAAGCGGGTGTTCCTCCTTGTGCAACCACTGTTGCTGTACCGTCTTCTTCCCTACATGTTTCATTCGTATACGAAACTGATAAATCAATAGCGTTTAACGGCTGTGTTACAACTATAGAAGCTGTATCTACACAACCGTTATTATCAGTAACAACTAAAGAATATGTGTTTGCTATTAGACTACTAATAACGCTTACTCCAGATGTTGTTTCTTGTGAACCTTGCGACCAATCAAAAATGTAATCAGAAACACCTCCTACAACAGTCGCAGTAACAACTGCATCTGAACCTCCAAAACAATTTACAGGAGTTTGAGAAAGTGTAGTTTCTAATTCATCTGGTTCAGTAATTGTAATGCTGATATTATCTTCACAATTATAGTTGTCATTTACAACTAACTCATACGTTCCTGCTGACAAGCCTGAGAACACCCCCCCCCACTGTGATTGCTGAACACCATTTAAAGTGTACTCATAATGTGGTCCTGGAAATGGTGTTCCTCCTGAAACATTTACAGAAATTTGACCATCTTGGTCATTAAAACATTCTAATGAAGTGAAGGATTGATTTGTATTTAATGCTACTGTCAAAGCCGCTGATTGCGTTTCAACAACATCAAATCTAGGTAGTAATGAGCTACATCCACTCGCATCCGTTATAAATAAGTAATACGAACCTGCTGGTATATCAAAAATAATAGAGTCATTTAAAACATTCGCAGATGGAATAGGGATGGTAAGACCAACATCAAAATACCATTGGTAAGTATATGGCGGTAATCCTCCAACAATATTGGCTGCAATTTGGCCATCAGAACCTAAGTAACACGAAATATCTGTTATCGTAGAAGAAGATAATGTAATAGGAAGAGCTTCTTGTACCGTAATCTGATCTGTTAATGAACAACCATTAGCGTCAGTAATTGTTACTATTTCAGGAATAAATGTTCCACCATTTAATCCGCTTAAAACATTTGATGTTTCGATAGAATTTGAGTTCCAACTATAAATGTATGGAGCTGTACCTCCTGTAGGAGAAGCGATAACTTGACCATCTAATTGACCACAATTTTCATCAATTTGAACTAAGTTTGCCAAAAGGTCATTAGGCTCTAGAACATCTACAGTGTCTACATAATTACACCCTCGAGCATCGCTAATCATTACAGAATACTCTCCCGCAAACAAAGATGATGGACTAGCAAGATTATCTCCATGAGACCAGCTGTATGAATATGGAGCAGTACCTCCTGTAGTAATAGTAGTTATTGCTCCTGTATTTTCAGCAAAACAAACTACAGAATCCATTACAAAAGACGCTTCTAAATAATCTGATGGTTGTGAAATAATTTGAGAATTCAAGCTAAACACACACCCATTTGTATCTGTAACTTCAATATCATATGCTCCAATATCCAAACCTGTAACTATAGAGTCGGAAGCAGTAAAACCATTAGGGCCATTCCAAATATAAGTGTAAGGAGCTGTAGCTCCACTTGCAGTTAATGCAATAGTTGCATCAGCAGAATCTTTACAGCTAACATTTACTAAACTATCCACCATCACCGTTAATGCTGTTGGTACTAAAACATTATTTGTAAATGACTGTGTACAATTTGTTGCATCTGTTACTACAAGGTTATATACGCCTCCCGAAAGATTAGTGATATCTTCAGCTGCACAGGTGTTACAAGAAGGACCTGTCCATGAGTAATTATAGTTCCCAGAACCACCTGTAACATTAACATAGATTTGAGCATCTGCAAAACCTAAACATGAAACATCAAATGCTGAATCAAGTGTCACAATTATCTCTGATGGCTGACCCACTGTTGTGTCTAATGAAGTCTGACAACCATTTTCATCATTCAAAATAATATCATAAAAGCCTGCGCCAGGCACAGGACAAAGAACTGACAAGTTAGAAAAAGTTGTATCGTATAATAAGTTAAACCCATTATCGTAAACGAAAGCTGTAAAAGGAGCTGTTCCTCCATTTACACGAACATCAATATCCCCATCTTGGGCATTATAACAACTCGCGTCTATAACATTTAATATACTTGTTTCTAATAAAGGAGGCTCTGTTATAATTATTCCAAAAGTACCTGAACACGTATTAGAATCTGTTACCTCAACAGAGTAGCTTGCTGCAGATATCCCTGTTAAGTCTTCTGTATTAAAAACATTTCCATTCCAACTAAAGTTATATCCATTATTTACAGAAGGTGTTCCTCCTGAGACAGAAATATAAATCTCTCCATCAGATAAACCAAAACAACTAACTTGTTCTAAGCTATCAAGAGTAACAGAAATTGGTGATGGACAAGGAATATTGTGTGAGTAGGAAGTGTTGCAACCCAAAGGATCAGTAACTGTTACATCATAAAGTCCACATTCTAAATTATTCAAGTCTTGATTGTTATCAGTAAATCCATTAGGGCCCGACCAAGCATAAGTCACGTTTCCATTACCTCCTGCAATTTCTATATCAATTGCTCCATCCGTTAATCCAGAACAAGTAACATTTGACGAATCTACTAAAGTGATAACAAGAGTTGAAGGCTCCAAAATAGTGTCAGTAATTGTATCGGAACAACCATTATTATTTGATAGTATCAGCGAGTATGTCCCGCCATTTACATTTAATAAGTCTTCTGTAGAAGCAACACTATTTCCAAATTCATCTTTCCATTCATAGGACAATACACCAGGACCAGTAGCTGTGACATTAATCGATCCATCTGCTAAGCCCGAGCATGTAACATTGTTAACATTGTCAACAATAATATTCAGTTCTGCAGGATCCGTTATAAGGACTGGAAATGTGTCTACACATGAGTTTCCAATATCATTTAACTCAACAAAATATGTTCCTGAACATGCATTAGACAGTGTGCCTGAACTACTCAAAATATTACCCATACTTGGATCATCTGACCAAGCAAATGAATAGCTT
>CEWG01227684.1_pt1 | contig 15198 bp, 13 predicted proteins | sample 361411 | NCBI WGS metagenome assembly CEWG01 (sample SAMEA2622173, study PRJEB7988) | marine metagenome | biome: marine biome (ENVO:00000447); feature: surface water layer (ENVO:00002042); material: "saline water (ENVO:00002010), including plankton (ENVO:xxxxxxxx)" | depth 5 m | reverse complement strand
CTCTGAAAAATATGGGGAGAGGGGCGTGGCTTGGACCAATCTCGCGAGAGCCCATTTGGAGCTCGGTCAGATGAATTCAGCCTTATTCGCAGCACAGGAGGCGTCAACCCTAATCCCCGAGGATGAGGATCTCCAAGAGCTGCTAGAGAGGCTCAGTGAGGACCTGACCTAGAAAGGTTCTGAAGCGACCGACCCGCAGGAGCGGACATGTCTCGAGACAGATTGGTGGCGGTCACGGGGGCCAATGGATACATTGGCAGTCATGTTGTCAAGGTACTATTGGAGCGTGGCTTCCGAGTTAGGGCTGGGGTTCGATTGCCCCACACAGGAGAGCGGGTTCAACATCTGCAGGAAATGCCCGTTGCGAAAGGCGGCTCACTCGAAGTATTGGCCACGGATGTTCTTGATTCAAGTGACGTAAATGCACTGCTCGATGGTTGCACGGATCTGATACATACTGCTGCCACGGTGATGATTCGATCGTCTAATCCAGAGGAGAAGATCCTGAGCCCAAGTGTGGATGGAACCATGAACGTGGTATCAGCATTGGAGTTGCACCCCTCCGTTCGCAATATCATCCACACCTCCTCCACTGCGGCAATAAGACCGATGAAGTGGGAGAGTGGCGCGACTCTGTCTTCGGAGGTCTGGGCAGAGGATGCGACCATAGAAAACAATCCATATGGCCTCGCGAAGGTGTTGGCCGAACGTGAAATCAGGAAATGGCACGCTGATGTAGGCTCTAAGCAGGGAAGAACGCTGAAGACCATTCACCCTTGCATGGTTTTCGGCCCTCCACTCAGCAGCTACCATTTGAGGGGGTCTCTGACGATCTTGATGATGCTAGCAAGGAGGAGCATACCTGCCATAATCCCGATGAACATCAACATAGTAGATGTTCGGGACGTGGCTGAATCTCACGTTCGGGCTCTGGACAGGGGTGAAGACGGTGGTAGATACCTAGTCACCTCAGGCTCCATGTGGATGAAGGAAGTCGTGTCCCTCCTCAGAAAGGCGTATCCTAAACATAGATGGCCCAGGATACCCATACCATACCCCCTGGCAGTGTTGGCAGCAGGAGTTCACCCTGCTGCTAGTATCTCCTGGGCAAGGACCCATCTTGGAACCGTCCTAAACTGGGACTCTCGACCGGCACAGAATGACCTTGGCATGTCATGGATGCAGCCATCTTCCTCGGTTATTGACACATTCAAGCCGATCTTCGATTCCAAGTGGTTGTAAAGCGTACACCTCTTGAATGGCGGCGTCGTGGGACTACCGTGCGTCTGAGTGCGTCAGGTCTGGTATTTGTCGTATTGATGGGTAGTTTGAGTGGCTGCCTATCTTCGGATAGCAACGCAAAGACCGGGATGGGGCCCTCATTCACAGATCCTTGTGAAAGTGGCACATCAGACACCACATGGTATCATTTCAGCAACGCGACTCCTGCGGAAACCATGACATGGTCAGCGAACATGTCATCACCCATCTGTACGGTCGGAACCTACTATGGAATCGGTATGACAACATTCGAACCGACCATCGGTGTAACTTCCTCTGATAATCTGTACATGTCCAGTTATGGGAATGGACCGGCAGGCTCCACTGCCATCGTCCAGTGTAGCGGATTGGTCAATATGGTAAGCTTGGAAGAGTATTCCTGCGACAATGTGTATGACGCCATGGCCCCGGTGCCGAACAGCAACGATCCCTACGTATACGTGGATCCATGGACTGATCGAATAATGAAGTTCGACATGCATGCGCTTCTCGGCATGACTGTGGAGTGGTCTGATGATGAAGGTGGATCGTGGTTCGGTCCCTCCGTGGCAACAGGGTGGTCAGTACAGGATCACCAGACCATCGCATCATCGCCCTACCCAGCACTCGCACACCCGACTACCTGGGTCTTCTGCGTAAATGGGAACTACCCATATCCTGTGTGCTCGGCGAGCAACGATGGTGGATTGACGTGGGGTCCGGAGCTCCCAGGAACTCCTTCAGGTTGTGAGAGTGGTGGGTTGACCGGTCACATGGTCGGATCGAACAATGGTAATTTCTACAGAGGTCATAGGGGATGTAATGGTGGCGAGGGGTACTCGATCTACCGGAGCGTGGATGGGGGGATTTCTTGGTCCGAACACCCCCTTCCGACCGAGTCCTCAGGCACCGCTGAGACTTGGAACTTTGAGGAGGCACAGGTCTTCGCCGACGAAGATGACAATGTGCACGCCATGTGGATGGGTCTCGACAACATGCCCTACTACTCCTACTCCACTGACGAGGCGGAGACATGGAGCAACCCACTGATGATTGCGCCTCCGATAGGACTCAATGGCACTGGCTTCCCAGTCATAGCCGCTGGGGGATCCGGCCAGGTCGCAATGGGGTACATTGGAACCTACAACGGTGGCGATACGTGGAATGGGTACCTGAGTGTGATACAGGATGCCTTTTCCGATCAAGTGATGATTACCACAGTCCAGCTGAATGGACATGATGATCCATTGGAGAATAACTTCCAAGCCTGCGGCTACGAGAGGTGTGGGGGCTTCGGGGACTTCAACGACATAATCGTGGACCAACATGGCAGGGTATGGTTTGGATTGGCCCACAACGTCGCTGGAGAAATCGGTATCTTCGGCACCTTGGCCCAAGGGCCGAACCTAAGGGGTACGGGGGGATTGGTTCCCATTCCACTCGGTGGAAACTCGACCCTGTAAGTCTTAGATCAGTCACCCATCTTGCTCGCTGTCAGTAGGTTCCTGAATTTCCATATGGCCTTCTGAGTTCTGATTTTCAAAGGTGTCGCTCTCTGAAAAATCACTATTTCGGAGCATGACACCCACCAAAGTCAATACCGCCAAGAGTACGAAAACGAGTCCATTGAGTAGGATAATTATGAAGGTGGTGAGAGGGCTTTCAAACCCTCAATCTTCTTTCGCATCCGTTCTAGATTGACGTCGGGGGGGTTCTTCAGATCGATTGGTACTGAGACCATGCGAATGCCAAGTAGCCGAGTGCGAAGATAATCATGGCAACACCGCACAAGGACAGTATAGACTTGTAGATGTGGCGTGGGATGGCGTCCCTCATCCTGTGAAGCATGATGGCGATGAGGCATTTAACCAAAATAATGCCAATTATGAATGTGACAGCGTAGGCCAGTGGTGCTAGCGGATCTAATGCCACCGCTGAGGCCATGATCGGCCCTCCGATTAAGAACCAGAAAACATAGACATTGGGATTCAGGAGGTTCGTCAACACTCCCCTCCCGAATGCCATCTTGCTAGATGCCGGCTCAAGAATGTTCGACAACGTCGGTGGCTCAATTGAGAAGCACTCGACGCCCATTTTGAACATGAACAGGGCCCCCAATATCGAGATCGGGACTAGGATAGATGGTTTGTCCACGAGTATGGAGGCGAAGAGGTAGCTAACAACGATGAGTGGCCCGTCAGTGAAGATCGGGGCGGCTGCTGTCCATATTCCCGCTCTAAGGTCGCCCGACAGGGTCTCCCTCACCACCATTGTGAGTAGTGGGCCCGGCTTGATTCCCTCGATCATCGCTAGCGTGAGTCCTGCTAGGGCGTAGGCGAGAATGAGTTCGATGTCCATCTGAGTCACCACGGGTAGAGCGGAACATGCTGTCCGTCTTGGGCTTCAGCGCCTCTGTTGGAGTTTCATCAACAGATTAAGGACTTCCAAATATATCCAAATCAAAGTCACCGTCAAGCCGAATACTGCTCTCCATTCAAGCTCCTTGGGGGCTCCATTCTCTACTCCCCTCTCGATGAAATCGAAGTCAGAGGCGAGCATTCCTGCTCCCAGCGCGATGACGAATAAGGAGAAGATGATGCCAATCGGACCGGATCCGTGGATAAGTGGAATGCTCACCCCAAACAGCAACAGGATGAATGAGAGGAGGTACACCATCATGATTCCAAATACGGCACTGTAGAGGGCAATTCGGAAATTGTGGTTGACGTTTATGAGTCCTGATCGATATACCCCCAACATGGCCCCGAAGATCATTCCAGTGATTAGGAATGCTTGGATGGTGATGCCCTGAAAGCCGGACTCGGGGCCTCCGAAGTGCTCTATAGCGTAGGTAATTCCACCGATAAAAAGGCCTTGTGAAGTCGCATATGTTAGCACAAACAGGGGATTTGCAAACCAGCCTTGGAAGGAGGATGTAAACCAGGACAGAAATAGGATTAGGCTAAAGACGGCATTCAAAATGAAGCCGGCAAAAAACAGTGTTATTGCGACTTCTGGCTGGCCGGTGAGCCCGAGGCCCCAAATTGTCATCCCTGACGTTATGAAGAGGAGGAAGGTCACGGCGCCTTTCTCAGTCACCCCCTCTATTGTCATCCCAGGGTTCCGCACAGACGTGTTCCCGGCCTCCCACCATGGTTTGTCTGGGTAAGAGCTCTTTTGGAAGGTGGATTCGTTCAAAGCGACGTTGCCCGATCGATACATGGTTCTCCGATAGGGAATGTATTTTCAATTACGCTGTCGATTTGTCTGGGATTTGGTTAGATTCAGAGTAAATCGGCCAGGTGTCGGCCAGTATGGCTCTCTTCCACTGCGGTGATGTCCTCTGGGGTGCCTTGGGCGACTAGTCTTCCTCCCCTCGAGCCGCCCTCTGGCCCTAAGTCGATAACCCAATCACAGGACTTCACTACATCCAGATGATGCTCGACAATTACGACGGTGTGGCCATTTGACCTTATTCTGAGAAGGACATCGACCAGTTGGTGGACGTCGAACAACGAAAGGCCTGTCGTTGGCTCATCGAGGATGTAGAACGTGTGCTTCTTTGGTGGCCGATGGAGCTCAGTGGCAAGCTTAACTCTCTGTGCCTCTCCCCCTGAGAGGGTTGTTGCGGGTTGGCCGAGTCGTATGTATCCAAGGCCAACGTCCTGCAATGTTGTGAGTATTCTGCTTATTTTACCTTGATTCTCAAATAGCTTGCAGGCCTCGTCGACCGACATCTCCAACACGTCGTGGATCGTTCTACCCTTCCACTCTACTTCCAGCGTTTCCCTGGTGTATCTCTTCCCCTTACAGATCTCGCATGTCACCCATACGTCCGGGAGGAAATTCATCTCCAGGACCGATGATCCCGCGCCCTTGCACGACTCACACCTCCCGCCTCGGACGTTGAAGGAGAAGTGGCCGGGTTTGTATCCCCGCTCTTTAGAGAGGGTGGTTTCGGCAAATAGTGCTCTAATCAGATCGAAGACTCCCGTGTAGGTCGCAGCGTTGGATCGGGGTGTACGACCTATGGGCGACTGGTCAATGACGATCGCTTTGTCCACATGCTCCATGCCTTCGATCCCGTCATGGCGGCCCGGGGTGGTGTCCGATCGATGCAATGACCTGAGGAGCGCAGGAGCGAGGGTCTCTGTGACGAGGGAGGACTTCCCACTCCCGGAAACCCCCGTCACCGCGATCATGCAGCCAAGGGGGAAGGCGACGTCAAGGCTCTGGAGGTTGTTCTGTTTCGCATTCTTCACCACCAGCCATCCGCCTTGGGTAGGCTTTCGCTGGCTCGGAACTGGTATGGTCTTCCTTCCTGACAAGTAGGCCCCGGTCTCAGATCTCGAATTGTCGATCAGATCATCAATTTGGCCGCTTACTATCACCTCGCCACCTTCCTTTCCCGCTCCAGGGCCTAGGTCTACAAGCCAATCTGCCTGCATCAAGGTGGACTCGTCATGCTCGACGACGATCAAGGTATTGCCCAGGTCGGTGAGTTCCCGTAGAGTGTCCAACAAGCGGGAGTTGTCTCTGGGGTGGAGGCCGATGCTTGGCTCATCCAAGACGTACATGACGCCCGTAAGCCTCGTTCCGATTTGGGTTGCAAGCCTTATTCTCTGTGACTCGCCACCAGAAAGGGTGTTGGCTCTTCGGTCCATGGTGAGGTAGTCGAGGCCGACGAGGGCGAGAAAGCGCAACCTGGATTCTATCTCCTTGATCACGTCATTCCCTATGTAGAGGGATCGGTCGTCCAAGATCTCTGTCTTGTCGAGGGTCTCGCCGCTCGGGCGGTCCCTCTCCAGATCCTCCCATATGGGGTCCAACTCTGTCGTTTTCCATGCTTGTACTATCGCGAGTGCCTCCATGACGGTCGATGCGGAGAAATCTGGCAGTGAAATACCGCCTACTGAGACCATCGAAACTGCAGTATTCAACTTCTTGCCCTCGCAAGAAGAGCATGGCTCGTCGGTCATGTAGGCCGAGAGTCTTGACCTCGTTCGATCGGAGCTAGTGTCAGTCAGAGTTCTTCGAAGCCTGGCGAAGACGCCTTCCCATGGCCTGTTCATTCGATATGAAGATCCCCTATCGGATTCGAAATGGAACCCTATGGTCGTCGACCCCGTTCCATACAGAAGTATGTCCTTATGGTCGTCGTTCAACGCATGGAATGGGACGTCTGTTGGTATCGAGTAATGGTTTGATACCTGAATCATCTGGCTTTTGTACCAACCTGACATCATCGACCTTCGAAAGGGCTTGATACAACCCTCTTCTATGGTGGAATTCTGGTCGATGACCAGTTCAGGGGAGAATTCTCTCTGCACCCCCAGCCCTTGGCAAGCCGGGCAGGCGCCAAGCGGATTGTTGAACGAGAAAACTCGCGGTGACATCTCGGGTAGGAAAGAGCCGTGGACAGGGCATGCGAATTCCTCCGAATATGCGACTATCTCCCCCTCTTCGAATTCGCATTCCGAGTCTGCTGGTACCTCTATGTTTTCGATCGCGACAGTTCCTCCGCCCAACCTTAGTGCAATTTCTATCGCCTCAGTCAATCTTTGTCTGTTGGATCTTGAGATACGGACCCGGTCTATCCTGACGTCGATGTCGTGACGGAGGTTCTTCTCGAGTTCCGGTGGATTTTCGAAGTCAGCATCTCGACCATTCACACGGCCTGCGAGGTATCCTTGTTCCACCATGGCTTGGAATAGTTCCGCATGGGTTCCCTTTCTGTTCCTGACGACGGGGGACCAGACTGCGATTCCGTGATTTGAAAATTTCCACAGGACGTCATCCACGATCTCCTGAACTGTTCTCCTTGCCACCTCATTGCCGCACTCCGGGCAGTGTGGGACGCCGATCCTAGCCCATAGTAGCCTGAGGTGGTCCATTATCTCGGTCACGGTTGCTACGGTAGACCGAGGGTTGTGGCTACCTTGCTTCTGATCTATGCTGATTGCAGGGGAGAGTCCCTCGATGCTGTCACAGTCTGGCTTCTTCATCTGACCGAGGAATTGTCTCGCGTATGAGGAGAGGCTCTCGATGTATCGACGTTGCCCCTCGGCGTAAAGCGTATCAAATGCAAGGCTGGATTTTCCACTCCCTGATACGCCCGAGAAGACCACGAACTTGCCTCTGGGCACCTTTACGTCCACGTTCTTCAGGTTGTGAGTCCTAGCCCCCCTGACCTCGATCCACCCATCTACTGGTTGTAGATCCTGATGGTTAGCCATGTCGGTCATTGAGCTGCTTCCGACTCTCATGGCCCTTGAACTCATGCTCGCACCCATGAAGAAAATATCTCCATTTTTCCCGTAATATTGTTTAATTTTGACAAATTCACTACTAAGTGCTATGAGTTCGGGGAACGATGCCATGCGGAACGCCGTAAACGCCGGTTTTGAGGTGATGATGGGACCCGATGCCGATGATAATGTCCGAAAGGTAGCCATCGCTGCTGCGGTCATCGGCTTCGCTTCCCACCTCCTTCTGTGGGCGTTGCACAACTCCGGACAACTGACGATTGAGGGTGACTCGATGGAGTTGGTTAAATCGCCTCTATCTGCACTATACACCCCGTTTTCTATCTTGTTGGCTTATGAGGTTTACCAACTCATCAGAACCATACCAGAGTCGTTCTCTTCCTCGGTGGGGAAGCAATATGAAATCGCTACGCTCCTAGTCGTAAGGGACATTCTGAAGAGGCTCTCTGATGTAAACAGCTCCGAGGGGTGGGAAATAAGCAGCGACGTCGGCTTCCTGCTGGTTGAGTGCGCTGCCTTCCTAGCGTTGTTCTACACCTCCCTCGCCTATCACAACATAAAGAAGAGCGCTGATGACTCAGTGACTCTCAGCGAAGAGGTCTCGATATTCATACTGACCAAGAAGGCAATTGCAAACCTCATGCTGGTCGTCTTCGCAGTGATTGCACTTTCCTCGTTTACCAGTTGGATTGCAGCGGTACAGGACGGTGGGGGGTCCGTCGACCGAACCATCTTCTTCCTGGACTTCTTCACGTTCCTCATCCTCGCGGACATCCTGATCCTCCTTATCTCGTATTGGTTCTACACGGACTTCCGAAACCTCGCTCGTAACACCGGGTTCGTACTGTCCACCGTGATAATCAGGGTTGCGATATCCGCTGCAGGGGTCTCATCGATGGTGCTCTTCACCCTCAGTGGGGTCCTCGGCATCGCGATTCTAAGGATGTTCGCTACTAACCAGCCTGTGGGCGATTCATCATGAGAAGCGGCACCCGGCTACCTTGGCTCGAGGACGAGGACGGTCCCGGCCCACCGAAGTCGCCGTTATCGATCTGGTACCACGACCTCTACACGATGGGTATCGACCCCACCGCAAGATTCCCCCGCGATCGATACAAGATGCTGAAGGAGCGAATAAGGGATGCGCAACTCCCATCTCGCATCGTGTTCCGCGAGCCAGGGCCCGCCTCCGCGGATGATCTTCTGAGAGTACACGGGTCCGACTATGTCGACCGTTTCCTTGGTGGTCGGCTAAGCGACAGAGAAATCAACAGGATCGGGTTAAAGCCCTGGAGGAGCTCATTCGCACAGCGAACGCTCCTGATCATGGGAGGGAGCATATCTGCGTTGGAGCACGTTTTCCAGCATGGGGGAATATCCGGGAACATGGCGGGAGGGACCCATCACTCCCATGCTGACTTTGGGTCTGGCTACTGCGTCTTCAACGACATCGCGATCTGTGCCAAAATCGCATTGGAAAGAGAGGATGTCGAACGGGTCGCAGTCCTCGACCTCGATGTGCATCAAGGCGACGGGACCGCCGCCACTCTCCGGGATGCCCCGGGGACCCTCACAGTCTCTGTCCACTGTGAAGCGAACTTCCCGTTCAGAAAGGTAGCCAGTGACTTCGACCTGCCGCTGCCAGCCGGGGCAGGGGACTCGGAGTATCTTGACCGGGTGCAGGAGGGGCTGGACATTGTTAGGGGCTTCTCACCGGACGTCTTGCTGTTCCAGGCCGGCGTCGACGCTCTTGCAAGCGATGCTCTGGGGAAACTCAAAGTATCGAGGTCTGGGATGAGGCTTCGAAACCAAATGGTCCTATCGCACGTGGTAGACCAAAGGCTGCCCTGTGTCATCTTCATGGGAGGGGGGTACTCCGACCCGATCAAGCACACCGTGGATGCCTTCCTCGACCTCTTTACAGACGCTGCGATCGCAAATGGCCGGATGCAACGAACGACTGGACTGGAAGGACGGCATCGTGAAAGTGAGGCGGTCTGATGCCGGAGGGGCCCGAGATCAGGCGGGCTGCGGACAAAGTCGCGCGCAGGCTCGTTGGAAGCACACTGACATCGGTCAGACTACCTTACCCCCCAATCTCAGAGTTTGGTGAAGTCATCGGGAATGCGAACGTTGAGTCAGTCACATCCCGTGGCAAAGCCCTCCTGATACGGTTCGACAACGGGCTGACCCTATACAGCCACAGCCAGTTGTATGGAAGATGGACGGTCAACAGGGTCACCACCAAGGTAAGATGGAACAGGTCGCTCAGGGCCGAATTCATCTCGAAGGGCTATGCAGTGAGGCTATGGTCTGCAACGGACGTCGAGGTCGTCCCCACGAGGGACGAGGAGGCCCACCCATACATCGCCAAACTGGGCCCCGACGTACTGGACAAAACAACAACCTCGGATGTGATCAAGAACAGATTAGAGAGCCCTCGGTTCAACGCTAGGAGCGCTGCATCGCTGATGCTAGACCAGTCGTTCGTGGCCGGCCTAGGAAACTACCTGAGAAGCGAGATACTTCATCAGGCTGGTGTGCATCCCAAAACGAGGCCTAAGGATCTGGACTCAGAGAACATCACCAAGTGGGGATCGCTAACGAAAAGCATCAGCATCAGGTCGTATGAGAGCAACGGGCTGACCGTGAGTGACGGGCTTGCTTTGAAGCGGAAGGAGATGGGTGAGCGACGGCGATCGTACAGGCACTCGGCATTCTGCAGGGTTGGGAGGGATTGCCACGTCTGTGGGGCCACAATCATTCGGATCAGGGTCTCAGGCAGACGCCTGGACATGTGCCCAGAATGCCAGGTGGAGTCCTGAAAGAACGTCTCTACTGGCCTCTAAAACGACGTGGACCTAGGAAATATCGGCCTCCATTCCGCGAGTTGCATGATGATTAAATGCCTGAGTGCAGTTTGCGTATCATGAGTAGGAACCTCACATCTATCATGCTTGTTGCTGGACCGGTATTATTCTTGGGTGCCTTCTTCCGATGGCCGATCACAAACGAGGTTGGCATGGAAGCTGTGAACCTCTTAGACGACAGGGGCTTGCTCATGCTTGCCGTAGGGGGCATCCTCGGCATGTCTCTGACGTTTGCAGGACTCCACCTCCTTTCCATGGACATGAAGAAGGGTGCTAATCGGTGCTCGACCCAACTTCTCAACATGGCAGACCTTTTCATCTTCGGCACCTTTGGGCTCTTCCTAGCGGGTCTAGGAGCCCAGGTGGCTGTGATCTTGACCATGACGGACACCAGCGCTGTGTTCGAAAGCGACGCGGCGCGTGAGGCAGTGGCCGTGACCGTATACAACGCCGGCAATGGGATATGGGCGTTGACACCCGTCGTATGGGGCTTGGGGATGATCAGCATGGGCCTAGCCCACGTAGGTCTGAAGATGCCTGCGAACATGACCGAGGGCATGTTCTTCATGCTGATGCCAATCGGATTTGTGAACACACTGCTACCCCTGATACAGGATGGGGAGCAGGCTGAACTCCAGCTCGTCTTCCCGCTGACCATGCTGCTCTACATCGCACTGGGCGGGCTGATGCTCTCAGGTAATATCGAGGAGCCTGGCGGGGAGTAAGTCGGTCAGCCTTCTCTTGACAATGCTTATCGGTGCCCTCGGTCGGGGGGCGCTGTGAGGGGCCTGAATCCAATCACCCTATCCATGTTGCTGATCGGCTCGATGGCCGTAGGGTGCATCGAGGTCGGGGAACCAGACCTTGATGGGGATATCCTTGTGATCGGGGACAGCCTCCTTGACTACCACGCCCCGGACGCCGATGTCGGCACGGTCGCCGGGGAGAGGCTGGGCCTGGAGGTCGACATGCTCGCGAGTGGCGGGGCCTCCATGCTTGATCGCCATGGGATCGCGGACACCTATGTCGACGAGGGTCACATCCTCGTCATCGCGAATGGAGGTGGGAACGACCTGGAGGGCTGTGTTTGCGGTGACGACTGTTGGGGGGTGATCGACCTACTGATCTCTGAGAACGGCAGCGATGGCGCCATCCCCGATCTGGTACGCCGTATCCTCGACGACGGCGCATACGTCGCATGGGTGGGTTACATGCGCCCGATGGAGTATGCCGATGAGTATGCGGACTGCGGGGGGGAGGTCGACCTCCTGCGCGAGCGCCTCCAGCGCCTCGACGATTCTGAGCCTCGCATGGTCTTCGTGGACGGGGCCCTGATCGGCACGGGTGTCGAGGAGCACCTGTACGACCCAGATGGCTACCACCCATCGCCCGAGGGCTGCGCCGTACTGGGCGAGGAGGTCGTTCAACGCATTGACGATGCCTTTGGGCTGAGTGCCCTTGGGTGACCATCCGGAGAACGTTTATCGAGAATGACCCGTGTCAAAACGCATGCAGAAGACCCGTTCCGCCTTGCTTGTGATACTGATGATGACCGCCGCCCTCGCTGGGTGCACCAGCGAGGACACCTCGGACCTAGACACCCGGATCGAGGACCTAGACACCCAGAACACAGAGCTCACCCAGACCATCGCGGAAAGGGACCTGGCGATCTCGGAGCTCGAGGCCACCATCGCGGGCCTCGAGGCCAACGTGGCGGGCCTCGAGGCCAGCATACCCCTGATGGAGGAGCAGCGGGACGCGCTGCTTGCCTTGCTCAGCGAATCGCAGGAGTTCGCCAACCAGACGCTCGAGCTCGCCGAGGCGATGAACGAGACGATAGCCGCCCTCCACGTCATGCTTGGAGAGAACGCGACCCAGGTCCTCCAGCTACAGATCGATGTACACGAATGGCAGCAGACGGCTGAGAGCAACCGCGCTGTCATTAATGATGAACTGAGAGGCGACCCCGATCCTTCGGGCTTTCCCACTATTATGTTTTATAGTCAGTTCCGCAATGCTGATTTTCGGACCCTTGATATGAGTTTCATTCATTGGCGACATGGTAATTTTTCTGGGGCGAATTTTTCAGACGCTCATGTGTTTGATGTCTCTTTCCGTAATACGGACTTACAGCGTGTCGATTTTTCGCACACGAGTTTCAATTATGTAAATATCATTGATACTAACTTACAGGGAGTCGATTTCAGAAGCGCCTCCCTCCGTAATGTGGATTTCGTGGACTCAGATCTCAATGGGGCTGATCTAACTGATATTTCTCATTTGGGGGTAACATGGGCAAACACGATCTGTCCAGATGGAACCAACTCGGATGACAACGGTGGTACCTGCTGGAACAACATCTAGAGAATCCACATCGCCTCAATGATGTCGCCCCTCCTGCCGTCGGTATCCGGGGGGAGGAGCGTGAGGCCGTTGTGGGCGACCATGCTGTGCATGTTGCCGCTGCCCTGATGGGTGTGCGTGGTGGCGAGCAAACGACCGTCCTCAGATCTTATCCTGATTCTCCTCATGCAGAGCTTTCCGGGCGCCCCTAGGATGTCCTCCTCGAGGGTGACCGAGACCCTCCGACTGAGCCTCGGGCCCATCTCCTCGTGGTACCCTAGGGACTTCGCGATCCACGGCGCAACGAGGACGTGGAAGACCACGAGGCTGCTCACGGGGTTGCCGGGGAGGCCGAAGAGGGGGGTTCCCCTCCATGTCCCGAAGAGTGGTGGGCCTCCGGGCCTGAGCCTCACCCTCCAGAAGGAGATCTCCCCCTCCTCCTCCATGATCCTGCGAACGAGGTCCCAATCGCCCATGCTGACGCCTCCGCTGGTCAAAATGGCATCACAGCCTGCGAGGGTGTCGAGCGTGTCCCTCAGCTCGTCAAGGGAGTCGTTGGCGGACTCGTGTCTCACGGCCTCGCACCCCATGGCCTCGACCAGTGATGCGAGTGCGTGGGAGTTCGACTCGTAGATTTGCCCCGCCTCAAGCCTGACCCCTGGCTGGACCAACTCGTCGCCCGTGGACAGGATGGCGATCCTCGGCTTCTGGATGACCCTGACGACCCCATGCCCCATGGTCCCAGCCAGGGCTATGCACGCCGGTGAAAGGAGGGCGCCTGTTGGGAGTGCCTCCTGCCCGATGGAAAGGTTCTCCGCCCTTTTCCTGATGTAGCCCATCCTCGCAGGGCCATTGATCGTTACCCTATCTCCGCGGACCTCGGTGTCCTCGACCATGACGATCGCATCCGACCCCTCGGGTAGCGGGGCCCCTGTCATGATCCTGCATGCCTCACCGGCGCTGATCCCAGGGGGTGGATCCCCTCCGGCTTGGCTGGTTCCGACGATGCTCAGCTCGACCTTCGGGGTGATGCAGTCAGAGGCCCTCACGGCGAAGCCGTCCATGGCGGAATTGTCGAACCTCGGGTCGTCGACCAGCGACTCAAGGGAATGGGATAGCACGCGGTTCCTCGCAGAATCGAGGTCGACGTCATGGGACGATCTCCGCAGCGGGTGTCTCATCGCCAGCTCCAAGGCCCTGTCAAGGTACACACCGTGCTCCACGCCCCCACGAGATTGTCGATGATTGAAGTCGGTTTCCCTCATAGCAAACGAAGGTCGCGGATGGGTTAAACCACCTGCCATGGAGCAACCTACACTGCGTGGTGGGGTCATTGATAGGCATGGAAGTGGCATTGGTATCATTCGCCCTTCTTGTCGTCGCGACGCTGTACTCGTCTGTGGGCCATGGCGGGGCCTCGGGGTATCTGGCCGTCATGTCGCTAGCGACAATCGCCACCATGGAATCTGCATGGCTGAAGCAGCATGCCTGGTCATTGAACCTGGTAGTCTCCGCCATCGCATTCTATCACTTCAGGAAAGAGGGTCACCATGTCATCAAGCTCAGTGCCCCATTCGTGTTGGGAGGGGTTCCATTCGCCTTCCTGGGCGGCTACCTCGCCATCGATGGCGCGCCCTATGACAGTGTCCTTTCCGTGGTGCTGCTGTTGGCCGCAGTTAGGCTAGTGATGCCAACAGGGATGGAGACACGTGGTGGTAGTGGAGGTATCGGGTTCCTGCCATGCACTTTGATGGGGATGGGGATCGGCCTTGTGAGCGGAGTAGTGGGGATCGGTGGAGGGGTCCTCCTTTCCCCCCTCCTGATCGTCTCCTCTTTGGGAACACCTAAGGAGGCGGCTGCCACATCAGCCCTTTTCATCTGGCTAAACAGCCTGGCTGGCATTCTTGGATCCGTGACCACCAGTGGACTGGCCTTGGAGGGTTGGACAATTGCCCCGTTCGCTGCGGCGGTGTTCGCAGGAGGGTGGCTCGGATCGAAGTATGGTTCCAAAACCGCGAGCGAGCGGGGGGTCAGCCTGATCCTATCTGCTGTCCTCGTGGTTGCGGCATCAAAGAGAGTTCTCACCTTGCTCTGAGGTGTAGGTTCGATCAGATGCCGACGGTGTCTGAGTGGCCGCATTGAGGGTATGAGCAGACGATCCTGTACCGCTCCCTCTTGGGCTTGGGGATAGTCATCATCGACCCGCACATGGAGCATTGATGGGTGATGGTCTTTGGCTCCTCGACGATTTCCTCGTTGTCCTCGAGCACTGTCCCGATGGATGCGTTCCATCCTATCCTGTCGGTGTAGGAGTCTTCTTCCTCCGCGATGGTCTTGGACTTCATTCTGAGTCGTAGTCGCCTTCTTCGCTTCGGTCTGGCCTTGGGGAGTCCCTTGGGCCTACCCTTCGGGGGTGGTGCCTTCTTGCCCTTCTTCGGGGGTGGTGGAGGTGGTGCCTT
>CEWG01091053.1_pt1 | contig 15258 bp, 12 predicted proteins | sample 361411 | NCBI WGS metagenome assembly CEWG01 (sample SAMEA2622173, study PRJEB7988) | marine metagenome | biome: marine biome (ENVO:00000447); feature: surface water layer (ENVO:00002042); material: "saline water (ENVO:00002010), including plankton (ENVO:xxxxxxxx)" | depth 5 m | reverse complement strand
TTCTTCTTCAGTAAGCAACAATATAGAGGTGTTCTTGTTGGGCTCCTCAATCCACTTCAAGAGCTTGTTTGCACACGCGGCGTTCATTTTTTCAGCGTGCCAAATAATAAGCACCTTATGACCACCAGAAAACGCCTTCAACGATAGTGTCTTTATAATATCTTGCGCCTCGTCAACAGTAATGGCTCCTTGTTTGTTGCCGGCATCAATATGAGTATACCATTCATTTAAATTGCCATATGCCGAAGCGCCGACAAAATCTCTCCACTCCGAAATATAGTCTTTCGAGATCCTTGTAGTTGTTGAGCCTCCCCTTTTTACAACCGGAAAATAAAAGTGTATATCTGGGTGATTTAACGGCTCTACGGCCCCTTTCGAGAGGGATTCAAGCGCCACAAGGTGTTGCGCATAAGCCATAGCGATTGCGAGATTGCCATGGCCGTTTTTTCCGACAAACAATTGTGCATGGGGCGTACGCTTAGCTTCAATATTGCGAAGCAAATGCGCGGTTAACATTTTTTGCCCTATGATGTTTTCAAATGCCATTAAACAAATATAAAGTTTTCCTCTTGATGCGCTTTTGAATTGATGAAAAAGAACGATTAAATTAAATTTTAATCTTCCAAGCAAGCAATTTTATCAACCTAAATAAATACTTACCTTTGGTACAATTATTTTCAGCGAACAATTAACCACAAAGCCATGAGCCTCATTCAGGACATAAATTTAAAAAGCAAAAAAGCGTTGATTCGCGTTGACTTCAACGTACCCCTTGACGCAGCGTTTAAAGTTACTGACGACACAAGAATCCGTGCCGCAAAGCCAACCATTTTAAAAGTTTTAGAGGGCGGTGGCAGTTGTATATTGATGTCTCATCTTGGTCGCCCCACCTTTAATGACCCGCAATTTTCTCTTGCACACATAGTCAATAGTGTACAGGACGTTCTAGGTGTAAAAGTTTTATTTTCTAGCGATTGTGTTGGCGAAAAAGCAGGCCAAATGGCCTCAGAATTACAGCCTGGCCAGGTCCTTTTATTGGAAAATCTTAGATACCATAAAGAGGAAACATCAGGAGACCTAAAGTTTGCAGAAAAATTATCAGAGCTGGCAGATGTTTATATTAATGACGCTTTTGGGACTGCCCATAGAGCCCATGCTTCTACTACGGTTGTTGCGCAATTTTTCCCAGGCGCAAAATGTTTTGGGCTTCTTTTAGCCAAGGAAATTGAGAGCATTGAGAAGGTCATGACTTCTGGGGAAAAGCCTGTCTTAGCCATATTAGGAGGGGCTAAAGTCTCGTCAAAGATTACAATTATCGAGAACATATTGGACAAAATCGACCACCTTATTATTGGTGGCGGCATGTCCTTTACTTTTGTAAAAGCACTAGGCGGGCAGATAGGAGATTCTATTTGTGAGGATGATAAGCAGGCATTGGCGCTTGAGATATTAAAGATAGCGGCAGAGAAAAATGTGAAAGTTCATCTGCCAGTAGACGTCTTGGCTGCGGACGATTTTAGCAACAGCGCAAAGACCCAAACTGTGGACATCGACGCCATTCCAGAACACTGGCAAGGTTTAGATTGCGGACCAAAAAGCAAGTCAATTTTCCATAAAGTTGTCCAAGAGTGTCAAACCATTTTATGGAATGGCCCCCTGGGGGTTTTTGAAATGGAAGCTTTTTCCACTGGAACGATTGCTTTAGGGAGCGCCATTGCCGAAGCGACCAAAAACGGGGCTTTTTCATTAGTTGGGGGAGGCGATTCTGTTGCTGCGGTAAAACAGTTTGGATTTGATAGTAAAGTCAGTTATGTAAGCACTGGCGGTGGCGCCATGTTGGAAAGCTTAGAAGGAAAAAAACTTCCAGGCATTGCCGCTATACAAAAAAATTAAGATGTTTTTAAGGATGAGACCAATTACCGCTCTCTTTTTAGCACTAGGCACTAGCCATGCCGCTGGCCAAGACCTTATAAAGAACAGGGACTCAACAAGCGTTGAAATTGAGGCATTTTTGTATGCGTCACGTGTAGATTCTCTGTTTCAGCAAGCGTTTTCACCCCTTGAATCCGCAACGCAAAGCGACTCAACATTAGTAAAAAGTATTTCAGAGATACACACCGACACCCTAAAAAAGCGCCTTCAACTGCTGGACGCCAAGACACCATTAAACATTGTGTACAGCCCTGTATTGGAGCAATACATCCGCACTTTCCTTGAAAACCGGAGATCATCACTTGAAACAGTAATGTCACGAAGCGGATATTATTTTCCACTATTTGAAGAAGTTTTTGATCGTGAAGGAGTGCCCTTAGAAATAAAGTATTTGGCCATTGTAGAATCGGCGCTTAGACCAACGGCTAAATCAGCCGCTGGTGCTAAAGGCCTCTGGCAATTTATGTTTTCGACGGCCAAGCACTACAATCTTGAAGTGAGCAGTTACGTGGATGAGCGCTTTGACCCGCTGCGCTCTACAACGGCCGCCGCAAAATATCTAAAAAAACTACATTCTATTTTTAAAGATTGGGACCTGGCATTGGCCGCCTATAATGCAGGCCCAGGCAATGTTACCAAGGCCATACGGCGGTCAGGGGGGCAGACAAATTATTGGAACATAAGGCCATTTTTACCAAGAGAGACCGCTAATTATATCCCGGCCCTTATTGCGAATTTATATATTTTTGAATACGCACACGCACACGGCTTTCCGCCCCTTAAAACTCAAATGCTAATGGCACAAACTGACACAATTCGGATACAAAACACGATTCATTTTAAGCACATTAGTGAATTCCTGAACATTGATATGCGCCTCTTAAAGGCTTTAAACCCCGCCTATAAACTCTATACGGTTCCAGCAATTAAAGAGCGGAATTACGTTTTGCGACTTCCTGTTGACTTAATTGGAAAATTTGTTTCAAAAGAAGCTGAGGTCTACGCGTTTGCTCAAAAGGAATTTGAAGCACAGCAACCCCCACTACCAAAGTTTTATAAGATGGACTCAAAAGTTCGATACAAGGTTCAACCCGGCGATTATTTGGGAAAAATTGCCAATAAATTTAAGGTCCGTATTAGCGAGATCAAACGTTGGAATGATTTAAAAAACGATCAATTGAAGGCTGGAGACCGGTTGACGGTATACACTCGAAATTTAGAGCCTCAACTCCTGTCAAACACCAAAGCGGCTTCCAATCAAATAACGCGAGGGCAAACCTATGTGGTAGAGCAAGGAGATTCATTGTGGAGCATTTCCCTAAAGTTTTCTGGTATCTCTGTTCAAAATCTACAAGATTGGAACGGTATTAGCGGTAAGAATTTAAAACCCGGAACGAAATTGATTATTTCAAAAGCAAATTAAGTAATGACGAAGCGTTTGATACACCTAATAGCACTGTGTCTTTTGTTTAGCTGCAAAGACAACAACCAAAAAAGAACCTATAAATCGGCCTCTTCCGGCAACATTAACAGTCTTTTGGTGGTTATAGACAACGCGCTTTGGACTGGCCGTGTAGGAGATGCCCTTAGAGAAAATTTAGGAGGTGAAATTTATGGGCTGCCACAAATTGAGCCGCAGTTTGATTTGCGACAAGTACCGACGGCGGTTTTTTCTGATTTTGTTCGCTTGAACAGGATAGTACTCAAAATACAAATATCTGATGAGACCGGGATTAAATATTATAAAGATCCGTATGCCACACCACAAAAAATGGCCATTATTAGTGGGCCTGACCGCCAAACACTGATTGATCTAATTGAATTAAATGTCGCAACACTGGTTTCAAGTTTTAAAAGCCTTGAATTTAAGGAAAAACAGCGACGGATTGACAAGGCTTTATTCAACACAAGTCGGATTGAAACCGCATTGAATATAAAACTCAGATTCTCATCAGTATACAGAATAGCGAAAGAAAAGGAAGATTTTTTTTGGATTCGTAGAGACACCAAAACAGGCAGCCTAAACCTACTTTTATACAACTTACCAATACAAAACTTTGAAAGTACGGATACGTTTTCCGACTATGTCATTCGCAAAAGAGATTCTATTGCCAAACAGTTTGTCCCCGGGCCTTTAAAGGGGAATTACATGACTACAGAAACAGCGTATACGCCATTTTTTGTTTTGCGAGACATGTCAAATGTTACAGCCCTTGAAACAAGAAGTCTGTGGAAAATTGAAGACGCATTTATGTCAGGGCCTTTTGTTAATTTTTGTTTTGTAGACAAGACCAACAGGCGTCTTTTTGTAGCAGAAGGGTTCGTGTATGCGCCATCTGAAAGTAAACGTGATTATATATTTGAATTAGAACAATGATTCGTTCCATTTCTGTACAATAAAAAACCCCGGCGAATACCGGGGAGTAATTTATTTTTCTCCAATTTCTTTTTGCGAATCATCGTCTTCACGGCTCGCTTTTTTAAACTCTTTGATGCCCCCGCCCAAGCCTTTCATTAGTTCTGGGATTTTTTTTCCGCCCCAGAGTAAAAGAATCGCCAAAGCAATCAATACAATTTGCCAAGGCCCCATTGCTAAAGGTAAAATATATAAACTCATGTGTTCTCTGTTTTGAGAAACAAAGTTAAGAATATTCCGCTAAAATTAAGCGTAAAATAAATTTAAGTATTCAATATATCAAGCAATCGCTTAAATTTTATTTAATTTTGTTTGCAATGGGAGCGAAAAAACAAAGTAAAAAAAAATTAAAAAAGAAGTGGCTTCACAAATACCGTTTGGTGGTCTTTAACGAAGACACTTTTGAAGAGCAATTTGCAATGAAACTGACGCGGCTCAATGTGTTTATATTCGGCGCCACATCTGCATTTATTTTGATTTTTCTAACCACGTCGTTTATTGCTTTTACGCCCCTGCGAGAATACATTCCAGGTTACACTTCCCCAACCCTTCAGAAACAAGCTATTACACTGGTGAAAAAGACAGACTCTCTTTACCAAATTACAAGAATGAATGACCGCTATATCGCTTCTATAAAAGATGTTTTAAATGGAGAGGCAGCTTTTGAATCGATTGATAAAGACTCTATATTCGCGACAATAAACCCAAATGTAGACCCCTTGGGGCTGAACACCTCTAGAGCAGACTCATTGTTAAGAGCGCAAGTAGAAAACGAAGACAAATACAATCTGTTTCAGTCAGCAACATCAGTTAAAAACTTTGTGTTTTTCCCACCATTAAAAGGAACTGTAAGCTCAGAATATAATTCTAAACTACAACACTATGCTGTCGATATAGTGGTTTCAGAAAACACCCCCGTAAAGGCGGTGGCCGAAGGCCGCGTTGTATTAGCTTCTTGGACTTCAGACTCGGGATATGTTATTATCATTGACCACGGCAATCAAATTCTGTCGGTTTATAAACACAACGCTGCTTTAACGAAAAAACAGGGTGATTTTGTTAAGGCACAAGAGGTTATCGCAAGATCAGGTTCTTCTGGGCAGCTAAGCACAGGACCTCATCTGCATTTCGAGTTATGGAACGACGGCAATCCCATTGACCCTACAACATTTATCGATTTTTAGTTTTTATGGCCTTTATTAAATCTTATTTAGCGAAAATTTTTGCCGCCCATATTGCCAGAAAAATTAAAGGCTGGTCCGGTCACCCAATTGATACGCAGAATCGTGTTTTTAAGGCTTTGATTAAGTCTGCGAGCAACACTCAGTTTGGGAAAGATCATAATTTCAGCCAGATAATTGATTATGAGACCTTTGTTCAAAATGTCCCAGTAAGAGATTACGAGGCCTTAAAGCCTTATGTGGAAAAAGCTGTTAGAGGTGACTCGGACGTTCTCTGGGAAGGAAAGCCGCTTTATTTCGCCAAAACTTCAGGAACCACATCTGGAGCAAAATACATTCCTATTACCCCAGTTTCTATAAAGGCTCAAGTTGAAGCTTCCAGAAATGCGATGTTAATGTATATTCATGAGACTGGAAAAGCAGAGTTTTTAAATGGAAAATGGATTTTTCTTCAAGGCAGCCCAAATCTCAATGAAAAAAATGGCATTAAAACAGGGCGGCTCTCAGGAATCTCTGCGCACTATGTTCCTCCTTACCTTTTAAAAAATAGAATGCCAAGCTGGGGAGTTAATTGTATTGAAGATTGGGAAGCTAAAGTAGATGCCATTGTCGATGAAACTTTGGAGGAAGACATGACGGCCATTGCGGGAATTCCGTCGTGGGTTCAGATGTATTTTGAAAAGCTGATTGAACGAAAACAAAAAAAAGTAGGAGAAATTTTTAAAAACTTTAATCTATTTATTTTTGGAGGTGTGAATTATGAACCGTATCGCACAAAATTTGAAAACATGATTGGTAGAAAAGTTGATAGCATAGAACTCTATCCAGCCAGCGAAGGGTTTTTTGCATTTCAAGATCGTCAAAACAAGAAAGGAATGCTGCTTCAATTAGACTCCGGAATTTTTTATGAGTTTATTGAAGCAGATAGTTTTTATGTTGAAAACCCAACCCGACTTACATTAAAAGACGTTTCGCTAGGCGTTAATTATGTAATCATCATATCGACTAACGCCGGCTTATGGGCCTATAATATTGGAGATACCGTTCAATTTACTTCAATAGCTCCTTTTAGGATTATAGTAAGCGGCCGTATTAAACATTTTATATCTGCCTTTGGCGAGCATGTGATTGCAAAAGAAGTTGAGCAAGCTATAATTCTTGCTGTTAAAGGAACTGCGTCTCGGGTAACAGAGTTTACGGTTGCCCCAGAGACAAACCCCAAAGAAGGCCTACCTTATCACGAATGGTTGATTGAATTTGAAGAAACCCCACGAGACTTAGACGCTTTTGAAAAAAAGATAGACATGGAGCTTCAAAAACAAAACAGTTATTATTGTGATTTGATTAAAGGAAAGGTACTTCGGCCCTTGAAAATTTCTCTTGTAAAAACAGGGGGCTTTAAGCACTATATGAAAACCATAGGCAAGCTCGGCGGCCAAAATAAAACGCCGCGCCTGTCCAATGACAGAAAAATTGCATCGCATATTCACGCCAACAATCTTCTCAAATAGCTATATTTGTACATAATAAGTTTTTAAATTTTAAAATTCAAATCATTTTAAGAGCAATAAAAATGAATTTTATTTGTTAGAACACTTTATAAAATTTTATAAACAACTATAAACAAGAACCAAGCAAATAAATCAAACCAATGAGCAAAGCTAAAAATTCAAATCTCAACGAGGAAGTTGATCTTGGACAACTTTTTAAAATGATTGGAAACGCATTCACTCGCCTTTATAAATTTATTGGCTCTATTTTTAATCATTTCTTTTTGGCCTTTGTATGGCTAATCCTTTTTGTAAAGAAGCGGATAATTATCTTATCTGTTGCAGGATTCTTTGGCCTTATGGCCGGGATTGTTTTAGACATGTCAATAGCGCCAACCTACAAATCCACACTTTCTGTAAAACAAAACTACGAAACCGGCGAAAACTTATATGAATCCATCAATTATTATAATGGTTTATTAAAAGATAAAGATTACAAAATATTGGGAGGGCTTTTGGGTGTGACAGAAACAGCCACCCAAGATATTGTAGGGTTTGAAATAGAACCAATTATAACAGACAATGAATATTTGGTTATGTTTAACAAATATATCCGCGACTTAGATTCTTTGGCAGCCTCTAAAATTGAATACAAGGAATATGTAAACAACATTAGAGAATACAAACATAGCTATCAGCAAATCAGTATCAAATCAAAAACTAGAGCTGATTTTAAAGGAGTGTTTACAAACATTATCAATAATATTGAGACCAATTCGTTTTTTGTTAATGAGCAATCCAAAGACATATTAGAGCTTCAGCAAACCAAACAAGCACTAGAAACGTCCCTTGTCCAGTCAGATTCTTTACAACAGACATATAAGCGTGTTTTGGAGAGTTCAAAAGATTCGCAGTCAGATGCTGAAATTGGAATCACATTTGAAGGCACTAACGAAAGTGAAAAAACCAAAGAATTTGAGTTATATATAAATGACATTGAATTAAGAGAAAGAATCGTAAAGATTCAGAGAGAATTGAAAGACAAGGAAAATATTATTGACATGATTTCAAGTAAGCAAGACAATGGATTTGAAGATGACACAAAAGAGTTCCTTGGCATTGACATTCCTTTCAAGCTTTTTTATATGGTTTTAGCCTTAACAGTGGTTTTTGTTGTCATGCTGGGTAAAGAGTTTCTAACGTTTTTGGAAAATTACAAACCGGCCAAAAATTAAGGGGTGATGTTGTTGTAGGCGCTTTAAATTGAAAAGTAAGGTTATGGGCAATGAAATTCAGCCAAGTGGTCAAACAAAAGCAGTTTCACCCCCCCCGAAGTAATTTCTGTTTCACCAAAAAAGAGATGCTGAATGCTATTTAACTCTATAGATTTTGCGATTTTTTTCCCAATCACCTTCTTGCTGTACTGGTCCGCTTCAAAGCATTTAGTTTTAAGAAACACACTAATTTTAATTGCGAGTTATTTTTTTTACGCCCAATGGGACGCAAGGTTTTTAGCTTTAATTATAATAAGCTCATTTGTTGATTACTATGTAGGCCAAAACCTACCCACAGTTTCGCCTAAAAAAAGAAAGATACTTCTTTCTGTAAGTTTTGCCATTAACCTTGGATTTTTATTTTATTTTAAATATGCCAGCTTTTTTGTACAAACATTTGTGGACGCATTCACGATTTTTGGACAAAAGTTAAATGTTTCAACACTGAAGATAATATTGCCTGTAGGGATTAGTTTTTATACATTTCAAACATTAAGCTATACCATCGATATATATAGGGGCAATATAAAGCCAACAAAAAATAAACTGGCTTTTTTTTCGTTTGTTGCATTCTTCCCTCAGCTTGTCGCAGGGCCAATTGAGAGGGCATCCAACCTTTTACCACAGTTTTTAGTTGTCCACAAATTTAACTACGAGGAAGTAAAATCAGGCCTGCTAATGATGGCGCTGGGTTTCTTTAAAAAAATGGTCATTGCAGATAAAGCGGCAGTTATTGTAAATCAAGTTTACAATAATCCCAGCGATCATGGGGGCTTACACATTGTTTTTGCAACACTTTTATTTGCATTTCAAATCTATTGTGATTTTTCAGGGTATTCAGATATTGCCATAGGGGCTTCTCGGACAATGGGGTTTAAGTTGATGAAGAACTTTGACAGCCCATATTTTTCAAAATCAATCACAGAGTTTTGGAGACGGTGGCACATTTCTTTATCCACTTGGTTTAAAGATTATGTTTATATCCCCCTTGGTGGAAATAGGGGTATTCCTACTCGAGTTTATTCTAATTTGTTTTTGGTTTTTGTTGTTAGCGGGCTATGGCATGGAGCTGCTATTGGTTTTATAATTTGGGGGGCATTGCACGGCTTTATTATTATATTGGAAAAACATTTTACCAGGGCCAGGAATCAATTTTTTGGTGGCAACAGAAGCCGGCTGCGCCATATAATTGGAATTCCCGTGACTTTTTTAATAACTTGTTTTGGGTGGGTTTTTTTTAGATCAAATTCAATTCAAGACGCTATTCAAATCATATTCAACGTCTTTAAAAAGCCAACTACGCCGGCTTATAGCTCGGCCCAGCAAGCTCTAGAGGTTTATTCCCTTATAATGTTTATAGTATTTCTTTTGATGTTTGAGGTAGTGCACAAACGTTTTAAAATCCTAAGATTTTTAAATGCTCAAATCTTTATTTTTCGATGGGCGTTGTATTTTGTCATTGTTTATGTCATTATTTTGTTTGGAATTTATGGAGAGAACCAAGCATCAGAATTTATTTATTTTCAATTTTAGACATGAAAAAGTTACTATTAAAGGCGCTGTTTTTTTTAATAATATGTTTTATTATTTTAAAACATTGTTTTGACCCAAGGTTCAAAAGAATCACAAATTTTCACCACACTAATGTCGAGTTTAAAGACTCAAAAAAAAATGTTCTCGATCTAATGTTTTTGGGAAGCTCACACGCCGAACAAAGTTATATTCCCTACATATTTGACAATGTTTTAAATATTAATTCACACAACTTTGGTTGTAGTGGCCAAAGACTGGTTGTAACCAATGCTATATTAAAGAACTTTTTAAAAACAACAAAAGTTAAAGCCGTAGTCTTAGATTTGTTTTGGGGTTCCTTCGATTACCCCGACAGCGATGAGGAGAAAGGTCTTCAACTAATAGGGCTTGATGAATTGAATTTTTCTTTGGAGAAGTTTAGGGTTTCTAATGAAATTTACGACCATCAAGAGCTGCCCTCTGTTTTTAGCCCTACGATAAGGAATCACAATCAATGGACGCATAAATTTTTTAGCCTCAAAAACAAAATAACAAAACCAAAACTGTTGTGGTCAAAAGGTTATTCTGGATCTAACAAGGTCTTGACCCAGGAGCAACTGAAAAAAATTAAGTTTAATAATGAGAATTTTAATAACTTTATAAAAAACCCTAACCAGCTCACAAAGGGACAACGAACAAGCTTCGATTTTTCAGCCTTAAAAAAAACAATAGAAATTTGTGAAAAAAATAATGTACAATTAATAGCAGTTACAGCGCCAGCCTACAGTGTTTTTAATTACCCAGGATCAAAAAACTTTTATATTCAACTCGATAAATTTTGTCAGAAATCAGGGATTGACTATATAAACTTTAACAAGTCGTTTAATGAATCCGGTTTTAACGAAAGCCACTTTAGGGACATGGGGCATTTAAATACCAATGGTGCTGTTATGGCCACCACCAAGCTTGTTAAATTTTTAGTAAAAAAGGGCTACTTTAATTTCAAAAACGACTCCTTACTGAATGATAAAATAAAAAGGGCGTCAAACAAATTTGTTAATGTGAAAAATATTGAGCCTGACAAAGACATCAGCACATGGACGAATATCAATAGTCAGATTAAAATTTCAGAAAAAACAAAGTATGGCAGGGCAATAACCTTAGAACGAATTAATGACACATCCTCTTCTTATGTTGCGAACAAAAACTTCAATGTCGTCAATGGACAAGAATACTCCATGAGCATTCTTGCCAAACCATTAAAAAACGAGGGTTTTTTGGGACTGAGGCTTTCAGGAGTTTATCCAAACAGGTTTGATGCGGTTTTTGATTTATCTAGCTCAGAAGTTAAAAACACTTTCTCCGGAGGGGACTTTCTTCTGACCGACGCTAGTGCTGTGGAATTGGACGATGGCTGGGTAAAATGCGAAATCAAAGGGCGCGTTATCTCCGAACAAATAAGAATTATATTTGGACCTACCAACCCACGAATTAGACCCGGTATTTGGGAATCAAAAGCTGTGCATGTTAAAGAAATAAAAATCATACCAGAATCTATCAAAGTACAACAAGCTATTGAAAAAAAATAATTAGATACTGTCGCCATAAACATTAAAAGTTGACTGATAAAAACAAGAAATACATAATATTACAAACGGTTGCGCCGGACTACAGGTCAAAGCTTTATAATTTTTTATGCGACCATTTAGGACAAAAATTTTCAATTTTTGCAGGGTCAGAATATTTTCAGAAAACAATTAAAACAGACGAAAATACAGCGGGCTACGTTAAGATTGTTAATTTTTATTTATTTAAACGAGCAATTTTATTCCAATTTGGAATGTGGCGAGCAGCAATAGGCGCTAAAGTTCTTATAGTAGAGTTAAATCCTAGAATAATTTCTAATTGGATCCTTCTAATTTTTAGAAAAATAATAAGGAAAAAAACAATTGTTTGGGGTCATCTTTGGTCACGCAAAGGAAAAACAAGCCCAACTAACATCCTAAGAAAAATAATGAGACTTATAAGTGACAAAACAATTGTTTACACCCTCTCTCAAATGAGGGAATTAGAGCTCGCCGAACCTAGCATATCCGTAGACTATGCTCCCAATGCTATTTATCAAAAAGACGAGACTACTAGCCCGCCTTTAAGGCCTGAATCGGAAATCAATAATTTAATATATGTGGGGCGTTTAGTCCCATCAAAAAAACCAATGTTGCTGTTAAAGGCATTTCACAAATCAATTATGGAGCTAGCCCCTGAAGTAAAGTTGTATATTATTGGCGAAGGCCCTGAAAAACAAAAAATACAAGATTACTGTAAAACGCATCAATTATTAGACAGGGTTTACACACCCGGACATTTGAATGATTATAATACTTTATCAGAGTTTTATTCATCCTCAATTTTTAGCATATCGCCAGGTTATGTGGGACTGTCAATTACTCAAAGCTTTTGGTTTGGAGTTCCAATGCTAATCTCCAAACAAGAAAACCATTCTCCAGAAATTGAGCTCGCAAAAGAAGAATTCAATGCGTTATATTTTGATTCTGACAACGAAAGAGATTTAAAAGAGAAAATAATAAGCATTTTTAACAATCGCTCAAAGTGGTACAATAGAAGGGATCAAATTTCTCAAAACTGTAGAGAGAGGTATTCAATCGAAGCAATGGCGGGAGCATTTATTAAATCATTTCAAAACAACGCTTAATACAATGGCAGATTTAAAAAAAGTTTTAATTATTGGGCCATTCCCCCCACCAATTACCGGAAATGGACTTTCAAATGCGGTCTTATATGAAGGCGCTAAAGAAAAAGAAGATTTAATTGCTGACAAAATCTCCACATCTAGCAAAAATTTTGATGAAAGCGTTGGAAGCTTTTCTTTTAAAAAGGTTTTTAATGCGGTTTGCTACAATTTAAAAATTCATAAAGTAGCTCGTGCGGATGTTTTATACATTACTCCAGGACAATCTTTTTTTGGGATCGTTAAATATGCCTTTTTTATAATCATAGCGAAATTATATAGAAAAAAAATTATCGTTCATATTCACGGAAATTTTTTACACCAGCAATATAACAAACTAAAAAAAATAAACAAGATGATTGCGAAGAAGCTTATAGGATCAGCGAATTCGGGCATCGTATTATCAAAGTCACTAAAGAAAAATTTATCACCCTTTCTAGCTGATGAAAAAATTGAGATAGTAAATAATTTTTTTGAGGACTATTTGGCAGAAAGCATTGAAAATGTTCTGAAGAATAAGTCTTTGGAGAAACTCAAAATCATATATTTAAGTAATTTAATGCTGGAAAAGGGCATTATGGATTTATTGAGTGCCATAGAACTTTTGCAGAAAAACAATATTAATTACGAAGCGAAAATAGCAGGCAATATTGATATTAAAATAAAAGACAATATTTTAAAAAAAATTACCGAATTACAGCATGTAACATATTTGGGCGTTGTTGAGTCTGAGAAGAAAAAGAACCTTTTATTGTGGGGGAATGTTTTTGTTTTTCCAACATATTACAAAATGGAAGGGCAGCCGATAGCATTAATTGAGGCCATGGTAACGGGCAATGTCTTATTATCTACAAATCATGCCGGAATCCCAGAAATTTTTAGTGAAAAGAACGGATGTTTTATCAAGAAAAGGGACCCTCAGGACATTTATCACAAGCTAATTATGATTAATAACAACTCCAATTATTACCAAGAAATAATAAAGCACAATCATTTATATGCAAAGAAAAAGTTCAAAAAAGAATTATTTTTGGACAAAATATTGGAAATAATAACGCGCTAAACCATGCTTGTGAAAATAAACTTTTATAACATCCAGTTTTTTGTTGTGAATAGGGTTTTAGCCATAACCCTAATGAGTCTTGTACTTAGTTGCAATCAAGTAAAATCCTCCAGCGCCAGAACAGACAGTAATAAAGTCAATCCAAATCAAAAACTAGTTAAAGCCGATTTGATTATACCAGCTATTGGGGATTGGGAGCTAAGAGGAATCTCCGCCAAAATAGTAGGTGATAAGCATCAAAATCAAGCAGGTCTTAAATTAACTATTATAGACCACGATGAGCCCTATAGTTTTGTGGCAATAAACAATATAAAAATTGGGTACATGGGTGGCAATTATAGAATTACTATAGTTGCCAAAAACACTGTTGAAGTCACTCGATTAGGACTTAGAGTACAAGAGGCTTATCCAAACAGGTTTGACGCCGTTTATGATTTAAAAAACCAATCTATAGTAGGCACTTTTAAACAAGGTGAGTTTGTTCAAAATGAAGTAATTAAAGTTGAGCCATTGGAAGGCATGTGGTGTAGATACACTATTGATGCAGAGATAAAATCAAGTTATTTCAGGTTGATATTTGGCCCAACAGATGCTTCTAAAAAACAAGTTAGCATATGGGAGGCGTATGATAATTCTAAAAATGGTCAAGACATTCTTATATTGCCAGAAAGTTTAAAAGTTCAAGAATTAGAAAATTAATCACATGATAGGCTTCAAAAAGAAAGAAACGCACACCATTTTATCTAATTTTTTCTCTTTGACAATTCTTCAAGTGGCGAATTATATTTTACCACTTATAATCCTGCCTTTTTTGGTCAGAGTTCTTGATTTAGAAAACTTCGGAATTGTCATGTTTTCTCAAGCGCTTATTACATTTATTGTTATTGCAGTTGATTTTGGGTTTGATATTAGTGGCACAAGAGAGATTAGCATTTCAAACACTGACAAAGAAAGAATATCCAAAGTGTTTTCTGCAATTATTACAATAAAGATATTGCTCATTTTTTTATGGCTTTTAATATTGATATTATTGGTAGAATGCATTCCCAAACTAAAAGTCAATTCGAACATTTATTATTTAAATTTTGGAGTAGTTATTGGTCAAGGACTTTTCCCGGGCTGGTTTTTCCAGGGGATTCAAAGAATGAAATTTGTAACTATAATAAACATTCTTGCAAAGTTAATTTTTACGGTCTTGATTTTTTTTATTGTAAACAAAGAAGAAGACTTCTTCTTAGTGCCTGCTTTTAATTCTATTGGGTTTTTAATTGCAGGAATTTTTGGATTGTTTTTAGCATTTAAACACGTCAGCATTAGAAAGCCGGATATTAATTTAATAAAAAAACTTTTTAAAGATTCTGTTACTTTGTTCTTCGGCAAGTTAGCTACAAATATCTTTACTACATGTAATATTTTGATTTTAGGGCTTTTTGCAGGCAATACAATTGTAGGGATATTCTCTAGCTTCGAAAAGCTTATTTTAGCGATTAAAAACATTTATACGCCATTTTTTCAAGCTTCGTTCCCTTGGTTGGCAAATAAGCCAGAGCACGAAAAAAAGGCATTCATTAACAAAACAGTTCCCTATGTTTTTTCGGTAGGAGCTTTCACATGCTTATCAATAATAATTTTTGGAGACGA
>CEWG01227790.1_pt1 | contig 15283 bp, 6 predicted proteins | sample 361411 | NCBI WGS metagenome assembly CEWG01 (sample SAMEA2622173, study PRJEB7988) | marine metagenome | biome: marine biome (ENVO:00000447); feature: surface water layer (ENVO:00002042); material: "saline water (ENVO:00002010), including plankton (ENVO:xxxxxxxx)" | depth 5 m | reverse complement strand
GGCCATCCTGAACTCGAAGTCATCCACGGAGACCATGTCTCGCGCGAGACCATGGAAGAAGTTGGCATGGGCGGGATGGACGTGGCCATCGGAGCCTTGGACGACGACCACGCCAACATCGCAGCAATGCTGTTTGCGATGGACCTTGGTGTGACCAGCACGGGACTCATCCTCAACGACAACGACCTCGTGCACGTTGTTCAAAGGATGGGCATCAGTTTCTCCGTCGACATCACCCGCGTCGCAGTGGACGAATTGCTGACCCACGTCCACCGGAAATTGGCTGGCCATTACGCGGTGTTATCCACCATTCCAAACGTGGTCGGCGTGACACACAAGGTCACGAAAGCAGCGAAATTCTGTGGCCGACGCATCCGCGAAGGAGGGTTCCCAGATTGGATGCGCATCGCGTTCATCCAGCGCAGCGATTCACACGGCCGCTGGTCTTCGCATGATCCGCACCCAGATGAGACCCTCATCGAAAACGACCGTTTGATTATCTTCACCTCGCCCGACCACGTTGCTGACGTGGAGAAAAAATTCCGGGTGTGATGCATGCGTTGGGACGTGCTATACCTCATCCTCGGTTGGACCGTGGGTGCTTTGACCGTCCCTTTGGCGGTGGTCGGCATCGCCACAGCCTTCCTCGATGATGTGGAAATGGCTCTCATCGCATTCCTTCCGTCTACACTCTTTGCCGTTCTCTCAAGTTGGTTGATGCTTCGTTTCGGAACGACACCCGAAACACCTGATCGTCTTCGAGACCGGGAGGCCTTCGCGACGGTGGCTTTGGCCTACCCGGTCGTCGTGGCATTTGGTGCGATTCCCTTCTGGTTGGGTGGGATGTTTCACGGTCCCTTCACCGAAGATGTAACCTTCCTTGCGGCCATGGAAGGCCTGATCCATTCAGGATTCGAAGCGATGTCTGGTTTCACCACCACTGGAACCACCATCATTGACATCTCAACATCCCCGAACTGCTTCGCTACAACCGAGGATTGCATTGGGTCTCAACCGCGCGGGCTGCTACTGTGGCGCTCAACCATGCAATGGTTGGGGGGCATGGGGGTCATCATGCTCAGCATGGTGGTGCTTTCCCGAGTGCTTGGCGGCGGCATGGCCCTTGCCAGAGCGGAACTGACCGGACCCTCGCTGTCACGCCTGCGTCCAAAGTTGGCTCAAACCGCGCAGGCGCTATGGATCATGTACCTCGTCTTGACCCTGCTTGAGATTGCTCTCTTGATTGGACTCACGCCAATGAACACCTACGAAGCGATCAACCACGGATTGACCACCATGCCCAGCGGTGGGTTCTCGACCACGGACGACAGCATCGGACACTGGGATTCGGCCGCATTGGAATCCATCATTCTCGTCTTCATGTTCCTTGCGGGCGTGAACTTCACCTTGCTCTATTTCATCGTTCAACGCCAACCTGGAAAAATGTGGGCCGATGAGGAATTCAAGACCTACATCGCCTACCTTGTTGGAGCCACGGCCATCATCACGGGAGCCTTGTACCTCCGAGGTGGGGATATAGGCAGCGAACCGCTGAGGAAAGCACTGTTCCAGGTGGTGGCCATCGCCACGTCAACAGGATACGGAACCGCCGATTACATGCTCTGGCCCGTGATTGCACAAATTGTGATCCTGATGCTCATGGTGGTGGGCGCCTCCGCGGGTTCCACCGCAGGTGGATTGAAGCTTCTCCGCATCAGTCTCGCGGTCAAAGTTGCTCGAAGGCAACTGAACCGATTGACTCACCCGCGTCGGATTCATGACGTTCGGATGAACGGTGAGCAGGTGGAGCAGGAGCAAGTCGAACTCATCGTGGGAATGTTGCTGGTATGGATCCTTCTCTTTGCAGGAGCATCGCTGCTTATGGCGCTCATCATGGCGCCCATGGGGGCTGATTTGGACGTCCTGTCGGTGATTGGGGTTGTGGCCAGTGCCTTGGGGAACACCGGTCCGGCCATGGGCGAATTTGGACCATCAGTGACATGGGCTGCCATGCCCAACACTGGATTGATTCTCACGGGCATCCTGATGTGGTTCGGTCGTCTCGAACTCCTCACCGCTGTGATTCTTTTCGCCCCATCAACGTGGCGCGAGCCCGGAGCTCGAAAGAAAACCCACGAAGACGACGATCAGAACAGCGTCGTCTGACCCGTGGAGGGCCCGACATCTGTGGCCTCTTCTTCAACAGGCTCTGGAACAGGCGCAGGTGCCGCTTTCACAGGGGTGGGCTCCTCTTGCAGCCTCTCGCTGAGTACCTCATCGTAACGCCGCACCAAATCCTTCGCTGAACGGCGACTCATGGCCAACCCAGTCAGCGCCACGTGTTCTGTGGCCGTCAGCCCGAGGCCAAAGGACATGTCAAGGTGCTCATGGTCACCCATGACGCCCTCTTCACTCAATCCTGCCGATAGAATCGGCAACAACTCAGCACGCATGCCCGCTTTGCTGGCACCACAAGCATCGGCCAAGGCTTCAGCAACCGAAGCCGTTCGGCTGGCGGTTCGACGGAGATGCGCAGGATAGCCGGTGTAGACCTTCTTTTGCACCGGTTCGGCGTTGGCCACAGAGGCAGCGAGGCTGCTCAAGTGAAGGGCCCAATACGATGAGCGATGCGCCGTGCTGAGGTACCGGGAAGCTGCGGCACGGTCCGCCAACGCGAGGCTTTCTGCTGCACGGAAACGGGATTCAGATTGGGTGAACACCGTACCATTGTTCCAGTGCACCCAATCTACGAGTTCGGCCGGATCCTTGTCCAACGTGGATGCATGCTGGACCGCATCGACCGCCGTGCGGGACTGGTAAACGGCTCCCAAACCAGGGAACACGCCCATGGTAAGGTCACGGCCACCGCTTTCGATTCTGGAACGAACCAAGTCCGCCGTCAACACACGGTCAAAACCCTCGCAGAGGACCTGAAGGTCACGTACGAGGGCACGCAAATCACCTGGGTTGTGTTTGACGAGAAGATCGAGAGCTTCACCGTCGAAGGCCACCCCTTCTTCACGAAGAACGCGTCGAGCAATACGTCGGATGGCGTCGTTGGAGACCCGATCGAACGTGAGGGTGATCACGTGTCGAGAGAAGCGGTCCCGAGTGGAACGCCATGAGGATCCAGATCCCCACAAACGCATGACATCGTTGCATGCAAGCACAACAGGCTGGCTAGTTTTTTCCAACAACCGAAGCAGTTCTGCTTTACCTCCAGAATCACCCTTTAGCGCATCCTTCTCTTCGTCGTCCATTAACTGTCCACGTACGCGTGCGTCGCTGACGGCACGAAGGCCGCCGGAAAGGTGGTCCACCTCGTCCAGCAAGATAAGCGTCCGTTGGGCCGGTTCGTTTGGATCATGGAACAATGAACGATGGGTCGCGCCATGGGTGGCTGCCCGGCGAATTGCAGCCGCGTTACGATCGTCCGACGCGTTAAGTTCGATGACGCTCCAATCCATGTCTGCAGCAACAGCGCGAACGACGGAGGTTTTGCCGACACCTGGTGGACCCACAAGGAGCACGCCCGGCCTGTTTGGACGGCCTGTGCGCCATTCCTCCAACCATTCACGGAGGCGGCTTCGCTGCGCATCGTTTCCTTCCAATTGGCGTTCAGACGAAGGGCGATGCCGCTCCGTCCAATCGCTTACTGGCATGGACAAAGGTAGGTTACGACGGTGTATCAACCCGCCGTCACGTTCGTTGAGCCATACGCGCCACGGCCTCGTCCATGGTGATGCGCGTTTGCTCACCAGTGTCTCTGTCTCGCCAAGTCACGGTTCCATCGTCAAGCGTCGTGTGGTCCACGGTCAAGCAACACGGAATTCCAATTTCGTCGGCTCGAGCATACCTGCGTCCGATTGAACCGCTGCCATCATACACGGCCAAGACGCCACGCTTTCCACACAACCTGCGGTGAAGATCCGAAGCGAGCTCGCTCATACCATCTTTCTCAAACAAGGGAAGAACCGCGGCGTCAATGGGCGCCACATCTGCGTGCAACCGAAGTCGAACATACACATCGTCGTCTGTGACGGTTTCCTCGTAAGCATGGTCGATGAGGTGCCAAATGATGCGATCGATGCCGAAGGCAGGCTCGACAACGTGTGGAATGAACCATTCACCGGCCACAGATTCTGTCCGCTGCACGCGCTTGACATGCGCCGATTCAACGGTGACCTCTTCACCGCCTTCCAAAACGATGGAGACGGGGAAAACCGTGTCAGCAGCGAGCGCTTCGACCTTGTCTTTGACCTGCCCTGCAAGCGCACGGAAAGCGGGTCCCGCCTTGGCCCCATCAATGGTCCAGCCATCGATATCAACGATTTTCGGTTCGGGGTAAGTTCGCCATGCACGAAGGCGTTGACCGGTGGCCTGCTCGTGGGCTTCGAGATCATAGCATCCACGGTGGGCGATGCCAACGCATTCCACCCAGCCGTACGACCCATGCAATTCAACGTCCCAACAATCCAGGGCGTAATGGGCCATCTCGTCCCGATCGTGTTGCCTGAATCTCACCTTCGGGGCGAGTACGCCAAGGGACATCATGAGGTCGTAGGTCCGGGCCATGAACCAAGCCACGGTCGGGTGGAGGATGATACCGTCAGCCAAGGCCTTCGGGATGGTACCCTCGAACGCGTCGCCTTCGGCGGGGACAAATTGAACCGCGGTCTCTGACCATGCGCCCAAGTCAGGAGCGTCATCAGAAGCTGGGTCGATGAAGTATTCCAATTCGGCCATGTTGAATTCGCGCAATCGAATCATGCCCTGACGGGGTGAAATTTCGTTGCGGTACCCTCGGCCAAGTTGCATGGCTCCGAAGGGAAGGCGTTCTCGGAAATGACGGTAAATGGCAGGATAGGTGGTGAACATTCCCTGCGCGGTCTCAGGGCGAAGGAATGCGGGTCGACCCGAGGAACCAGCGCCAATGACGGTGTCGAACATCAGGTTCTCCGCCACAATGGGGGACCATTCGGAAGCACCGCAAGACGGGCAGGCGGGTGATATATCATCCAACAATGTCTGAAGTTCCGCCATGGGTAAAGCATCGGGGTTTGGGTGGTGACCTTCGAGCATGGTGTCCGCTCGACTTGCTTCGTTGCAGGACAGACAAACGGTCATGAAATCGCTGAACTCGGCCACGTGACCGCTGGCTTCGAGTACGGCAAAGGGCGTCACGGTAGGACAGGACACCTCGACGACGTCCCCCTGACTCAGCCAATGATCGCGCCAGACGTCTTGGACTTTTGATCGCAGGCGCCCACCGACGGGACCGAAATCGTACAACCCCTTGGCTCCCCCATGAATCTCGAAAGCAGGGAGGATGACGCCACGACGTCGCAGCATACCGGTCAGTCGTTCAAGCCGCTCAACGGCCTCCTGACCTTCGACCATGCCCATTGGCTCCTTCAGGAGCCCTTCAACCCCTCGGCTAGAATTAGACCATAAACGGCACTCAAAAAGGTTGGAGCAACAACTCGAGCCAAGGTCGGAACATGGTGGACATAACCGATTCATTCTGGCTGAGTGGGATGGGCGGTCTTGACTCCGCAACTCTTCGTTCCATTTATATACTGAAGATTGCCGAGGCCACGCCACGGGCGTCGTGAGAAAAAATGCCAGAAATCGCATATCTCGACTCTTTCGAAGATACGGAAGCTTTGGCAACACGCCTTAGCGAGCCCGTCCGAAGATGGTTCTTGGACAAATTTCCGGACTTCACACCGCCACAAAAAATGGCCATCCCTGCAATCATGAAAGGGGAGCACCTGCTCCTCTGCAGCCCTACTGGTTCGGGTAAAACCCTCACAGCGTTCCTCACCGTCATCGACGACTTGGTACGTCGTGCTTTGGATGGGACGCTCAAGGATCAGGTGTACTGCATTTACATTTCACCCATCAAGGCGCTTGCGAACGACATCGAGCGAAACCTCCTCGGCCCTCTTGAGGAAATCAAGGCAAAGTACCTCCCAGACAGGGCAAAGGAAATTCGCGTCGGTTTGCGAACGGGAGACACCTCTCAATCCGACCGGCAAAAAATGCTCAGGAAGCCCCCCCACATCCTCATCACCACGCCAGAGAGCATGGCCATCGCCGTCGGTTCCTCGCGCTTTCAGCCAATTGTGTCGCGCGTCAAGTGGATGATCATCGACGAACTGCACAGCCTGGTGCCCACCAAGCGTGGCGTTCATCTGAGCCTTACGTTGTCCTTCCTTGACACCTTGCTCAAAGATCCTGTCCAGCGGATTGGAATCTCAGCGACCATGGAGCCACTCGATACCGTTGCAGAGTACCTCGTGGCCAGCGACGACCGTGAATCACGTGGAGAGGACCAGCGCATCATGGTGGCCAAAATTTCGGGCTCTCGCGAACTTGATCTCGACATTCTGATTACCCATCCACGCTTTGCGGACCGCTCCGTTGCTCAAACGCTTGAAGCGAACGTCGAAGCCATTGCCGACCTGATTTCAGCCCACAACACCACCTTGGTGTTCGCAAATACGAGAAAAATGACCGAAACGCTGGTTCAACGCCTCCGGCCTTTCCTTGGCGAATTGGTTGCTGGCCACCACGGATCGATGGACAAGAACATCCGACTTGAGGTTGAGCGGAAGCTGAAACTTGGCCACCTTCGAGCCGTCGTCACGTCTTCATCGCTCGAAATGGGCATCGACATTGGTTCGGTGGATCTTGTGATTCAGGTTGGATCACCTGGTGATATCGCGACGGCCCTGCAGCGCATTGGTCGCGCAGGACACCATGTGGGCGGCATCCCACGGGCTCGATTCCTTCCATCCTCCGTCGACGACCTTCTCGAATTAGCCGCGCTCCAAGCCGCCATCCAAACAGGCGAAATGGACCGATTGTCCTTCCCACAAAATTGCCTCGACGTCGTGGCCCAGTTCATCATCGGTTTGGTCATCAACGAGGAACTGGACATTGACGAGGCCTACGAGGTCATCGTCAACGCGTGGAGTTACCGAAATTTCGCCTACGACGATTTCATCGAAGTGCTGGACTTGCTTGAAGACGAACGGCGCATTTGGGTGGATTGGGAAGAGAACACCTTCGGAAAGCGCGGGTATTCGCGCATGATTTACTACACCAACATTGGAACCATTGCGCCGGACAATTCCTACCTCGTGTTCAACGCTGAAGGGTCAATTCTCGGAAAGCTGTCCTCTTCCTTCGTAGCCAGTTTGCGCACCAGCGATGTGATCTTGCTTGGTGGTTCCACATACCGTGTGAATAACATCCAGGGCACGCGCGTCAACGTCAGCAACGTGACTGGTTACCGTCCAACCGTGCCCTCATGGTCGGGCGAAGCACGCTCAAGGTCCGCTGAACTTTCCTCTTCGCTGTTGGACCTTATTGGCCGTTGCACCGTTGCACTTCGACGTGAAGTGGACCCACGCACGGTCTTGACCGAAGCCTACTCGCTCGGCCGTGATTCGGCCGAAGTCATTGCACGGCATTTGGAGGAGCACGTCCTTACGACCTTCCAAGTTCCAGACAAGGACCGGATTTTAGTTGAGCAGATCATTGGAGGTGCCCATCCGACTTACCTTGTCACCACCTGCCGGGGCCGTGGGTTCAACACCGCACTCGGCTATTTTATGGCCGGTTTGGCGGAGCGTGCAAGCATCCCCGTCATCGAAATGTCCTTCGATGAAAACGGATTGCTCCTGAAGACCGCCCAAGATGTCGATCCAGGAGCGATGTACGAAGCATTTGCCGCGGGCGACCACATGGAAGTCATTGAGCGGTACATCATCAGCACGCAAATTTTTGCAAAGCGCTTCAGGGAAGTCGCCGGACGTAGCCTCATCATTCCCAAGCGCATCGGAGCAGAGGAAATCAGTCCCCAGCAGTTCCAACAAAAGGCCGATGCCCTTCTCAACCGGCATCGAACCACGGACGGCTCGATTCTTATTCGCGAAGCCAAGAACGAGATCCTCTACGGAGACATCGACCTTGGTGGCTTGGAACAATTCCTCACCGCATGCCGCGAAGGTCAAGCACGAATTGTGCACACCCGCGCAACCCTCCCCAGCCGATTGGGCATGTCGCTCTACATGTCGGCTTTCGAAGACCTGATGTCGATGCGTACGCGTGCTTTCTTGGTCAAAGATATCGATCCAGCCATCCTGGAACGGCTGCTTGGTCGTCGCTCGCTGGCCACAGAGATGACCAACGAACAAATCGAGGCCTATTATGACAGCAAAGTTCCGGCACCCAAGAACGCCGACTCGCTTCTGGCGTTGATGGAACACGGTGGTGGCTTGGACCGTTCGTTTGACAACCCACTCTACCGTGAAAAGTTGGCTGGCATTGACCTGGACGTCATACGTGGGTGGGTCCAAGAGCTCTGCGCAAAGGGTTCCATCACCAAGATCGAAGGGACTGGGATGGAGGAACTTGACGGAAAATGGTTCAGTTCTTTCATGGGAGAAATTCACGGAACATTGGGATGCCTCGCTGCAAACGGAGGCCGGGACGTTGAGGACCTGTTGACCTTGCACACCGCCGGCCTGACGTATCGAATGGCTTCTGCCTTTGAAGGAACAAAAGTGTCCACATGGGTGGACATGGAGCTCGGCGATCCACAGGAAGCACTCAGGGTGAAACTAATCGAGATGCTCGGCTCAGAAGGTCCGCAGACGGCAGACCATTTGGAACTCAGGTTGCCTTTCCCACGAACGATGGTGGAACGTACCATCCACCAATTGGAAACACGGAACGTCATCAGCATCGGCTTCTTCACCCAAACCGAAGAAGCAGAATTCATCCTCAAAGTGGATGAACACCGAATCACGGGCGGCGAGGAAGATGTGGTCGAATACCGTTCCATCCAGAACATGATCCTCGACAAATCGTTCACCATGTACGACGACGTCGATCAAGCCTTTGACAAGCATTTGTTGTTCCAAAAGCAGCAAGAACTACTCTATAGAATAAATGACTTCAGGTTCAGCGATTGGAAGGACCTCCAACTGGACCGTGACATCGTGAACGGTCGGCTCCTTCACAATCGACAGGGCTACACGACCCGACGGAACCTGCCCATGCTGCTTGGTCTGAAGCCGGAACCCTACATTGGCGCCATGGAAGCAGACCTGCTGGATCGGATTCTTCCAGGCGAAGAGCCTCAACGGTCAGAAATTGTGGCGATGTACCCCAAGGGTGAGGAGCACAAACAAATCCAACGCGACGTGAAGAATGGTTTGGCCAACCTCGAAAGGCAACTCCTGGTGGCCAAGCAGTTCGAGGAAGTCCCCGGACGACGCAGACGCCTCTCGTTTTACCATCGCGTCCACGAAGTCTACGATGGACTGTCCTTCGAAGACGCCTTGTGCGAAGTCATTCATCGCATTGGACCGATCAAGGCCAATACTTTGCGCTTCTATGTCAGCAGGGCCTACGAAGAACTCGTGATTGCGCTGAAGTCCCTCGAAACCCAAGGTCGCATCAGCCGGGTCACCACCTTGGTGCCTGAACCTGAGGATTTCTTCTGCGCTCCAAAAGAAGTGGGCACGTTCCGCCGTGCTCGCAGGGAAGACCGATTGATGCGCATCCTCACGCAATCCGATCCGTACGTGTCCCGGTTCATTTGGGAAGTGCGATCCATGCTGGACCGCGGATGGTACCTGCCCGTGTTCAAGGGCATCGATCCTGTAGGGAAGGTCTTGATGTTCAAGGTCAATGATTACCTCGAAGTGAAAGACATCCAGATTCCTGCTGCGTACTTGGAGGAATTCTGTGAAGCCTTCGACGTGCTGCTCAACAACCATGCCGAGCAATTGGTTGATGTGGCCGTGCTCAGCGGCATCAACGGTCAACCCATCAGCGAAGTTGACCAAGTGTGGAGGGACGCGCTCGGTTCCATTGGGTTCAAGCTTGCAGGCGAACGCATGATCCGTGGAGGAATCGTGGAAACACAACCACGGAACTTGGCCGATCGAGCCCTCTTCCACAAGCACCACATCCACCAATCATCGAGATTGGAGAACGAATTCCTCGCCTTGAAGCGCATCCGTGAAGTCCGTGACGACTTTGCCTTGCGTGGCCGTGCGGAACTTTACCGCGTTGACCTCAAAAGCATGGCAAGCGCCAATCGCCTTCACCAAGGCGTCAACCTCCGCGGGCATCAATCATGGGCTTCATACGAGCACTTCCAGACCTTGCTGGCCATCCGCGGCATTGAGCCTGACGAAGACTTGGCCGACGTGCTCGACTTCTTTTCCAACCACTCCGACCATGAATTGTTCAAGGAACGCTACGCACTTAGCCAATCTGAATTCAGAAAGTTGGTTCAACCGCTCATCCGCTCAGGCCACATCGTCCAAGACTTCCGTGGCGGCTTCCGAACCGTCGCCATGGATGCCTCATTGGAGCGTTCCGTTCTTCGCAAGGAATACCTCCGATCGTTGGTCGCTGATTTCCCGGTGATGACCATCAAGCAATTGCTTTCCTTGGCAGGAAGCCACTTCAAGCCAGAGGAAGTCAAGGCCATCTTGACCGAATTTGAGGAAGACGAGACGCTGATCAAGGGATTCCTCATCGACGATTTGCACGAAGTCTGTTGGGGCCGAAAGGACCTGCTCGCCGAAGCCAAAGAACTCCAACCGATGCGCGATTTCGTGCTTCCGCCGTCCGACCCCATCGCTCCGTACTTTTCTGGCATTCTCAAGGAAAAGTTTGGATTCGGTAGCGCCTATCTTGTGTTCAAAAACGGCGAGCCAGCTGCGGCCTTCAAGGCCAACACAAGGAATCGGGTCATCGAAGTCACCGATTTCGAAGGCCGTGAAGACGCCTGGCGCATCGTCAAGGAATTCGCATGGGAGCACCAAATGCCTCTGACGTCGGAAGTCAGAATCGGCGGACGCCGCTTGAGCAGTTCCTGACGTCGAAACACCGCACCAACAGGTTTTGAAGACCCGTCCATGTCTTCGCATCATGCAGCATGCCTCGGCGCGGGCGCTCGGCTTGATGACCATCCTCCTGCTTTCGACCACCTTGGCCGTAGTCAGCCCATCAGCAGGGGCAGAATCCTCCTTGGACATTGAAATCCTCGACACCAAGGTCAACCCGGCCAACAATCACACCTACCATCTGCTTTCAGCGTCCTCTTGGACAGAGGCTGCTCAAGCTGCCCGAGGCCTCGAAGGATTCCTTGTGACCGTCGATGATGAGGCTGAAAACACGTGGCTGCACGAAACTTGGGGCGACGATGGAAACGTCACCCGCCACCTTTGGACTGGACTGAACGACGCCACAGAGGAAGGCGTGTTTCGCTGGCATGACGGCACCCCGTTCTTGCATCGCCAATGGGGAGAAGACCAACCGAGCATGACGGACGTCGAAGATTACGTTCACATCACTGGCCCCAACATGGGTTCGCTCGAGCCAGGAGAATGGAACGATTTAGAGAACGACCCCCAGTATTTCCCCGTCTACGGCGTGGTAGAGATTGGACCTGGGGCCGATTTTGCGTTGCGCTTTGATGGCAACGACGATCACGTCATCACGGACGACGATAGCAGCCTGAAGGAACCTGCAACAGCTGGAGAACTCACCATCGAGGCTCGCATCAATCCTGTGGACGTTGATGGCATCCACACCATCGTCATGTACGGCGACCATGGGTATGGCCTCTACCTTGACGACGGACGGCTCGGGTACGCGTCAGAATACAGCCTGTCGAAGAATCCCTTGAGCGATGCAAACATCAGCCTGCCAACCGATGTCTGGTCGACAGTGGCCGTGGCCCTCAATGCGTCCACAGGCGGGACCTTCTTCCTCAACGGCGCCGCTATCGGCACCTTCGATGCCACGAAAGCAGAGATCCCCGCCGGTGACTTTGGCTCGAACGACTGCTATGAAGCGGACTTGGCCTGTGAGAACATGGTCATAGGACGCCATGGTGCTGGGGCAGACCGCTACCATTTCCACGGCATGATCGATCACGTGGCTATCACAGCAGCGGATTTGCGGAACACAACGGACGGCAACGTCACGCTGATGGCGACATCAAATTCGATGTCCAGCTGGACCTTTGGCGAAGGAGAAGGTGACCAGACCGTGGACGCCAACAACCGCTCTGCGACCATTCATGGAGCTGCGTGGGTCATGCCTGACGGTTCCATAGTCGCTCAAGCCATTGAAATCGAAAACGGAGAAGAACTCAACGTCGCATCCATTCAAGCCGGAGATACGCTGCTTTTCTTTGCAGAACTTCCAGAGTACACCCGTGACATGAACCTCCAAGCCTTCGGTTGGTCTTCTGGAAACGGAAAGGAAGAAGGCGATGCCGAGTTCAGGATGTACCACGACATCGACCGTGTCCCATCGGCATGGTCCCATATGGACGAGGTGGAAAACTGGGGCTGGGGTGGCGTCTACGCCTCCTACAGCTGGCCCGACACTGGTGTGCATTGGTTCGCTTTGCAGGCTGAGGACGACATCGATGAATTCAGCCTGTGGCTGAATTGGGACGTCGCTGAAGCGCCTCCAACGTTAGAAGACATGATTGAACTGATGCATGGCATACCTGTGGCGGACCAAGACCTGCAAAGTCAACGCGGCAGTGAATTCGGAGACAGCATTCAGTATTACGTCAACGTCACTGAATCTCTGGCTGAACTTTCTGTGGAAACCTACGGTGGGAATGGAAACGTCAACCTCGCCATCTCCTACGGCGGACCGCCTGACCCCTTCGATCAATGGGGTGAGTGGGACATTTTCGGAGAAGCAGATGTGTTGAATGAAGGAGTGGACCCTGAGGCATACGAGGATTGGTCTACCGGACCTGGCAACGAAGAGCGTGTGCACCTCTACAACGTTGAGCCAGGCACCTACTACGTCACCGCGTTCACGTGGGGACAAGCCAGGGACTACAGCATCGTGGCAGACCTTACGCCGATGCCCACGAACGGCGAAGCCTCCGATGCGATTGCTTTGACGGCAGGCATTCCATACGGGCCCTTCTCGGGATACGACGGACTCAGCCAGTATTTCTCCATCGATGTGCCAGAGGGTACGGAACGCCTTGAGATTAGCCTCGACGATGGTTTGGGTGAAGCCGACCTCCATCTCGCTTACGAATCAACGCCAACGGAGACCGTGTACGATGAGCGCAGCGCAGCACCTGGAGCCAGCGATCTGGTTGCATTCAACGATCCGACACCGGGCACGTGGATGATCCTCGTGCACACAGACCGTGTGTTCAGCGGCACCACTATCCTTGCAGAGTTTACCGAACGTTACGTCTGGGATTGGGACGGCGAACCGATTCAACTGCTGAACGGTGAGGCCATCGTCGGCATTGAGGCCGAAGAGGGCACCGTGTTGGAATTCTTCGGCATCCTCGAAGAACCAGCCTCTCCTCTTGAGGTGAACACTTGGGGCGATGCAGGCAGCATCGAACTTGAGGGCGAAGCTGAGCCATACGATTGGGAATTGCTCTTCGAGGACGGGCCACGAGGTCGCCAGTGGGGCGACGAAAGCTGGTCTGAGGGCGATGGCGTTGCTTGGACGTGGTACGTCGATACCGCCGCAAACGGTCGGTTCGACGTGACTGTTGAGGTCGTGGACGACATCAGCGGTTTCGGCATCATCGCCACCTGGTTCGAATCTGAACTTCCACCGATGGACGATGATGAAGATGACGATGACGAAGATGTGGACGAACCCTTCGAACCTGAGGGGTGCGAGGAACGCGCCGTGGATTGGTTCGAAACGTTGGACAGCAACGGGGATGGATTGGTAACCGTGGACGAGCACCGTCCCCACCCCTCAACATCCACACCAGCCGCGGACGTCGACATCAACGGTGACGAACGCATCCAAATGGAAGAGTTGGAAGCAGACCTGTGCACGTGTGGGGAGGAATTCATTTTCATTTGGGACCAAGCTGACGAATACGGCGCCATATCGGTTGAGGAACTTTCTGACGTGGACTACCTGAATGTAATCGACGTTGAGGGCATTGACAGGGACGGAGACGGCGACATCGACGGACGAGAAGCTGAGCGCCACACCTTGGCGTGCAGCACGACCTACGACCCGCTTGACCTTGACGGAGACGGCGTGCCAAACGAAGACGATGCCTTCCCAGAAGATCCCGATGAGAGCTTGGACACCGACGGTGACGGCGTTGGCGACAACGCTGACTTGGTCGCTGGGGTCAACGACTCCATGATCACCTACGGCGCTGCTGCTGCCGTTCTCGTGTTGATTATCGTGATGCTCCTGACCATGCTGCGACGTGGGCCTGGCGGACCTCAAGTCGACCCGTGGGCCGAAACAGGGGACGAGAAACGCATGCCTGAACTGTTCGACAACACGATGTCCATGCCCGAGCCACATTCTTCCACCACTGAACCGAGCGCCATGAGCGCGACGGTTGACCAATCAGAAACTCAGCCTGTTCCTGAGATGATGGACCTGCCCAGCATGACAGATTTGCCGCCGTCGTTGGATAACGCCCTCCCGGGTGGACCCTTGGAATGGCGATGAGCATCATCGAGGACTCAGTGCGCGTCCTTTGGGCGTAACGCGAGCCGTATCGGGCGCATCAAACGGAGCACGTGGCCATGAAGTTCCGGCAAAAGCCGGAACATGACCAGGGCCAAACCGTACATGGCGAGCAAGGCCACAACGCGAGCCGCGTAGGTGTGGGCGAACTCAAACATACGAAGACCGAACACCTGCACTTCACCGTGAATGGCATGAAGCCATACAATCCCAGCGTTCCGGAAGATGTTCAGGACGTGGATGAGGGGGAGGGTGAGCAACAACGCACGCAGCCTCCGCTTCCATGAAAGGTCCAAAACCGCGATCGCCCCGACAAAGACGATCATCGACTGTAGCGCTGTGCATCCCAACACGATGTTGACACCGACCGACGTCCCGTCCGCCCAAACAAGATCGGTTTGGATGGGATAATCGCCGAACGGCTGACTCCAGAACCACATGTTTCCGTCCCACTCCTGCCAGAGCACCTGTCCTTCAGGTGTGCTGACGTAGGTCTCCCCCACGCGCACGTCACCGGCGCCGCTGAACCGCAGCATCAAAGCCGATTGCGAGGCCACGGCCACGATGGCCAGACGGCTCAACCACGGCACATGGTAGGTCGCGAGGTACGGCAAACCGGCCAGAGCAACGGCACCTTTCAGCCAGCGTAGGGCGGAAACGTCGCGTGCATCCTCCGCCTTCAACTCCCACCAAGCAAGACCGAGGGAGGCGGGCAATGCTGCGCTGAGCATCACGGTCAGGA
>CEWG01081535.1_pt1 | contig 15348 bp, 21 predicted proteins | sample 361411 | NCBI WGS metagenome assembly CEWG01 (sample SAMEA2622173, study PRJEB7988) | marine metagenome | biome: marine biome (ENVO:00000447); feature: surface water layer (ENVO:00002042); material: "saline water (ENVO:00002010), including plankton (ENVO:xxxxxxxx)" | depth 5 m | reverse complement strand
TATATAACGTCAGGTTTAGAAGTTGGAGATAATGTAAGTCAACTTACTAACGATGCTGGTTACTTAGATAGAATTTTAGTTGCAGGTAATGATAGCACTGTAAAAACAATTACTAAAGATAATATTTTGCAGATTGATGGTACAGGTGCAGTAACGTCTTCAACAGATGCAAATGGTAGATTTGTAATTAATGTAAGTGATAACTTAAATGATTTTACAAATGGTCCAGGATTTATATCAGGTAACCAAAATATTACTTTGTTTGGTGATGTAACAGGAAGTGGTACAACATCTATCAATGTTACTCTAGCAGACAGTCCTATAGCACCTGGAACATATAATAGAATTACATTTGATACAAAAGGTATTGCACAGAGTGGTTCACTAGTTGACTATTTGACAGATGGTAGTAATGTTAGTAGATTGACAAATGATGCAGGATATCTAACAAACGAACAAGCAATTAACTTTAACATTGTTGGTGATGACTCAACTGGGTTTAACATGGCCAATCAAGGCACGTTCCAATTTGAAGGAACAAATGGTATTACAACATCTGCTAATACTGATACAACAATGCCTAAAGTACAAATTAGTGGTGCTAACTTTGTTCAAACAGGAGGCAACATTAGTAATTTTGCTAATGACTCTGGTTATTACAAAGCAGGTGACTCCATGATAGGTAACTTCAAAGGTAGTGTGTTTGCAGATGACTCAACTATTTTAGTAGATGCCGCCGCAGGAAAATTAAGTGGAACATTAGTTGGTCAAGTAGATGGTGACTTAACTGGAAGTGTATTTGCAGACGACAGTGCATTAGTAATAGAAGGTGCCACTGGAAACATAACAACACCCGTTGCAAATATTGGACAACTAATGAATCTTGCAATACTTTCAACAGAACCATCTAATCCAACAAACGGTATGGTATGTATTGCCTCAGGAGAAAGTGGAGAATGGAATCCAGGTGGCCTTAGTGCTGGAACTAAACAAATGGTTGTGTACTTAGGAGCATGGAGACAGATAGCATCAGGAGGCGGTGCTTAGGCATAAATATTACTATGGAAACATTCGTATACCAAGCAAAAGTCACAAGAATTGTAGACGGCGATACTATAGACGTAGATTTAGATCTAGGTTTTAGTGTTTGGATGAAAAAACAAAGAGTTCGTTTATATGGTATCGATACTCCAGAATCACGAACACGTGATAAAGAAGAAAAGAAAAGAGGCTTATTATCAAAGGCAAAACTAAAAGAAATGGCACCAGTAGGAAAAACTATAAAATTACAAACTATGATAGGAGACGAACGAGGCAAATTTGGACGTATATTAGGCACACTATTAACAATGGATAACGTAAACATAAATCAATATTTGATTGAAAATAACTATGCGGTTGCTTATCATGGGCAATCCAAAGAGTCTATCCAGGAACAACATATCCAAAATGCCAAGGTTCTAAGAGAACGTGGCGAAATTCAATAAAAATATAAATCCGGTAAAATTGGTAAAATCTAACGTTGACAAATCGTCTCCTGCCGTATATACTATAGGTAATACTGGTAATAACCTATTATGGCTAAAGGAGGCTCAGATGAATAAAAGTATAGAGGTTCTTGAAAACATCAAGACCATATGTCGCAATACGTGGGGCATGGAAGATGTTTATGAAGGACCATCAGGCAAATATAAATGGGAAGTAGGCAGAGACACAGGCTCAGGCATCATTAATGGTGTAGTACGTAAATTTGTTGCTGAAGATAAACAAGGCAACGAAATATACACAGTGGCTGGTTCTTTCAAAATTAATCCAGACGGAGAAGTTGCGAGATGGACAGGTCTGCCACGAAGATTTCAAAAAGAAGCAACAGAACTTGCTAAAGGCGTAAACGGACACACAAACGGAGATTAAAAATGCTTTTTAAAGAAGCGATCGTCCGTTTATCTAAAGCAGAGGCTATGGATATGTGGATGAAGAAATTAGAATTAGTTGATCGTGCAATAGATGAATCCAAAACGGGTTGGTCATTAAACTATTGGAATAGTGTAAGACGTCAACTTGTTCAACAACTTAACTTGATAGGCGCAAATGTCATTGAAGGTAAAACAGAGAATTAAAAAAGCACTTCCTACAATATACAAATGGTTAGCAATTATACTAACAATTGGTATAGCATTCGTGTACGGAACTTTTAAACCTAACTGGTATACTGAAAACAAAATTATAAAAAAGACAGAATCACAAATTGTTGAAACTGCACATAGTTTTGGATTACATGAACCAGAGTTTGTTTACAACAATGACGAAACATTTATTGGAGCAGTAAAAAACTGTATTGACTATATAAACTTCAAGACTGCACCTAGCAAAAGAATACCTAGTGCAATTATTATTGCCATGGCAGGAATTGAATCAGGTTGGGGTACAAGTAGATTTGCAGTAGACGGTAACAATCTATTTGGTATTAGAACTTGGAATAAAGAAGAACCACAATTGAAACCTTTGGATCTTCCAAATGCAAGATTCGGAGTAAAGAAATACTTGACCAAATGTTCGTGTGTTCAAGATATGATTGATATTATCAATAGACATCCTGCTTACAAAGATTTTAGGATTGAACGTGAGAAACAGTATATGAATAGTGATTGGGACTATACTAAATTAGTAACCAAACTTGATGCTTGGAGTACCAATCCAAAATATGCTGAAATCATAATTGATACAATAGTCGCTAGACAACTTCCATAAATGATGTTAACATAATAAAAATAGGAGAATATTATGACTATGCATCTTGTTCGTGGCATGACCACACTTAACACTAAAAAGAAAAAACGCAAGATAACTAAAGCGAAGATGGCCAAGTGGACAGAAGAACATAGAAAACATAATAAACATATGAAACAACTTGGTTGTCATGGCAACATGATGACGTTGGATGAATATATTGATTATGTACATGGACAGTACAAACCAAAGTCCAAACCAAGTGCAGTGAATGAACCTTGGCATCAATCAGGTAATTCGTTCGAAAGACCACAAAAAAGTTATCCAAGTATGATGAGTGAGAAAAGTTTTGCTCCATGTACTAGGAAAGAACCATTGCAGTACACAGGTGAAAGAAAACTAATTGGTATTGCAACAATGCACAAATCTAATATGGTTCCTGTATTTGCAGACGATGATGACAAGACAGGTTCTAAACAAGCAACAGAAATTGCAACAATGAGGAGAAACTAATGGCAGACCCGGCACTAAAGACATCTAAACTTGCTTATCAAGTAATAGGAGATGTAAAAAGAGTATCACCTAAACCAGGTGACGTAATTGTAGTTGAACACAAACTACCACTAGCAACAGGTGATAGAATGAAAGTGCAATCACAATTCCAATCATTATTTCCAAATAATGAAGTTGTTGTTATGCAGGCAGGTATGGAAATGAAACTTGTCGGTAACGGCGGCGGCAATGGGTAACTCCCATGCATATACTAAAAAGAATTTATCTTGCTAGTATTTTAACTTTTGTTTGTATTAGTGTTAGTATTGCATCTACACAGATTGATGCTAAAACACTAATGCCTGTAAGTAATGTAAAAGATAGCAAGTTCGATAAAGAGTTATTCAGCAAAGAACAGTTTCCGCAAATGTACTGTTTAGCAGAAAACATTTATCATGAATCAAGGCCAGATAATTTAGCAGGTATGGCCGCAGTAGCAGATGTAGTATTGAATAGGGTTAGTGATGCAAGATATCCAAATACTATTTGTGAAGTAATTCAACAAGGTCCTGTTCGTGAAAGTTGGAAAACGAAAAACGATCCAGACTTACCTTTAGAGCAAAGAGAATTTTATCCAATTAGACATAAATGCCAATTTAGTTGGTATTGTGATGGACAACCTGATATTATCTATAATAACGATGCTTGGAGAAAATCACAGGAAGTTGCATACTATATGCTCAAACAGAAAAAATGGATTGGATTGTCTGAAGGTGCTACTCATTATCATGCTACCTATGTCAGTCCAGAATGGAGCAAAAGATTCATTTTGATTGGCCGAATTGGACTACACATATTTTATCGTCAAAGGTAATCAAATTGGTAAACAAATTGTTTGACAAAACCGGTAACGATGCTATTATGTATATATAGGCTAAAAAAGGAGGCTAAGAATGAAAGGCGTAATTAAAAAGATTGCAATGATTGGAATACTTGGTTCCATGCTAGGTGCATGTTCAACCATGACAACTATTGCAGAAAGAGACACTTATGCACAACCTAAATGGTATGCCAAGTGTGCCCAAGAAGGAACTGAAGGTTGGTTCTGGTGGGAAAAAGAGTATGCTTATGCTTGTGGTGCCGGTGAATCAATATATCAACAGGCGGCAGAAGAGCAGATGTATGCTATCGCAATGAATAATTTTGCGAAACGTATTAACGGAGAAGTTAATTCTAAAACTACATTGGAGTTTAAGGATAATTCTAAAGTAACTAATACGTTTATCTCTTACACTGTAAAAGATACTCCAATTACTCAGCACATTGAAGAAGAAAGAGCAACTTATGTTTATAATGGTAAACAATATACCTTTGTTAAACTAAGAATGCCTAAAGAGATCTTTGATGCACTAGTTTCAGAAACTAAAGCAAAAAGAGTAAACTAATGAAGTACTTGGCACTTATATTAGGCGCACTAGCCTTGGTAGGTTGCTCTAGTACTTCGCAGTTGGTTGTTGACAAAGGCCAATACTGTTATACTACAAGCACAACTTCACTAAAAGATGGCACAACATCTTCGAGTCAAGTGTTAGTAGAATGTACAGATAAACCTGGTGTAGAATTTGTTACAGGTAAAGATGGAAGTCGTTGTGGGTGGGCAAGACAAAGTTACACTCTTAAAGGGCAAAGACACACTTCACATACAATGGCTTGTATGTTACAAGACGGGAGTTGGACCTATGTTCCGAATTATCTTGGTCAGTAGTATGTTGCTATTAGGAGCCTGTGCTAGTCACTATGGTGAACCTATTAGTGCAAATATGTCAGTCAATCAAAAAGCGACATGGGGTAGCAAAACAGTAAGTGGTAACCTTGCAAAAGCAATTGAAAACACTTATTGGCGTCTACCACACAAGGCCGCGAGTAAACATTCACAATCAGTTTATTTCGCGATTAACAATTTAGCAGATGGCGAAAAAATGCAATGGGTTGATAACGAAAGTGGAACTGATGGCAGTATTGTTATATTAATGACAAATCAATATGGTGGATCATATTGTAGACTTGTTAACAGTTATGTAAATTATGGGCATAAAACACGATCGTTAAATGAATTTGCCTGTACCAATAATGGTGGTATAGACTGGACATTTAGACCAACTAATGGTTGAGAAAACCATTGCTTTTATCAGCCTAAGAATATAGAGTAAATACACTTATGATATTAGGCATACTAACATTTTTATCAGCACTAACAATATCAGCGGTAGCGATATATTACAGTGTTGCCGGACTAGCGGCCATATTTGCGGCGGCAGTAATTCCCATTATAATAATGGGTGTATCTTTAGAAGTAGGTAAACTTGTAACCGCAGTTTGGTTACATAGGCATTGGAAACAAGCAACATGGTGGTTAAAAACCTATCTATCCGTTGCAGTTATAGTGTTGATGTTTATAACTTCAATGGGTATCTTTGGTTATCTATCTAAAGCACATATTGAGCAAACAAGTGCTGGTGAAGAAAGTATAGCACAAGTAGAACGTATTGAATCCGAAATCAAACGTAATGAAGAAATAATTGTACGTGCAGAAAATCAAATTAAAAAGTTAGAAACTACAGGTACAGGCAATGATGCTAATATACAAGCACAAATCGACAAAGAACAAGAACGTATTGATAATGCCTACAAACGTATTCAACCTGCAATTGATGAACAACAAAAAATTATAGATAGTCAATCTGTTTTATGGAAAAACGAACTAGTAAAAATTGACAAACAAATAGAAACATTACAAACTTATATTGACAATGGCGAAACTGCTAAAGCACAACAAATGATTGGTGCAAGTGCAGATGGTATATTTGGTAAAAAGACAGCAGATAAAATTGGTGATTGGCAAGAAAAGAAACAAAAAGAACGTTTAGAATTAATTGCAAAAATAGAACAGGCTACAAATAATCCACAAGCAAAAGCGGCCGCAGAAGAAATTAAACGTCTGCGTAAAACTGCTGAAGATCAAATTAAACAATCAAATGCTCTAATAGATAGATTGCGTAAACAGTTAGGCAATGAAGATAAACTTGCTGATGTTGATGAACAGGTTGATGAGCAGTATAATAAGATTAAAAAAGCAAATGCAAGTATTGATACTCTTGTAGAACAAAAATACAGTTTAGAAGGAGAGTATCGTAAACTAGAAGCAGAAGTAGGACCTATCAAATATATTGCAGAATTTATATATGGTGAACAAGCAGATCAAAATTTACTAGAGGCGGCAGTACGTTGGGTTATAATTATTATTATATTTGTGTTTGACCCTCTTGCAGTTTTATTATTGATTGCATCTCAATACACATTTAGTTGGAACAGAGATTCTAAGGGAGGTGGTTTGCCCCCAAAGTCCGATCCGGACCCAGAGCCGGATAACACTCCTCCATATACAGAAGAAGAATGGAACGAAGCACATAGAATCAACTATGAAATAGATCGTGCAAATAAAATAAGTCAAAATGTTCCGCCAGACTTCGAAGAAGAAAAAGAAAAGACCACTCATGAACTTTTAATGGAAGGTTTTGAAGAAGAACAAAGACAACGTGCATTAGAAGAAGAAGAGGAAGAAGAGGAAGAACAATCCGCACTATCTAAAAAAAAGGATGACCAATATCTTTTATGGTCAGACATAGATCCTGAACCGCAAGAAACTGTTGAACAAGAAGATGATAATCCGCAGAAAACTGTTGATCCAAATCAGTTAGAACTTGATCTAGAAGAAAGACTAGAAGGTGAAACAGAAGAAGATTACATTAAAAGAATTTGGAAAAAGAATCATCCAGGACAAACTATCAACCAACAAAAAAGATTAAAAGAAGAAGGACAAATAGAAGAACTTCCTTGGGATAAAGTAGATACAACTATTGAGGAAATGAAACAGGAAGGTGAATGGCCTGATCAGGCATCTAAAGATTCACAAGAGAGAGTTAGTGAGCAACTACAACAAATAGATGATTTAGAAGCATGGAATAATTGGGTAGATAAAGCAAACGAAGAAGCAGAAAAAAATCCTGAAACAACAGGTAAGACTCAATTTACAGAAGTAAGTGAACCACAAGGGTTTGTTCAAAACGAAGAACAACAAACTGAAACTGTGTTCAATAAAATTAATGAAGCAAGATTAAACTTCGATCCAAATAAAATTAAGGAGTTAGAAATCACAGAAGAGCAATATAGAGATGCAAGTCAAAAACAGATCATATCTTTAATCCAGAGGTTAAAGAAAGGACTAATTAATGTTAAGGACTTGACAGAATCAGAAGCAGACAAAATAACAAAACTTTTGGATAAGAGGTAAATGTGCCATTAAAAATTAATCTAGTTACACCACCCGACACACTGCACAATCACAATTTTTCTATAAACCTAATAAACACAACTGACAAAGAAAAAGAATTGCTCAGTGTGTATCTTGGTAAACAAGAAGATAACAGAGAAATTAATATCTTTGCATATACTAATGAAGCAAATCCTTCTTGGTTACTTAATCGCTTAGATGGCAAAATTCCTACCTATATTAATCTTGACAACACTAGTGATATTAGTGTACAATATAAGAGTTATATTTTAAGTCTAAGCAACGTCTATTTTTCGACTACAGATGTTAACCAGAAAGAGATATACAGTCTGATTAGTGCAAATCATTTGCCTAATATAGATACATTTTTAGAAAAGGTATATAATGAGCAATAATATAAAAGATAAAGGTTATAAATGTCATTTTTGTGGCAAAGACAAATCAGAAGTTGCAAAACTTATTGTAGGTGATGATAGTGCTATCTGTAATGAATGTATTGACTTATGTAACGGTATTTTACAGAATGAAAAAATAAAGACACTTAAAGAAGAAGCGGGTATAGAAAAAGATAAACTAAATCCAAAAGATATTAAATTATTTTTGGACGAACATGTAATAGGACAAGACAGAGCCAAAATTGCTATGTCAGTTGCAGTTGCACAACATTATAAAAAATTAAACAATCCATCAGATGATCTTAAACTAGATAAAACTAATGTAATGGTAATGGGACCTACTGGTTCAGGTAAAACTTTAATCGCACAAACAGTTTCAGATTACCTTAGTGTACCATTTGCAATTTGTGATGCTACTACATTAACTGAAGCAGGTTACGTAGGTGATGATGTAGAAAGTATTATAAATAGATTGCTGACCAATGCAAACGGAGATGTAAAGTTAGCAGAACGTGGTATTATTTTTATTGATGAAATAGATAAAATCACAAAGAAATCACAAAACGTTTCAATTACAAGAGATGTATCAGGAGAAGGAGTACAACAAGGTTTACTTAAAATTATTGAAGGTACAACAGTAAGAGTTAGTGCTCAAGGTTCTAAAAGAAAACACCCTGGTGCAGAGATGGTAGATGTTGATACCCAAAACATTTTGTTTGTTGTGGGTGGAGCATTTGTTGGTTTGGACAAAGTAATAGGTGAAAGAACTAAATCCGGCGGAATGGGTTTTGGACAAAGTATTGCTGATCCAAATGAAGAACCAGACTTATCTAACGTATTACCAGAAGACCTAGTAAAATATGGATTCATACCAGAGTTTATTGGTCGTTTTGGTTTAATTACTTCAGTAAAAGAGTTGACAGAAGAACAACTTTGTAGTATTATTAAAGAGCCTAAGAACAGTTTAGTAAAACAATACAAATATTTGTTTGATCTGGACAAGGTTAATCTTGAGTTTACAGACGAAAGTTTAAGGGCCATTGCTCAAAAGGCAAAGAAACTTAAAACAGGTGCTAGGGGACTTAAGAGTATAATTGAAGACGTACTTTTAGAGTATCAATTCGAAGCAGAAGAACTTGCTGAAAACGGATTAGACACTATAACAGTACAAAAAGAAACAATTACTAACGGTGAAAAACCATTGTTAGTATATAAGAATACAAGGACAAATGGCAAAAAACGTTAAGGTAAGAACAATGGCACAGGTAAGAGATCCTAATGAGGCAGGTTGTGCTGTCGTAGTGAGAGGAAACTCTCCACAAGACTTTATGAAGGCTTTAAGAAAGTTCAAACGTAAAGTTAATGAGGCAGGCATAGTTCAAGAATATAGGGATCGTCAGTACTATGAAAAACCAAGCGACAAAAAACGCAAGGCTAAAAAGGCGGCAATTCGTAGACAACAACGTGACATGAAAGAACAACAAAACAAATACTAAAGGCAAAATGAATGGCTCTACATGCAATGATCGACCTAGAGACTCTAGGCACAAAACCAGACTGTGTTATATTAACACTTGGTGCAATCAAGTTTAATCCATTTAATACACAAGAGCCACATGATGGTATATATCAAAAAATTGATATTGATTCACAAGACAAATTAGGTAGAACACAAGATGACTCCACAGTTGAATGGTGGGGCAAACAAACACAGTCAGTTCAAGACGAAGCATTTACAGACGAAGGTAGAATAAGTTTAGAAAGAATGACAGTTGAAATCAACAAGTTTCTTGTTGGTGTAGATACTATATGGGCACAAGGTCCTGCCTTTGACATTGTTATATTAGAAAATTTATATCAGCAACTAGGTAAACCTATCCCATGGAACTTTTGGCAGATAAGAGATAGCAGAACATTGTTTAGTTTACTTCCAGAAGATCCACGTAAAGCAATAAGGCAAGAAGCACACAATGCCTTAGCAGATTGTTATTATCAAGCAATCTGTGTACAGAAAGCATATAACAAGTTAGGAGTTACTGCATAATGCGAGTTGAATCAGATATTAAGTTGGATTTTTCTGATGTTCTTCTGCGTCCAAAAAGATCCACACTAGGTAGTAGAAAAGATGTTTCACTAGTAAGAAAGTACAAATTTAGAAATTACACTGCACCCGTTGAACAAGAAAAAGATTATAGTGGTATACCCATTATTGCAAGTAATATGGATGGTGTAGGAACAATGGCAATGGCCGATAATTTAGCACTACAAGGTTTGTTTACTTGTCTTGTTAAAACATATTCTGTAAATGATCTAATTAGATATTTTGAACATGATGATAGATCGCATGATCCAGATAGAACAGGTCATGTTGCTATGAGCATAGGTATTACTGAAGCAGACTTTAATAAGTTTAGCGAAGTGTATAAAGCAGTTAATAACAAACTAAAATATGTTTGTGTTGATGTTGCAAACGGATATACAAAATTCTTTTCCGAATATATTTCAAAATTAAGAAAGCAATTTCCTAATATTGTTATTATTGCAGGTAACGTAGTAACTGGAGATCAAACACAGGAGTTGATTCTAAATGGAGCAGATATTGTTAAAGTGGGCATTGGCCCTGGTAGTGTTTGTACTACTCGCATACAGACTGGCGTTGGATATCCTCAGTTATCCGCGGTCATTGAATGCGCCGACGCGGCACATGGCCTTGGTGGACATGTTATCGCTGATGGTGGTTGTACTTGTCCTGGCGATGTTGCTAAAGCATTTGCCGGTGGTGCTGACTTCGTGATGCTTGGTGGCATGTTAGCAGGACATGACGAAGGTGGCGGTGACATAGTTACTAAACATATTGCTACAGGCGGAGCATACAAAACACCCGAAGGAACTTATGTTCCTTATTTTGAAGAACAAAAGTTTATTCAGTTTTATGGAATGAGTTCAGATACTGCCAACAAAAAACATTTTGGTGGATTAAAAGACTATCGTTCAAGTGAAGGACGAGATGTTTTAGTTCCTTATCGTGGAAAGGTGGCGAACACGATACAGGATTTAGCAGGAGGCATTAGAAGTACTTGTACGTATGTTGGTGCTCCATCGCTAAAACAATTGAGCAAGTGTGCAACATTTGTTCGTGCCACAAATCAATACAATAGAATATTTGCAGGATAAAATATTCTATTACAAACACACGGAGTACACATATATGACTAAAGGTTTGAAAATACCTCATACAACTTTCAAAGTAAGACAAGGTGATTCTGTTCTTGATGACGGATGTAGTTTTGACGAAGGTAAGTGGACTGAAGTTACAACTGACGATTACTTCAAAGGTAAACGTGTAGTATTGTTTAGTCTACCAGGAGCATTTACTCCTACTTGTACATCTACTCAACTTCCTAGTTTTGAAGACAACTACGAAAATATTAAAAGCATGGGCATTGACGAAGTATATTGTTGTTCAGTTAACGATACATTTGTTATGAATGCTTGGGCAGAAGTACTTAAAATTAAAAATGTAAAAGTAATACCAGACGGAAGTGGAAACTTCACACGTTATATGGGTATGCTTATAGGAAAAAATCATAGAGGCTTCGGAAACAGAAGTTGGAGATACATGGCTGTAATTAATGACGGCGTTGTAGAACAATGGTGGCAAGAGCCTGGTATCAACAATGATGGTTCAGACAATGATCCTTACATTGAAACAACACCAGAAAATATGATTTCCTACTTACAATCTGCATCTTCAGATCAGTAAAAACGAAACATAGTTTAACGTAAATAGAACTGTTAGGGGCACGGTGTTCCTAACAGTTTTTTTATGAAACCGCTAGTATGAAAATATTAGCAATAAACAACAGGAGACATTACCTTGGAAAACTTTCACTTGCTGTACAAGGGGCAAGAATACCTACTGTTTATTGCGTTTATCATGATGGTTGCGGGTTTGATTAAAGAGCACAACTTGTTTGCAGGTGCTTATGCCTACATTCAAAAAGTTTTTAAATCAAAACGTGTAATTGTCGCACTGATGAGTGCGTTCACGGGTATACTTCCCATATCGGGTCGAGTAACAGTTTCGGCTGGTATGTTAGACACCATCGCTCCTCCGAAAGGATCAAAAGGACGAGAAAAGTTTGGCATTATCGACTATCTATCAACACACCATTATTATGTTTGGTCACCATTAGAAAAAACAATTCTAATACCAATGGCCGCATTTAGTATTGGTTACGGAGCAGTTGTCTATCAACTGTTACCACTATTAATTGTTTCTTTAGGATTAATATTCGCTTACATTATTTTCTTTGTCAAAGAAGATGATATTGAACTTAATATACAGAAACAACACTTCAAAGTATCAAATGTAATTAGAAATGTTTTACCATTTCTATTTGCTATTATACTTGCACTTAAACCAGTTGGAGGTTTAGATCCTTGGTTAGTGTTTGGTATATTACTGTTCTACTATATGGTATTAACCATGACGTGGAACTACAAAAAATTATTAGGCTTTGTAGACTTTAAATTACTTGCATGGGTGGCAGTCATTATTGCAATGGCTAACTTCTCAAGAGAACATACAAACGATGTTAAAGCATGGCTAGAAGGAACTGCTTTTGACATTAACACGTTGCAGGGATTTGCTACTATAAGTGCTGTGGCATTTGGTTCAGCATTTATGTTTGGGTCTAGTAGTAGATTTGCCGCCATTACAACAATACTATCTTTAGTTTATGGTATTGAATACTTTGTATGGTTCTTTGCTTTAGATTATGCAGGATATTTGATATCACCTATGCATAAATGTATGGCAATTGGCAAAATGTACTTTGGAACACCATGGAGGAAATATCTTAATGCTTTAGGCACATGGATATTATTACTTGTTGGTGCAGGTGGCTTAACCTTACTTTAAATATTACTTACGGTTTCGGGCGAGGCTAATAATTTCGCCCGATTATTCAAATGAAAAAATTAATCATTACATTTATTTTATGTTTTCCTATGTTAACATGGGCGGGTGATTTCGAAAGCAATCAACTAAATCTAAAAGTTAAAAATTCTGATTACGGTATTGAACTTAGACAATACACACAAAGTAATCGTTCACATATACAGATAGAAAAATATATAGGCAACTTTAAATTTGCATATCGCTATGATGAAAATGGTAGCAAAACAGAACACAGACCACGTATAGATTATAAACTATACGACGATGGCACATTCTATCTTAAACCAAGAGTAGAATACAGATACTATGAAGGTGATCTAAATGATTATTGGAGAGTAAGATCTGCTATTGGTTTTAAACTTGCAGGTGCATACTTTGAAATAACTCCTATGCTTAGACTAGGAGAAGGATATGAAGAAGATTTAAGTATTGATGAATATCAAACTAAAATTGGATACAAATTCAAAGTAGGCAACAATGCACAACTTAATATGTTTGTACAAAGAGATGATGACAAACACTTCAACAAAAAAGACATGTTCTTTGGAACAGGGTTTACTGTTAACTTTTAATCAAACTTAACTGTATCTTCTTTATAACGTCCGGCTATTATCCAGTTTACACTGATACGGCTGGGCGTTGTTGAAGCAAAAGGATAGTGGTTTAATCTAGCATCAAAGAATACCGCAGTGTTTTCTTTATGTTGATATTCTTTTCCATCTATAACTGTTCCACCGTCAGCATCATTCAAGTAGTATAGTAGACTCCAACGGTTTTCATTTTCATTATCTATATGTGGACTTGTAACTTGACCAGGAGCATACATATTTGCTCTACATCTCATTACATGATCTATTTTAAACCAATCTTGATTACGCCATGCAAAACTATCAAATGCATGAGTAAGACTTGGTGCTAGATACCATTTGTCATCACCCGTAGGCTTGTCAAAAAATTGTGTTGCAAAACAAGCCTTATAGGGATCTGGATCATCAATAACTGCTACACCTGGATAGTGCCATGGAAAGCCTTGATGAATTATTTCTTTCTTTATTCTAATATGTAACCATTCTTCTGGAATGAATGGATCTAGTAGAATTGGTTTTTTTGTTAGAGTTACTTGAGCCATGCAACACGTTCTCCGGCATCAACTCTACGTTTGTGTTCTTCAACTGAACCTGGATATCTCCATGCCCATATTGCCACACCTAACATAAATGCTCCACTCCATGCTACTGCTTTAATATTACCTGTTGCATAGTAGGTAAAAGCAAGAGTAGAAGCCATTACAATTATCATTGCGTACTTTCCTTTAGTAGGAAATACTCTTTTCTTGTTCCAGTTTGTAAGGAACTTACCAAACCATGGATGATTGTATAACCATTTTTCCATCTTTGGTGAACTTTTTGCAAATGCCCAAGCGGCAATTACAAGAAATATTGAAAAAGGAATACCTGGTGTAATAACACCAATGTATGCCATACCTACACAGAAAAATCCTATTCCCATGTACATCCATCTTTTTATTCTATTCATTTTATTTTGTGCCTTTCTAACACTATTAGTAATTTATCCACTAACTCGTCCATCATTCCTGATGTGTGGTTAGGTCCCGGACAAAAACGTAGTCTTTCTGTTCCTACATCAACAGTAGGAAAGTTAATCGGTTGTACGTAGATACCATCTTTGTAAAGTAAATCGTCTGATATCTTTTTGCATTTCACAGCATCTTTTATCATTACTGGAACTATGTGACTGTTATTTTCTAATATAGGTATATCTGCATCACGAAACTTCTGTTTTAATTCGTCTGCTTTGCTATGAATTAACAATCTCAAATTATCATGTTCTTTAACATATTTTATTGATGCTAAAGCACCAGCACATAACACCGGGGAAAGCGATGTTGTAAATATGAAAGCAGGTGCGTATGAACGTATAGCATCAATAAAAGTTTTACTAGCGGCAATGTAGCCACCTTGAACTCCAAAAGCCTTTGCAAGTGTTCCATTGATGATGTCTACGTCTAAACCTTGCTCTTCGCAAACGCCACCGCCGTTAGGTCCATACATGCCAACAGCATGGACTTCATCAATATAACTTATTGCTTTATACTTTTTGCATAGTTCAACTATTTCTTTGACCGGAGCAATATCTCCGTCCATAGAGTAAACTGATTCAAATACTACCATTACGGGAGTATCTATTGTTTGTAACAATTCTTCTAAATGTTCTAAATCGTTATGTCGCCAAATAACTTTATTTGCTTTGCTGTGTCTGATACCTTGTATAATTGAACTATGATTTTTAGCATCACTTATAAAAGTAATATCAGGAATAATTTTTGCTACTGTTTCTAATGTTGTTTCATTGGCATTAAAGGCACTAGTGAATAGTAGTGCCGATTCTTTGTTATG
>CEWG01023462.1_pt1 | contig 15363 bp, 4 predicted proteins | sample 361411 | NCBI WGS metagenome assembly CEWG01 (sample SAMEA2622173, study PRJEB7988) | marine metagenome | biome: marine biome (ENVO:00000447); feature: surface water layer (ENVO:00002042); material: "saline water (ENVO:00002010), including plankton (ENVO:xxxxxxxx)" | depth 5 m | reverse complement strand
TTAATAAGTGAATATGAAAATGTTATCGAAATAAAGACATTAATTACAATACCCTTTTTGAGTTCCTTAAGCGAAAGTTTTCCCGATGCTATAACTCTATCTGGACCAATTCTTTGGTTATCTGTTCCTAGTATCCCATCTCCGTAATCGTTCGCAAAATTTGACAAAACCTGAAATGAGATCGCAGTAATTATCGATAGAAAGAAAATTATACTATCAAAACTGTCAATGTAATATGCAAAAGCCGATCCTATCAAAATTCCAGAAATTGACAATGGAAGAGTTTGAATTCTGGCTGCTTGAATCCAATATTTTACTTTCTGCATAGAATTAAATTTCAAAAAATAGAACTTACTGTTTACGGAAATTTAGGGAACTTTTTGAAATTAGGATCTCTTTTTTCTAAAAAGGCCTCCTTACCTTCTTGTGCTTCCTCAGTCAAATAGTATAATAATGTAGCATCACCAGCCAACTGCATTAATCCATGCTGTCCGTCAAGCTCTGCATTTAAACTTCTTTTAATCATCCTCAATGCAAGCGGGCTTCTTTTTTGCATTAATGCAGACCATTCCAAAACTGTTTCCTCCAACTTATCTAAGGGTACAACTTTATTAACCATTCCCATTTCCAAAGCCTCTTGGGCTGAGTATTGTTTACACAAAAACCATATTTCTCTTGCTTTCTTCTGGCCAACATGCCTAGCTAAATAGGAAGATCCGAAGCCACCGTCAAAACTACCAACTTTTGGGCCAGTTTGTCCAAAAATTGCATTTTCACTAGCAATAGTCAAATCACAAACCACATGTAATACATGGCCGCCTCCAATCGCGTATCCGTTTACCATTGCTATAACAGGCTTAGGTAGTTCTCTAATTTTTTTGTGTAGATCTAAAACATTTAACCTTGGGACTCCATCGTCACCAATATAGCCACCGGTTCCCTTAACATTTTGATCACCTCCGCTGCAAAAAGCTTTTTTCCCAATTCCAGTGATAACAACAATATCAATGTCGTTTCTTTCCCTACAAATATCAAATGCATCAAGCATTTCCGTATTTGTTTCTGGTCTAAAAGCATTATAAACTTTTGGTCTGTTTATCGTCACTTTTGCAACACCATTATAGATTTCAAAATTTATATCATTGTATTTCTTTATTTCTTTCCAAACTACTTTCATTGTTATATTTAATTGTTAAGACTTTGACAAATATCTAAAATAATCCTTTAATATTTTTGTGCTTTTCATACCGGAGGTCTTTATTTCTAAAATCTTAGGTTTTTTTGAATTTTTAAAAAATGTTCTTAGGGCAAAATTAAGTCCAAATTTTGAAGATACTTTTGTATAGTGAAAATTAAACATTTTGGCTATTGACCTAGCTGATAAATCATGCTTGGTGACAATAAATTCTGAAAAAAGATCATCTTCTTTGTAACCTGGTAAAATTTTAAAGATTCCACCACCAGAATTATTTATAATAATAATCCTGAAACTTGACGGAATATGTTTATTCCATAATGCATTAACATCGTAAAAAAAACTGAGATCACCCGTTATCAGTGTTACAGGCGAATCACTATTGACAGAACTTCCAATAGCTGTTGAGGTACTTCCCTCAATACCACTTGTGCCACGATTAGCAAACATTATATTATTATTTTTTAAGTCAAATAATTGAAAATATCTAATAGGTGTACTGTTAGCAACATGTATTTCATATTTTTTGGGGATCCTGTTCGTTAAAATCTCAAACACTTTTAAATCGGAAAAGTTTGTAACCTTTAAATATCTATTATGAAATTCTAAATTTTTATTATCAATATTTTGCCATATTTTACGGTAATCAGATTCAATTTTTTTTGCTTCGATATTTTCAAAAAATTTATCTGGAGAAGCCTTAACGTGTTCTACGCCATTATAAAATGAATCTTTTGAAATATTATTTCCGATATGAATATGCATTCTTGATTTATAATTTCTCAGAAATGTTTTAACTTTTTTAGAGATAATCATACCTCCAATTGATATAATAATTTCGGGGCTCAAATCCTCAAACAAAGAATCAGAATTTGCCTTAAGCTCAATTGGTCCGATTAATCTGTCAATATTTGAAATGAATGAATCTTCATCAATATTTGATGTATGCTCCTTTAAAACCACCATTGAGGATTTTGAATTAATTTTATCAATCGATTTCTTAGATAATAATCCTTTGTCTGAAGCGCCGATTAAAATTAATATTTTCTTTGCTTTTGAAATTTGACTGTAGTGATTGCTAAAATTTGTATCAACTCTAGCTTTTTCAGATTTCTTCAAAACCTTAACTTTTATCGATGGTTTACTAAAAAAATCATATAAGGGTTCTTCCATCGGAACATTTAAATGAACAGGCTGCATTTTATTTAATGAGAGATTAAATGCTTTTTCAATAATTTTTTCATTTTTAACTTGTATGGACTTCTGAAGCTTTTCAAGCCTTGAGTTGTCAACTTTGATATCTATTATATTTTGAGAGTTACTTTTGATAATTTCCTCTGTAGCATGAATACAATCCTGATTTAAGGAATTTGAATAAAGTATATTTTTTTCAAATACATCAGATTGATTTATTGTTTGGCCGTCACCAATATTAATTTTATATTTTGGTCTATCTGCTGATAAAATAATCAATGGTATTTCACTGTAGTAAGCCTCAGCAACAGCAGGATAATAGTTTAGAAGTGCTGACCCCGATGTGCATATTAATACTGTAGGTTTTTTTGATTTTTGCGATAGGCCAAGTGCAAAAAAGGCAGCTGATCTTTCATCAACTACACTGTAACATTTGAATTTATTATTAGATGAAAACCCAATTGCTAAAGGCACGTTTCTAGAACCTGGTGAAATAACGATATCAAAAAATTTAAAATTTATACATGATAAAATTAAGGATTGAGCAACAGGAATAATAGGATATTTCATCTTCAACAAATTTACTAAATATATATTTTAAGCTTGATGAAAAACCCGAAGCATGGTTTGGGACTTATTTAATATTTCATACCACTCGTCAATGGCATTACTATCTTTAGTAATCCCTCCACCTACATAAACAGTTAAGTTGTCACCAACTATTTTAGCGCATCTGATATTTACGTAAATATCACATGATTTTTTATCATATTTTCCTAAATAACCAGTGTAAAAAGATCTCTCGTAATTCTCAGTTTTGTTAATATGTTCAATTGCTTTATTTTTTGGCATTCCCGCAATAGCAGGGGTTGGGTGAAGTACTTTAATTAATTCTGATGAAGAGTTGTTGGTTTTTGCTTTAATGACAGATTTAAGGTGAAAAATATTCCCAGCCTTAATAGTTTGCAAGGCTCCTATTTCGATATTTGTACAGTTATGATTTAAATCAGATGCGATTTGATCCTCTACAATTTTATGCTCTGTAAATTCTTTATCTGTCCAACTTTGATCTGCCTTTTTTTTTGTTGCAGCCAAAGCAAATGTTGTCACCAAGTGATTATCTAAATTGATTAGTTTTTCAGGTGTTGCACCAAGCCAAACCCCAATTTCAGGATGATAAAACAAATAACAAAAAGCATCATGATTTAATTGAAGCAAACGTTTAAAATATTCAATTAACAATTTTGAATTGATTTTAAAATTAAATGCTGAGGAACATACTACTTTTTCTAATCCAGAATCTCTTATTTCAGAAATTGTGTTATTAATATACTTAACGTATGATTTTTTTTTTGAATTGAATTCTTTAATGGAGATATCAACATTTTGAATTTTACTTATGTCTAAATGAAATTCTGTTTCGATTGTTGTTTTTGGGGACATTAAAAAACCGTCTTCTCTTGTATCGAAAGGCATAAATACAAACCCTTTTTTACCACTCATTTCAGAAATTTTACCTTTAAAAATATCACCCTGTTGACAAACTATTTTATTATGACTAGGTTTTTTGAAAGCAACAAATGATTCCCCATTTTTTAAAAGAAAATTTAACTCACTAAAAAACTTAAATTTAGAGATCATTTCCTTGCAATATATATGGTTGATGAACCAAAGAACTTTGGTTTGATTTGTACTTTACTAAATCCGACAGAATTTAGGATATTTTTAAACTCAATTCCACAAGGAAATAATTCAGCAGAGTTTAAGAGATAGTTGTAAGCGGATTTATCTCTTGAAAAGATTTTAGCCATTAAAGGAATATAAGTTCTTGTAAATAATGAATAAAGAAATTTCATGATTCTATTTTCCGGAACCGAGGTTTCAAGTATAATTAGGGTGCCTTTTTCATTTAATACTCTAAAACTTTCTTTCAATCCTTTCTCTAAATTTTGAAAATTTCTAACACCAAATCCGATTGTCACAAGGTCAAAATAATTGTCTTTAAAATTTAATTTTTCAGCATCTCCAGTTTCCAATCTAATAGATTTATCCAATTTCTTCTTTAATATTTTTTTACGACCAACATTAAGCATTTGCTCAGAAATATCAATACCAACTACCTTACAATTTGGAATAGTTCCTAGATTAAGTGCAATATCTGCAGTACCTGTTGCAATATCAAGGGCGTTTTTGGGTCTAATTTTTTTAGCCAAATCCAAAATATTTTTCTTCCATCTTTTGTGATTATTAAAGGTCATAATTCCGTTAAGTAAATCATACTCAAAGGAGATAGAGTCAAACATTTTTTCAACTTGACTTTTTTTTGAGATACTTGATTTATTATTCGGCTTCAAAATAAAAATTTTAGAGATGCAAATTTAAATAACAAAAATGATTCCAGTATAATCCAAATAAAAAAAGCGCCATAAAAGACGCTTTTTTTAAGTGATAGCTAAAATATTATTTAACAACTAATTTAAATATTTTACTTTGTCCATTGATTGTAACTTTAAGCATATAGAAGCCACTGTTGAATGAACTCACATCTAATGTGTTTCCATTAATAACAGTATCCATTACTTTTCTACCAGTAACAGAGAATATCTCAACCTGAATATCACCATTAATAGGAGATATTAGTGTAACTATTCTATTTTCAAGAACAGGATTTGGATAAATTATCATGTTGTTTATACCAATTTCAGTTGTTGATAATGTACATACGCCTGTTCCATCTCCTGAACAATCTCCAAAGCAGTGTAGCAATGTAATATCACTATTAAATTCTGGCATTATTCTATCATTGTAGTTGTTTAGATCTGCACAATCTTGACCTTCTAGGTTCTCTTTTGTACCCCAATCGCCACCGTCATTCGGTCCGTTTAAGAAAATATAATTACTACCAGCAACACCAGGAGATAAATTAATTGTAACAGTCCAAATCCCATCTCCGTCGTCATCAGACATTGCGTATGCCTGAGCATCTCCTAAGAAACCACCACCAACAAACATTCCAGTATCACCAACAGTGATATCAGCAGTATTAACAGAAAACGTAACGTCATAGGTTACTCCAGGAACTTCACCTACACACAAGTTCCAATATACTGTATCTAATATCATGTCAGAACCAGCAACTGTGAAAGCTCTATTTTCATAGGTTCCGTCATCTGCGTTTTCAGCACAATCAGGTGTTCCATCTGCAGGCCAAGACTCTTCGTTAGTCCATCCATTAACAGTGAATTTATATTCATAGTTATCATCATCTAGTAGGATAGTTATTGTCCAAATACCGTCTCCATCGTCATCAGACATTGGAGTACAATCACCACACCAACCGTTAAAACTTCCATTTAAGTATACAGTATCATCTGCACCTAAACCACCAGTATAATTACTCATATCAACATTAAATGTGATTTCATATGGACCTCCAGAAGCACATCCAGCAAATGGATAAGGGCAACTCGAATCACAAGTTGTTGTTGAATCGTCAGTACAATCTACTCCACCATAGGTCCATTCTCCATTTACTTTATATGCCCACGAATCTAAATATTCCCATGCTTCACCTGTTCCATCAGTATTGATATCTCCAAATGTTTCAATAACTTCTCCTAAGAAATATAATTCAATCGCATCATCACCATTTTGTGATATAAAATTATCTGCAACAAAAATTTGATCAAAAATTTGAGAGGCATTCATATAGTTATCCATAGCTATTAAATCACGAACGATTAATATGTGATCACCTGCCTGAGCATTTGCTCCAGATGGGAATACCCACTCTTGACCATCGGATCCACCTCCGTTATTAGCCACACCAATTCCATATTCTGATAAGTCGCTCATCATACCAATTCCATCAACAACTAGATGAATAGCCTTTCCACTGGAACTGCCCTCAGGAACAGTGAAGTCAATAATTCCTTGTAAGGACAATGATGTGGAAGTTTCACCAATAGAGAAAATTACCTGTTCAGAAACCTCTGGATTTAATTCGTTACCTTGATTGTCAACCAACCAAATTGAAATTTCATAGGTTCCAGATTCCTGAGTACTAATATTTATATTTTCAGTATTGTAAATTGGGGCTTGTTCAATACCATTAATACTCCACATTACGTAACCATCACCTGATCCATCATCGCTTAATTCAAAGTTCGAAATCTGAAATTCAATTTCCACAGATTCAGTATCTTCTTCAAATTCTGAATTATTGGTAGGAGAAGTAATTGCAATCGCAGGATCGTTACCTGTAACAAATACACTTTGAATATCAGAAAAATTAGAACCAGCATAAGAAGCATCAATTGCTTGAACTGACCAGTAATATGTATCTTGATCAGGAACGTTAACCGACCATTTAATACTATGCTCAACATTTCCTTTTCCTGCTGTTTTTCTATATCCATTAGGCATTGCATTAACTTTCATTATTTGATCACCTCCACTAGTAGTTCCAATTTTTAACGCATAAGTTAATCCATCTTGAGGAGTGTAATCATCTTCAGATGCAGACCAACCAAATTCAACTTCACGAGTATTTGTTTCAGGATCATAAGATAAAATATTAGAATAAAGACCCAATGGAATTGATGGTTTTTGATTAACTGTGAATTCTGTTTCTGAAGACTTTGCATCAAAGATGATAGGACCGAAATCTTCAGAATTAGCAATAACATCTGCTGATTCATTTCTGACATTTAAATAGGTCTTCAGTATATTAATACTGTTATCGTCTGAAGATTCTCCAGAAATAGCAAAATCTAAATCGTTATCTCCATCCATGTCACCGAATGCAACTGATGCATTGATTATCCCTTCTAAGTCAAAATCACTATCAACATATGATTGGGTTTCTGGATTATATTCAGAAAGTTTAGAAACTTCTCCTTCACCAGAAACCGATCCGGAATAAAGAATATCAGGATAACCATCACCATTGAAATCACCAAATTCTATTTTAGCATTTCTAATTGGGCTTAGTCCATTATTTGGCAACTCAGTGAACTCCAAAGCATCACCTGTTTGGCCGTTGTTTACAAGAATTTTGAACATTGCTCCATCAAATCCAGTACCAGTTAAGGCAATGTCTAGATCACCATCATTATCAAAATCAATAAAATCAAGTGTAGATTGACCTTCTGGCTCAAAAGAAGGAGGTAGTTCAATATTTGATTCGGTAAATACAGGTGCTACAGTTTCTGTAAATATTGTCTCATTCAGATAAACTTTATTTTGAATTCCAACAGGTCCTGAACCAGTAATTGCAAAATCAATGTCATTGTCTTGATCAATATTACCAAAATCAAACCCACCGTTCTTTAAATCAATAAACTGATCAGAAATATCTAAAGGCCCAACAAGTGAGTTTCCATCTTGCTCATATATATATACTTGTAAATCGGATAAACCAGAATCTGCAGTTTGTCCAATATGCGCAATTTCTTGAATTCCATCATTATTAATATCAGTGAATTTAATTTTTGAAAAAGCTAAACCTACGCCTGAGAAAGTTTGATTAAATGAAGCTTGACTAGTAGATGTATAAACTCTAAATCCTGTTTGACCCTGACCAAAGTATCCACTAACAATTATATCTTGAACAAAATCTCCGTTAAGATCAATGAATTTTACATCCTCAACATTTGATGAATTGTTTAATTGATCAAAATATTCAAAGCGATTATCACCTAATCTATAAATACTCATAGAGTTACCTGAGGAAGATCCATAAACTAAATCCATATCATTATCAGCATCTATATCTGTTAATTTAACGATAGGATTATCTACAGCACCAATTGTTCTGTCGATAATTCCTCCCTGATTTAGTAACTTCCACTCATAAGTTAACTGGAATGTTTGCTCCTCAGAAAAAGCACTACCTTTGAGACCTTGATCAACTGACTGTACTGACCAAAAATAATTTCCTGGGTCTAATAATACTTCATAATTATTAGTATATATATCTGGAGATTCTGTAATCAATCTTTGTCCAGTTTCTAAATTACTTTCAGTATTAGCAAGTTCAGATCCTCCTGGTGTTGTTCCAAGTCTAACTACATAAGCTAGATTATTTGAGAAATCATCTTCTGGAGTATCCCATGATAAATTAACCCTACCATTTCCTAAATCTTCAAATTGAAGATTCGTAATTGCAGCAGGTGCAGTATTCACTTTATTTATCAAGTTATTTCTATAAAGTTGTGTTGCCTCACCGTTTTGAGTTGTTCCCGAAAGGAATAAATCTAAATCACCGTCATTATCAAAATCAACCCATTTAGCTGTAGAGTTTCTAAATCCAGGGAAAGTAATTTCAGTATTCTCGATATATTGACCATTTAAAAGATTATATAAGTGTGTTTCCGGATCTGCAGTATCACTCTCGCCATTAACTAATAAATCTGGATTACCATCGTTATCATAATCTCCTATGGCAATATCTCCAAATTCTAAACCTTCAACGTTCTCAACAAAATTATTAGAAGAATTTCCCGAATTAATATCAGAAGTCCAAATCTGATAATTACCATCTCTTTCTCCCATGTAATAAATGGTTTGATCATATACTTCTAGTGCAGGATTATTCAGATAATTCATGAATAAATTCTGGAAATCATTATCGCCCTTAATTAATGTATTAACTTTGAAGAAAGAATTGTCACCAACTCCAATAATATCTTGATCACCATCTGTGTGTATATCTACTATTTTAAAAATTCCATCAAATCCATCTTCACTAAATTGGCCTTGGAAGTTTTCTTCTTGTACTAAAAAGTCTCCTTCTCTCATGTAAATATATTTCTTCCATTGATTCTCAGCATTTCGGCCGTTGATTACAAAATCAATATCGCCATCATTGTCTAAATCGCCAGAATCCACACTAGTCATAAATAAATTTGGAAGTGCTAAGTCAATACTTGGGGTAAAAATTTGACCATCAGTATTTCTATAGATTGTTGTTGAAGGCACTTCGTTTATATCAAGTCCTGAAACAATTAAATCTATATAACCATCTTTATTATAATCAGTCCATTTTACTTCACCAAATTCCCTACCATCAAGACCTGCATTTTGATTAACAAATACTCCATTTTCATTTCTGTAAATTCTAGTTATAGATCCGAACATAGCACTATATCCCATTACAGCAAAGTCTTGGTCTCCATCTCTATCAAAATCTCCCCAATCAATTGAGCTATTACTCAAAGAAGGAATTCCTAAGAATAAGTTCTCTTCATCTGGGATAACATCTGATTCAGAGGTTCCCACAAGTGTAAATGAAATTTCATTGTTTAAAATAGTTGCCTGCAACTCAGTTCCTGAAATTGATTCATCTATAGATGCATTTTCAATTGAGCCAAAAGTGATGTCAATTGTTTCGTCTGTTTCTTCACCAGGGGCATTTAAGTCATCCTCAATACCATTTAAAACAAGTGTACCAGATGATTCACCAGCCATAATCTTGATTCTTGGAGCTAAATTATATTGATTAATATAATATGTTGAAGAAGCATTGTCTTGAATATATAAGAATAGATCTCCAGCACTGAATGCAAAATCATTAATTGTTAAAACATTGGCATTACCTTCCATTTGATATGGTACCTGTTCTGCAGCATGCCAGAAACTTCCCGGACCTTCTTGGTCAACAGGATCATCAATCAAATAAAGTTTATTAGCTTCACCCCAGCTATTAGTTAACCCGTAAACTTTACCATTATATTTTTGTACTCTTGATAATGAATTATCTAAGCCATAAATGTAACCTACTTGCTGGATTTCTTCTTCTGAAATAATTTCATAAACTTCATCGCCACTATAAAACCTAATAGTTTCATCTTCATCAACTATCATGTTCTGTTCGTATCCATTATAACTACTATAAACAACCTCAGCATCTTGATTATCAACTTTGGAATAAATTGTATATAAATTTTGGTTACCATCATAAGTAGCGTAAAATAATTTTCCGTTTACATAGTCATAATTTCTTTCCTGAACCTGAATAGTTGAATTTGTAAACTGAGTAGTTAATAAAGTGTTTTCTTGAGTTAATAAATTTAACTTAGCAATATGTGGCCAATCTCTTAAAATTAAATCATTTCCTCTAACTATAAATCCTGTAGCATTATACTGTAAAGAAATACTTGTAATTGTACCGTCCAGCTCATATACATCAATTTCATAATAATTTTTCAACACAATCATTCTTCCATTAGAGTCAAAATCGATCTGTCTCACATCACTTGGTAAATCAGCAAATCTGCTTTCCTCACCTAAGGCGTCCTGTACTGCTGTGTAATCTAAATCTAATTCTGCAGTACCTGCAAGACCTACAGCAACTGAAACATCTCTTGAACTTGGTTCAGAAATTTCAGCTGTTATAGTTGTAAACTCATGCTCTGCAAATTCAATTGGATCTACAGAAAATGATGTAACCTCTGGGTCATCATCACTTTCAAGATTCAATGTTATTGAGTTTGGTTCTGCAACTACTGTAGCTGCTGAACCTATCTGAATATCACCAAAGTTAAAAATAATGGTCTCTAATATTTCGACTGACCCATCGTCATAGCCTTCAGTCGAAATAGAAATACTAGCCGATTCTGTGTTGGCTGGGATTAAAATACTGTTAGCACTAATTGAGTACTCTGAGGCATCTGAATCGCCTTCTACATAATCTGCAGTTCCATCCATTGTAAAAGGAATAGTCGTTTCATATGAAGTGACCGCAGATAGTATTGCAGTTAAAGTTACATCGGTTTCAGAACCTTCAACAATAGTTTCAGAAGACAACTCAAATGTAACAGATGGAGCTTCATCGTTATCTAATATTTCAATTTGAAATTGAGGTGTTTCATTTAATATAGCATTTGAAGGGGTCTGGATGGCTGCATCAATCAGTTCGGTATCTTCAAATGAATCATCGTCAATTGTAATAATTTCAATTGAGCCTGTATTTTCACCAGCAGTAATTTTAATTTCTGCACCAAAATTATATGAGTAAACACCCCATGAAGCATCCTGAGAGCCATCATCATTAGAAACTACCATTTGAATCAACATTAATAGGTTCCCATTTGGTAGAACTGAAAATCCATTAATCGAAGCAGCGTTTTCTGATAAATCATAAGGAATAGCTAAGGTTTGATTTGTCTCTGGATCAAATCGGTATGGTCTATATTGGCCATCATTTCCTTTCATCATTGCATACACAAGTCCATTATGTTCTCTCATAGTATTCATATTCATTTCAAAATTACCATAATCTTCCTGCTCTTGACCGTTTCCATATTCCCCTGTAATCGGATTAACAAACTGTCCATCAACAAGCTCTAAATATCCCCACTGTTGTAATTGATATATTCTATCATTATGAATAAAAACACGATAACAACAAGGATTTCCGGAAGCGATTAGAGTTGGAGCATTGTCACCAATCTTTAGGAATGTTTGTCTGTTTCCATTATTGTAGGTATTATAGACAAGTTTATCTCCACTAATACTAAAGTTCCAGTCTATAACATGACCATCCGGTAACTGTACAATAACTTCTTCTTCAACTTGATTGGCAGAAATATTTGTTAAATCTATCTTGTTAATAGTTATGTTGGAGGAATTGTAATAATAGATATCATTTCCTACAATATTTGTACGATCACTTGCAGATCCGCTTAATTGAGCTACATTAGTAGTTGAATATAATGGATTTTGAATAGTTAAATTATTTCCGTTAATGCCAACTATATTTCCGTTTGCTAATGAACCAAAATATTCGGAATAATTATTTTGGTTTGTGACATCAAAGTACAATGACTCTTCACCCGCAAAACTAGTATTTACTGTAAAGTCAATTTCTTTAACAGCTGTTCCAGTAAAAATCACTGGGACATAAATATCCTCAGAGGTTGGAGTATTAATTGAAACTTGCATTGTTGTAGATTCACCTTCTGTTAATTCGTTAGATTCAACCGAAGAATTATTGATTGTAGCTAAATCTTCACTAATTAAATTCAGGGTAATAGTCTCTTGATTCAATTCACCTAAAGCACCTGTAGCTCCTAATTGTGCCTCAGTAAAATTAAAAATAATTGACTCCATTAATTCAACTTCATCATCATCATAACCATAAGTATAAATGGTTATATTTCCTGACGTTGCATTGGGTGGAATTACAATTTCACTTGTTTCAATATCTGTACCCGTCTTACGAACAGAGAATTCTGAATCTTCAGTGCTCCCTGTTAAGTAATCAGCTGTACCATCCATTGTAAAAGGAATTGTGATTTCAACCCCTGATTGATTGTCAACGGTAGCTGTAAGGGTAACACTTATTTCAGAATTTTCATAGATATTCTCCTCAGACAGCTCAAATGAAATTATCGGAGCGTCATCATTATCAAGAATATCAATTGATAGAGGCTCTGTACTTGTTAAAGTAGCAAAAGTCGGCTGACCTGGGGTAATAACAATATCCTCAGTATTCTCAAAAGATTGATCATCTGTTGCTGAAAATGTAAAGGTCCCTTGTGTGTTTCCTGATGCAATTGTGATTTGGGGACTAAGCTGATAACTAAATACCCCCCAATCATTATTAGGGTTTGTTCTATTGTATAAAAGAATATTACCCGCACTATCGAAAGTAAAAGTTTTTACGTAATTGATAGCTTCTCCTAATTCATAATTTACGATAGTCGATGATCCAAGGTTACCTGAGTTTGAACCTATAATATCATTCTCTATATCAATTCGATGAACTTCTCTAGTGTCATTAGTATAATTTTCAATCAGGAAATAGGCAATTCCGTTATATGCCTTCATTTGATAAAAATTTACATTGTTATAATTAATACTGTTGGTTATTTCACCATTATATATTTCATAAATATCATTGCCGTTAGCATAATATGTTCTTCCGTTAAATAAAAATAGTGTCTGGAAATAGTTAATTCCAGAATATATTTCAAACGGATCATCATTACCTTGTTTTGTAAAGGTTGTGTAAAAATTGTTCGAAACTTCAATTTGATATATCAAATTATCATTTTCAACATGAAATTGACCACTAAAATTAGCGTTTGGATTCTCTGAATCTAGGGCAACATGTGTCTCCACAATAATTTGATTATCAACATCTAATGAAAGTTGACTAACATCAAATTTATCTAAATGTTGAGAGGTTTGTAAATAAACATTGCTTCCACTAACAGCCATATAGCTATAGTATCTATAATCTAAATCTCCATTCTCTGTCTCGCCGTATAATCGATAAGACTCAATCGAGGAAGTATCAAGATTATATACATATATATTCCCACTATTTAAAAATATATATCTTCCGTCTTCTAGAATTTCAAATATGTCACCAAAATCTTGACTTGAATCTGGAGCCATTATTGTTGACTGTCTGCCCTCGGTTTCAAAATCTGTTGTGTAATCAATGTTAAACATTGCATCACCCGATAATTCTAAAGGAACAATTACCTCACGCGAGGCTGGTTGTTCAATGGTTATGGTAATCTCAGTTGTTTCACCCTCTGTGAATTCTTCTAACGTAGCTGCTAATGATGATTCAGGATCATCTTCACTTAATAAGTTAATTGTTATTGATGAACCATCAGCTGCAAATGTAGCATTGTCTGGTGCTGTAAAGTCAAATACAATGGTCTCAGCTGGCTCAACAAATCCATCATCTTCCGACGATGAAACTGTAATACTTCCCGATGAAGCGCCCGCAGCTATGACTAATGTCTCTGCACTAACACTATACTCGTCAGATCCAGCTGTTGAATTTGCAAGAGAATATGTTAATGTAATTTCTTGTTCTGAAACAACATCAGGAGTTGCTGTAAGGGTAACTGTATTTGAAGAATTCTCGGTTAATGAAGCAGCTGATAGACTTAATGTAATCTCTGGCGCATCATCATTGTCTTCAATACTAATAATAACATCACTGTTATCAGCTAAAGTAGCGTTCGATGGAGTACCAGGCGTAACAACTATCATCTCTGTTAATTCATCATTATCATCATCAACCGAAGTGAAGGTAATCGTTCCTGTAGTTTCTCCCGCTGGAATCTTAATCTGAGGAGATAACTGATACTTGAAAATCCCATACGATCCCTCTGTTTCTTGATTGTAAAGAAATATATCTCCGATTTCATCTGTATAAAAACCTTGTGTTGAAAAAATATTAGGTCCATAGGTTACCTCAATTTCATCGATATTTCCGCTTAACAAATCTAACTCACCATACTTGTAAGCATTGTTAGGGCGATATTTTACATACACTTTGTTATTAATATCTAGAATTTTATATGGGTAGTAGTCAAAGTATCCAGATTGCATAAATTCACCAGACTCATATGTAAACATTTGTTGACCATCATTTGCGTAAAGTTGATTGTTAGCGTAGTATAAAAAGTTGAAGTATATATCTGAACCGCTGTCTAATAAATCTGAACCACTCGCTAATATTTCAGTAATATCTTGTTTGTAAATAAACCTGACTCCGGTTACTCCATGAACAGTCATGTAATACAAGTCACTTCCTGAAACAGCAATTTTACTTCCCGCCATTTGTTGATTTGAAGGAACCGTTACTGCCCCCGTTACCTCGGATGTAGAAACCAATATTGTTTCAGATGTTAAGTTGCCCGCAGAATCAATTAAAATTTCTGAAATTATATTACTTGTCCATGCATAAATCTTATTTCCAACGATTTCTATTGTATTGTTATAAGAATTAGATAATTGAACAGTGTAAGTCACAGATGTTTCCGGATCTATTAGCACTATCTGACTGCCATTCATAAATACATGTCTTCCATCTTGTAATATTGAAAAACCCTCAGCACCATATCCTGAAGAAAGATAGTAAACTAAGCTTTCTTCAGATAATGAAGGAAAAGAAGTTGTATAATCTTGGTCAGGTGTTGCTGAACCAGTGATTGTTAAAGGAA
>CEWG01142950.1_pt1 | contig 15438 bp, 12 predicted proteins | sample 361411 | NCBI WGS metagenome assembly CEWG01 (sample SAMEA2622173, study PRJEB7988) | marine metagenome | biome: marine biome (ENVO:00000447); feature: surface water layer (ENVO:00002042); material: "saline water (ENVO:00002010), including plankton (ENVO:xxxxxxxx)" | depth 5 m | reverse complement strand
AGAAGGTTTTATGTTAGAGATATTACTGCAGCAGAAAGAGAGTTTTTTGTAAACTTTTTTAATGCTAATCCTAATGTTTCAGCTGAAATGGTTTATACTGCATTTTCTCTTTCAAATGAATACCAATTTTATTAAAATATGAAAAGAAGAAAATTTATAAAAAATTCAATACTTGGATCTTCAGTAATTACAATGCCATTTATTTTGCCAAGTGGAAGATTATTTGCTTCTACTGGCTCTGCAATGGCTGATCATGTTGTTTTTGTAGCTTTTGCAGGAGGAGTTCGCCAACAAGAGTCAGTTTTACAAAGATATTTATATGATAGTCAAGATTATCCTAGTGAAGGTAATATATTATACAATTTACTAGATGGTGCTCCTCCAACAGAAAAAATTGTATATGGAACTGATGGTGTTGTTGATGGTGATACACCCATCCCTTCAATATTAAATCAAAGTCTAGAAAGTCAAGGTGTTTTATTTAAAGAAATGGTTTCATCACATGCTGGTCATTATGGAGGATTAAATACTTTGCTAACAGGTAATTATCAATATACCCAAGGTCTTAAAAGTAAAAGTCAAATGCCAACAGTATTCGAGTATGTTAGAAGACATTTGGGTGTTCCAGCTTCAAAAGTCTGGTATATTGGAAATGGTATAGGAAATTCAATACCACTTTTAGATTATAGTATTCATCCTGATTATGGTTCTCAATATGGAGCAAATTTTTTGGCACCAACTATTACATTTGGTAATGACGGTTTTAACCATTTAAAAAACGCTAAAGTTTATCATCCTGAAGATGAACTTGCACCGATGTATAAAATGAAATATTTTTTAGATAATGTTTGGTATTCACAGGGTCGATCATTGCCAAATATAGGTAATACTGAAGAAGAAAAATTTGAAATAAAAGAGTTTTTCAAAGAAATGTTTGAAAAGACTCAACAAGGTGTAATTGCACATCCTCCTGTAAATGGAGGTGAATTAGACGCAATTGGTTATGCTTGTGAAGTTCTAAAAAGATTTAAACCTACACTATCTGTTATATACCTCTCATCTGTTGATGTATGTCATAGTAATTTTACCTCTTATCTGAGAAACTTGCACAGAGCTGATCATGGAGTTGGTCATCTTTGGGATTTTATTCAAAATCAAATTCCTGAAATGTCCGGTAATACTGCAATAATTCTTGCTCCAGAGCAAGGAAGAAACTTAGAATCAAATAATATTGTTGATGCTAATGGTTTTAAAGCTTACGATCACAGTGATCAAAATACTAGACGTGTTTTTGGGATAATGGCAGGAAAAGGTATACCTTCAAGTTTACCATCAATTGGAAATGAACAAAATCCTGTTGGTGATTTATTGAATATAACACCAACAATCGCTGAAATATTAGGATTTAAAGAGCAATTACCAGGTTTAACAGCAACAAATCAGTCGTTATTCGACCTAATTTAAGTGTTAATGAAATATTTATTTATAATCTTATTAGTACTATTTTTTTCTTGTAAGCAAGATGATTATAACCCTTATGATGATCCTTCCTTGCTACCACCAGATAATACCGATACAAATTATTTTAGTAATCAATCAGAATTTTCAGCATTACATTATAATGTATTTATGCCATACTGTGCAAATTCTGGCTGTCATGATGGTAATTTTGAACCAGATTTTAGAACTGTTGAAAGTTCGTATAGTACATTGGTTTATCAACCAGTAGTTAAAAATAATGACAATCAAACTTTTGAGTATAGAGTATTGCCAGGAAACTCTGATCAAAGTATTTTGTATGCGCGTCTATTATCATATGAAAATGGTGTGTCTATGTTTGATGATAACTCACAGGTAATGCCAATGGATGCTGATATTGTCTATGATCCAAATAAGAATCACCCATGGCATGAACGAAAGAGTGAAATGATTGCAGATATAAAGAATTGGATTGATGATGGGGCTAAAGATATGTTTGGAAATGAGCCTAGTGAATATAACAAGGTTCCAGAAATGTTAGGCTGTATTGCATATGTTACCGGTCAAAACACTCCTCTAGCAAGAGAACTTCCCAGAGGAACCATTTATGTACCTTCTAATGCTAACAGTATAGATTTATATTTTAGTGTTTTGGATGATAATTTAATATCTAATGAGTTGACGTATAACAAAGTCAAATTTTCTAAAAATTTGTTAAGTTTTTCGTTTCAGTCTGAAAGATCTCTAGATGTTTTGTCAACACCAATTTCAGGCATAGGATTTTATCCAAGTAATAATATAGATTTTTTTCATAAGTACAGTTTGGATATGTCAGAATACGAATCTGGTGATGTTGTTTTTATTAAAATATATCTTCAGGATGATGTGAATAGTGTTACAGAAATTCCGACAAATGGTTCAGATTATCAAATTATTAAGCACTTTAGTTTTACTATAATTTAAGATTATGTATAGAGTAATTGTTTCTTTTGCTTTAATTTTTTCTCTTATTTGTTGCAACAAAGAGGAAGATGATTTAGATTTTTCAATTTCTTTAGTTGATACCTTTCCTCTTAGTATTTCTGAATTTCAACAAAATATTGTTGTTAAGATAAAATATCAACATTCTGAGGGTTATATAGGTTTTTCAAATCCAGATGTTTTATCATTAGAAATAAAAGATAGTAGGCTTCTAAATTCTGATTATTTTCATCTAATTCCATTAAATCCTCCTTCCCAAAGCTTATCTGTTAAGGGGGAAATTGAAATTGAAATAGATTCACCTTTTATTTTAGGTAATGAAAATATCCAATCTGAATCATTATTTTATTCGATTAGGATTCAAGATAATAATTCTAAATGGAGTAATTTGATTGAAACACCCCAAATAACAGTAAATAGATAATGAGGATTTTACTATTATTTATATTTTTAATTATAAATTTTGAGGTATCTTCTCAGTATGTAATGTCCAATCAGACTGTGTATGATTGTGAGGGAATTCTTACAGATAGTGAGGCTAATACATTAAATCCTGGTTGGTATACAAATAATGAAAATTTCACTTTTACTATTTGTCCTCAAGGTGTGTCATCTATTGTTATTGATTTTATAACTTTTATGACAGAACCAAATAATGATTATGTTACAATTTACTCTGGTCCCGACACTACTTATCCAGTTCTTGCAGGTCCTTATTCAGGTATTAATTTACCTCCTCAGATAACAACTAATGGATGTGTAACTATTCAATTTGTCTCCGACATTAATGTTACATCAGAAGGTTTTGAACTTCATTGGTTTTCCGTAATATCAGCGCCAAATCCACCAACAATTTCAATGCCTGTCCAGCCTTCATGTAGTACTACTGTTATAAATTTAGAGTTAGATATGAATATACATTGTGATTCTGTGTCAACAGCGCAAATATCACTTACTGGACCAATTAATCAGAGTTTGATTGCTAACCCTATAAATTGCATCAATGATTCTACTAATTCAATTCAACTTATTTTAAATCCTGGTTTAAATGAGAGCGGTTTTTATGATATAAATTTAGAAAGTTATTTTTTAGATCAATGTGACAGCTTATGGGATTTATCTACAAGCTATCAATTTGTGATTGATGACTGCCCTCTAATAGTTGATATTGTTTTGTCGGAAGATTCAGTTATATGTTTTGGTGAATGTATCGATATTTACGCAAATGTCAGTGGTGGAGATTCTAATAGTTATAATTTTTTATGGAACCCTTCGCTTCCAAATAGTGCTGGTCCGCATACTGTCTGTCCAAATGTAAACACTGTTTATAGTGTAGTGGTTTCCGATTTTGGTCCGGCAACGGATCAAGTTGATAGTGTTGAAATTATTGTAAATCCACTACCTATTTTACAGCCTCCATTTTCAATCTGTCAAACAGAAAGTCCTATAAATTTAATAGCAAATCCTGTTGGAGGAAGTTGGTCTGGAAATGGTATTGTCGATAATTTATTAGGTCTGTTTAATCCTTCAGATTTAGCTTCTGGAAATAATATAGTTTCTTACGATTTTTTAGGTTGTGAGCAAACATTAGATATTAATGTATTAGAAATATTTTCAGGAGATGATATTTCAGTATGTGTTGGTGCACAGAACTTTAATCTAAATACAGCTTTGACTACAAATGGTGGTTTGTGGTCTGGTAGTGTGTATATTCAGCCAAATGGAGATTTTATTGTTCCTAATACTCCTATGACAATACAGGCGATCTATACATTACCAAATAATTGCTCAGATACATTAGAAATATTGGTCGTGAATAGTATTATCATGCCAAGTCCAGCAACTTATTGTCAAAAGTCAGGAAATTACAATTTAACAGTTCAACCTAGTAATGGTATATGGACAATTTTACCTATTAATCCTCAAATTACAAGTTTGTGTCCAAATAGTATAGATGATTTTCCTTATCAACAAGGATGGGAGGGAGGTCTGAATGGTTGGACAAATGATATTAATAATGATTTTGATTGGATTGTTAATTCAGGATCAACACCTTCAAGTGGAACAGGTCCGACTAGTGCTTATGAGGGTTTAGAATATATTTACACTGAAGCAAGTAATCCAAACAATCCAGCAAAAAGAGCTAGTTTAATTAGTCCTTGTTTTAATCTTTCAGAATATGATAATCCAGTTTTACATTTTTGGTATCATAAGTATGGAAATGGTCAAGGTTCAATTTCGGTTGATATCTCAACTGATAATGGAATTTCATGGAATTGGAATCATTGGGATGCTTATGGTGACTTAGGTGATCAATGGAACCAAATAGCAATTGACTTGTCTCTGTTCAATTCTAGCGAAGTTTTGATTAGACTGAGGGTTATAACTGGAAATAATTTTAAATCTGATATTGCAATTGATAAATTATCGGTTTTAAGTGGACCTGTAACTTCTGATGGAATTTTTATTTCGAATGTTGCTACTTCAGGAACACAAATTTTAACATATTCAATAGAAGGATGTTCAGAAAATATAGCAATTCAAGTAGATGAAGTAGATGCTGGAATTGACTATATTGTTTGTCCATCTGAAATTTCTTTTAATTTATCTGGATCACCAGCAAATGGTATATGGTCTGGAACAGCAATCATTAATAGTAATCTTGGAACATTTGACCCTTCAATAAATTTAGGGTCTAATATTGTAACATATGAAGTTGGTACTTGCGTAGATACAGCAATTGTAAATGTTGTTGATACAGATATTCAGATTGATTCAATTACTTTTTGTATTAATAGTGGAGATGTTGATCTAGATATGAATCTTATTCCCAGACAACCTTGGAACGGAATTTGGTCAGGAAGTGGAGTCACTAATTCTAATTTTCCAGGAACTTTCAATCCTCAAAGTGCAGGTTCTGGAATGCATACTATAAATTATGAGGCTAATACTTGTTCTGACAATTTAGTAATTAATGTTTTGCCTTCATCTCAATTGTTTGATACTTTAATATGTTCTACTTCTAATGATTTAATATTAAATATTTCACCCTCTGGAGGTTATTGGGAAGGTAATGGAATCGTTGATAATAATTCTGGTTTGTTTTCTCCTACACAGCTTGGAGTAGGGATTCATTATGTTAGATACACAACAATAGATAATTGTATTGATACATTTGCTATTGAAATTTATGATCCACCTACTCTTTCTATTACAGGTCTTGAATCAAGTTATTGTTATAAAGACACCTTAATTGAGGTAATTACATTACCTTCTTTTGGAGGTGTATTGTCCGGACCTGGAGTCAATGGAAGTTTTTTTAACCCTAGTGTTGCGGGTGAAGGGTATCATATTATTAAATATTCTTATGGTTTAGGTAATTGTTTTCAAAGTATTGAAAAACAAGTTTTTGTAAGTGAAAAAATTAATGTAATAACATATTTTAATGAAGATACATTATGTCCTGGTGAACTAACAGTTGTAGGTGCTAATGCATCTGGTGGAACTGGTTCATATTTTTTTAATTGGAACAACAATTTAAGTAATAGTTTTGAGCATATAGTTGTTCCACAACAGTCTTTGAATAATTATATTGTAAATGTTTCTGACAACTGTTCTGAAAATTTTATTGATACAATATCTATTTTTGTTTATCCAACATTTGATCTCAATTTTTTAGTTTCTGCTAAAAAATGCTTTGGTGATAAAGGTTATGCCATAGTTAGTACCAACACTAATGATGATTATTCATATTTGTGGGATAATGGATCTTTCTCAGATAGTATATATGATTTTGTTAATAAGATATATAGTGTTAAAGTAACCAATAATACTACTAAGTGTTTCGTTGAAGATACTATTACTATTCCTGGTCATCAAAAGATATTAGCTTATTTCACAACAAATCCTACAAATTGTATTTCAATTCTTGATAATAATATTCAGTTTATAAACAACAGTATTGTTTCTGAAAGTGATTTGTCGTTTTCTTCTTATTGGGATTTTGGAGATGGTACGATAATAAATTATAATCATTTAATAAGTCCTACACATGAGTATTTAGATACAGGAAATTTTGAGGTAAAATTATATCTTGAAAATTTAGCGGGATGCAAGGATTCTTTAAGCAAAAATGTTTGTGTTGTAGCTGAAAATAAAATTTATATACCAAATAGTTTTACACCGAACTATGACAATTGTAATGATCAGTTTTACATTAAGGGTTTAGGAGGATTCAATGATTTTAGTATTAGAGTTTTTAATAGATGGGGTAATTGTATATTTGAATCAAATGAAGTTGTGATTACAAATAATATTGAAGATAACAATATTTGTAATAGTATTAATAATTTAGATGTATATTATAAAATGGGATCTTGGGATGGAGTAACTAAAAATGGTAATATAGCGCCAGCTGGTATTTATACTTATATTTTAAAATATAATCAACTTTCTTCTACCAAAACAATTGAAAAGAAAGGAATTATTAGTTTGATTAGATAGGATATTATTCTAGTAAATTGAATTCATAATTATAATCTAAAATCACCCAATTTGTTTGATCATTTTGTTTTAATATTATAAATTCCTTATGATTTTTTGTTTTTTTGTAATCAGATTTAAATTCTAATAAAACATAAAATCCGTCCTCTACACCTTCTATACTACTTTTAAAATTTTTAGAAATTAGGGACCGACTGTTTAATTTACCAAACTCTATCATTAATTCATTTATTAGTTTTATCCAAATTTCTTTTGGGTATTGATTTTTATTTTCTATTGCTAAACCATTATAAGCGCTTTCATATGATTCATCATTTATATCATTTAACCAACTTAGTGCAATTTCACTGGCATCTTTGATATATTTTTCTTTATATATCTGAGCATAAGAAGAAAACAATGAAATAACAAAAAATAAAATAATTAAATATAATTTTTTCATAATATAAAGTTAAATATAAATTTCTAAATGTGCATTTTTCCAATAATTAAATATTGTTTTCTTCTTAAAAACGTTTGTAGTTATCAATAATTGTATTGTTATTTATTAGAAAGTTGAAAAAACAAAAAGTTATTAACTTATTTACTCTAGTGATTTTCTTATTTATATCTAGTAATAAATACTGTCCTTAATAAGTTTATAAAGCGTTAGTTTTCAGTATTTTACATTAATCTTATTCAGATAATTTTTTTTTAAATATTTAATTTATAATTATTTCATATTTAGTTATTGAATATTAGTTATTAACATAATAAAATTATCTCTAGTAGAATATTTTTTTTTTTTATTTTTTTCTATATTAGTCGATATTAAATAAAGTATTAACCAAAAAAAAGAACTATGTCATTTCAACACACAAATTCAAAGGGAACAAATTATCACTTAAACTGTAAAGACGTAACTTTAAAGTCTACGGGTAGAGTTCAAAGAATTTATTTTTTCTCTAAAGATGCTAGATCAACTGCATGTGAAAAGCCTGATGGCTATAATGTAAAAGAAAATGCTAGAACTGGTTTACCATTTTTAACAAAGAAGTAATCTATTAAGTTAGTTACTATAAGACCCTAGCAAATTTTTGCTAGGGTTTTTTTATTTAATATTATGTAATTTTGTTTTATGAATAAACCATTAATTTTAGTTACCAATGATGATGGTATTACTGCACCTGGAATTAGAGCATTAGTTAAAATAATGAATGATTTTGGTGATGTTTATGTTGTGGCTCCTGATAGTCCTCAGTCTGCAAAAAGTAATGCTTTAACCTTAGATAAGCCAATTAGGTGTAACAGTATTAAAGTAGATTATGAGCAAAAAAATGAATTTGCTTGCTCTGGAACTCCTGTTGATTGTGTAAAAATTGCTTTAAATAAAGTTTTACCAAGAAAGCCAGACTTATGTGTTTCAGGTATAAATCATGGATCAAATTCATCGATTAATGTTATTTACTCAGGAACAGTTTCTGCAGCACTAGAAGCATCTTTAAATGGTATTCCATCTATAGCATTTTCAATTTTAGACTACTCTTTTTCTACAAGTTTTAGCGAATCCGAATATTTTATTAGAAAAATAGTTAAAAAGGTTTTATCAAATAAATTTTCTGATAATATATGCTTAAATGTAAATATTCCAAAAAGCAATACAAATAAAAAAATTAAAGGAATTAAGGTATGTCAACAAGCAGTTGCTAAATGGAAAGAGGAGTTTATTGAAAGAAAAGATGCAAAGGGTGATTTATATTATTGGTTGACAGGTAAGTTTATTTGTGATGATAAAAACAATAAAACAGATGAATGGGCTCTTAATAATCAATATGTTTCAATTGTTCCTGTTAAATTTGATATAACATCTTATGAGATGGTTAAAGAAATTAAAGATTTTTTAAATGATAAATAATCAAATGTTTAAAGGATTTTTAATTGGTTTGTTTGCACCAATAGCAGCTTTTGTTGTTTATGTAGCTTTTTTTACTGAAAGTTCTTCACCGTTACTAATTTTGAAACAGCTTTTTCATTTAGATTTACTAACTCATGTGATTAGTTTGTCTACTCTTATTAATTTGCTTATATTTTATATGAAAATCACTACAAATAGAGATATTGTTGCTAGAGGAATTGTTATGGCAACATTTTTTTATGCTTTTTTAGTTTTAATATTAATAGTTATTTAATTTGAAATTATATATTATCACAGGAGAAAAGTCAGGAGATCTACAAGCGTCGTTTCTTGTAGAAAAACTTCACGTTTTAAAAAATAATATTAAAATACGTGCTTTTGGAGGTGAGCATTTAAAAAGAACGGGTGTAGAAATATCATCTGAAATTAATCAAACATCAGTTATGGGGTTAACTAATGTTTTAATGCAAATAAATACACTTCGAAAAAAAATAAATTTTTGTAAAAAAGATATATTAAAGTTTAATCCTAATGCAATAATTTTAGTTGATTATCCTGCTTTTAATTTAAGAATTGCAAAATTTGCTAAAGAACACGGTATTCAAGTTTTTTACTATATTGCTCCTAAGGTTTGGGCATGGAACAAATCTAGATTAAGTAAAATTAAAAAATACATTGATAGTTTATTAGTGATTTTTCCTTTTGAGGTAGATTTTTTTAAAAAACATAAAATAGATGCAATTTATGTTGGAAATCCTTTAGTACATTACATCAATAAATTTAAATCAAATAAATTAAATATTTCTAAAAAAAATATTATTGCTCTATTACCAGGAAGCAGAAAGCAGGAAATTACCAAAATATTACCTATTATGTTATCAGTTTCCTCTTATTTTAAAAAATATAAGTTTATAATAGCTGGTATTTCTGACTTTGGAAATGAATTTTATGAATCTTTTGTTAATTGTGATAATATCGAGATTAGATATGATTCAACTTATTCTTTACTAAGCGAATCAAAATTTGCATTAGTAACATCTGGAACAGCTACATTAGAAGTTTCACTTTTTAATATTCCTCAAATTGTTTGTTATAAAACTGATTGGATGACTTATTTATTTGCTAAGCTACTAGTAAAAATCAAATTTATATCACTAGTAAATATAATTTTCAATAAATATACTGTTACAGAATTAATACAATCACGATTAAATACACTTAATTTAGTAAAGCATATTAATCAGCTAGTTAATGGGCACTACAGTAAAGAATACCAAAATATACAGCAAATATTTGAAAAAAATCAATCAATCGAACCTGCAAAATATATTTTAGATAAAATTAATCAATCTTTTGATTGACAATTTTTAAAATATCTTGTTCAGCTTGACAGCATTGGTCTACAATTTTTTGCCCTTCAGATAAAATTTCGTTAACATAATTTTTATCATCATAATCATTGCAATTAATTTTTACATTTAAAAATGCTCCAATAACAGCTGTTCTAGCGCAAAGTGCTCCAACTCCGGCATCTGTAATAGAGTTTGGATTTCCAATCTCTGCCATTTTTTTCATTATTAGCATAGAATCAAATGATTTTTTCATTATTTTAAAAGGAATTAGGATTGCATTTTTTGTAGCATCTTGAATTGCCTTATTTCTTTTAGAAATATCATTTTCAGATTCTTTTGGGAGAGAATATGCGTTCATAATTTGATTAAATGCATTTGTATCTTCATCTACTAAATTTAAAAGTTGATTTTGATAACTTATACCTTTCTCAGCCCATGTAGAATACTCTTCCCATTTATCATCCCATCCTCTTTTATGAGCTGATAAATTAGCAACCATAGTGCCGAGGGCAACTCCCATAGCACCACAATATGCAGATATTGATCCACCACCAGGAGCCGGACTTTCAGATGATGTCTCGTACACAAACTCTGATAAGTTCATATTTAGAAGAGGTTTATTTTCTTTTTTAATTAAATATTCAATGATTCGATCCTCAGGAATAAAGGGTGCTAATTCATCTAATCCTAAACTTTTGATTGCAATTTTAATTATTTCTTTTTCTGAAATACCCAAAGATCTATTTTGCTTTTTTAGAAAATATTTTCCAGCATCCATAAGAACCTTTTTAGGTACAAGACCAATTAGCTCGGAACCTGTAACTCGTATTCCTCTTTTATTTGCTTGTTCACAGGTTTTGTCAAAAACTTCATGAAGAGATGAAATTTTAATATCTGTTAAATTATAAGATATTTGAGCTATTCCATATTCTTTAATATACCATCCAATACCTTTAACTGATTTAAAAATACCAGGTTGTCTTAAGGGTTGGCCTTTTTTATCTTTTAGTATTTTACCTGAAATTTTCCCTCCTTCTCTTTTAATTCTTCCAGCCTCTCTTATATCAAATGCTATTGCATTAGCTCTTCTTGTTGATGTTGTGTTTAAGTTAACATTATAAGCAACAAGAAAATCTCTAGCTGATATCGCAGTAGCACCACTTTTAGAGATGTATTCATTATACTTTTGTGGTCCATAATCAGGTTTCCAATTTGGATCAGATATTTTTTTTTCTAATCCTTCATACTCACCTTCTCTACAGTTTGCTAAATTTTTTCTTTTTTCTTCTTTTGCAGCGGCTTCATAAAGATAAACAGGAATATTTAATTCTTCACCTACTTTTTTTGCTAGAGAATTTGCCCATTCAACTGTTTCTTTCATTGTGATGTTAGAGATTGGGACTAGAGGGCAAACATCAGTTGCTCCCATTCTTGGATGTTCTCCCTTGTGTTGACTCATATCGATTAATTCTTTAGCTTTTTTTATTAATAAATATGCTGCATCAATAACATTTTTGGGAGATCCAACAAAGGTTATTACTGTTCTATTTGTTGCATAACCAGGATCTACGTTTAGTACTTTAACATCTTTTATTTTTTCAATTTCAGCAACTATTAAATTAATTTTATCTTGATCTCTACCTTCAGAAATATTAGGTACACACTCAATAATTTGGTTCATAAATAAGTATTTTAATATTAGCAAATATACTATTCTTGTTTATAAATAACATACTTTTGTATTGATGGAATATAAAACACAATTATTATTGGATGCTGGTGAATTATTACCGCTAATGGAATCTTTTTATAGTATACAAGGCGAAGGTTATTTTTCTGGTAGTCCAGCATTTTTTTTACGAATTGGTGGATGTGATGTGGGTTGTCATTGGTGTGATGTAAAAGAAAGTTGGGATGCAGACTTACATCCACCAACATCATTAGATAATATTATTACTGAAATTAAAAAAGAAAATGTTAAAACTGTTGTAATAACGGGAGGAGAACCACTAATGTGGAATTTAAACCCTCTAACTAGAAGATTGAAAAAAGAAGGATATAATATACATTTAGAAACTTCAGGAGCATATCCACTATCAGGAAAATTCGATTGGATATGTTTGTCTCCAAAAAAACAAAGTACTACTTTAGATTCAATAAAAAAATATGTAAATGAATTAAAAATTATTGTTCATAATAAAAATGATTTTCATTATGCTGAAGAGCAAAGGAAAAATTTGAGTTCAGACTGCAAGTTATATTTACAGCCTGAGTGGAGTAGAAAAAATAAAATGATTCCTATTATAATTGATTTTGTTAAATCCAACAAGGATTGGGTAATTTCTTTGCAAAATCATAGATACATGAATGTACCATAATTTCGTTATGTTTAGATTACTAATTTTTGTTTTTTTTCCAGCTATCCTATTTTCTCAAGACTACAATTACAGATCATATGACAAAGCATTGCAACTTTATAATAAAGATAAAATAACTCAATCAAAAAACCTGTTGTTTAAATTGGTAGATAAGTACCCTGATTGGGAAGATCCTAATTTGTTATTGTCTTCAATATACTTATCTGAAAATAATATTGACACTGCGGTTATGTATTTATTAAATATTTACTCAGATGATGATTTTTTTGGTATGAAAAAAATAGCTGAAATATATTATGAAAGAGGAGAATATACTAAGGCTTTAAATTTTTTTAATAAAATTATTAATCAAGACGACAATATAAATTTTTATATCAAAAATTGTCAATTTGCTATTGATGCACTAATTAATCCTGTAAAAATTAATCCAGTTAATGTTGGTTCATCAGTTAATTCTGCTTTCCCTGAGTATATAAATACTTTATCAATTGACGGTAAAAAAATGTTTTTTACTAGAAAAGTAAAAGATGATAGAGGATATCCGCAAGAAGATTTTTATGTTTCTGAATTTGATTCTATCAATGGTTGGAGTCTAGCTAGTCCATTAGTTTTTAACACCAGAATGAATGAAGGTGCTATGTCTGTGTCTTCTAATGGGGTTCTCTATGTTTATACAGCTTGTGATAGATCAAATAGTTATGGAGGTTGTGACTTGTATATTAGAGAATATAATATACAAACAGGATGGTCTAAAGAATATAATTTGGGAAATGATATAAATACACGTTATTGGGAATCACAACCATGTTTTTCAGTTAATAGTGATTATTTATATTTTGTAAGTAATAGGCCAGGTGGTTTTGGAAAAAGTGATATTTGGAGAGCAAAAATTATTGGTAATAAATTTTTTGACATTGAGAATTTAGGGTCATCTATTAATACAGAAAATCATGAAATGTCTCCATTTCTTCATCCTGATGATTTAACTTTATATTTTGCATCTAATGGTCATATTGGTATGGGGGACTATGATTTATTTGTTAGTAGAAGAGAAAATATAAAAGAGCAATGGTTATTTCCTTTAAATTTAGGTTTTCCAATTAACACCTTTAAGAGTGAAAATTCTTTGATAGTATCAAGTAACGGTGAAACTGCATTTTATAGTTCAAATAAATCTGGATTTGGAAATGAAGATATTTTTACTTTTACTTTACCAGAAAATACAAAAGCTAAAAAAATATCATCAGTTGAAATTGATATAATTTCTAAGGATAAAGGAGATGAAATTGTTCTTAAAAATGTTCAGTTTTCAAATAATTCTTATGAACTTAAAGACAAATCATTTATTGAACTAGAAAAATTAATTAAATATTTAAAGAATAAAACTACTGTTAAAATCTTAATTGAAGGGCATACAAACAATATTGGAAATGCAAAAAATAATCAGATTTTATCTGAAAATAGAGCTAGAGTGGTTTATGAATATCTAATTGAAAAAGGTGTTAATCCTGAACAACTAATTTCATTTGTTGGTTATGGTGATTCAAGACCAATAGAATCAAATTTAACTGAAGAAGGAAGAGAAAATAACAGAAGAACTTCATTCAGAATTATAAATTAAAAATATCCTTTTTATCTTTTGGCTCTTCATCTTTTCTCCAAATAAACTCTTTTAGATATCTTGATTTATTTTTAATTTTCTCCATTGGAATAATAATTGATTCAGGCTTTTTACTATAAATCACATTATTCAATTCATTATTATTTAGCTTGAGTGTTATATTACTAGACTCTACAAAATTCAGGCCAATTTTATCTTTATTTTCATCTTGTATGACAAATATACTTTGACCATTTCCGAAAACTATAATTTCTTTCAATTTGTTTTTGTTAAGATAACCAATCATCTTTTTACCTTTAATTTGATTGAAATTTATTGAATCTATTTGTTCAACTATCATAGGTTTTGATATTAATTTCATTCTATCAATTGAATTATTTTTTTGATAAAGTATGATTGTGTCACTAGTAATTTGAAAATTATCAGTCCAAATTATAGGTTTATTATACATAACAATTGTTGAATCTTTAATATTATAAATTAAAGAGTCACATTTTCCTTTTAAATCATTTTGAAAAAATTTTACACATGGATATGCAAATATTTTACTATTATTTTTTATAAATTCTTTTGCATGCATAAATAGCGTGTCTTGTTCATTGGGTATTTTAAGAATTGGTTTTTTTTCAAGTTTGATTGAGTCATTTTTTTGATAATACTTTGCATAGTCACTATTTATGATAAATGTATTTATTGAATCATTAATTTTTACATTTTCGATACCTTCTCCAAAGTAAGTGTTATTAAAGTAGTTTATACTGTCAGCATAAAGAAAATACTCTTTGGATTTAATGTAACTTTTTTTAGATAGATTAGCTATTTTATTTTTAGTATCATATTTTCCTTTTTCTGAATAAATAGTATTTTCATCTGAATAAATATTTGATGGGCCAAATAAATTTACAATTTTACTTTTGGTGTTATAGTGCATTAAATTTGTATGAATTGTATAATTATCTCCTATAACTTTGACTTTTTCTTTAAATATAAATTTGTAGTTATTTGTGATATAAGTGCCAATTTCTGATTCAATTGTTTTTTCTTGATCAATGATTTGACTTTTATTTGAATATGAAGCTATTTTATTTTTAATATCGTAGTTAATTTCTTCACTTTTTAATGTTATTTGATTATCTTTTAAAGAAACATTTTTATAAATATTTGCTTGATTTTTTTTAGCAGTATAAATTAATTTTTCTCCAGAAATTCTAATATTATTTCCTTGTTTTA
>CEWG01058085.1_pt1 | contig 15448 bp, 10 predicted proteins | sample 361411 | NCBI WGS metagenome assembly CEWG01 (sample SAMEA2622173, study PRJEB7988) | marine metagenome | biome: marine biome (ENVO:00000447); feature: surface water layer (ENVO:00002042); material: "saline water (ENVO:00002010), including plankton (ENVO:xxxxxxxx)" | depth 5 m | reverse complement strand
GGTGTAAATGCACGATCTATTGTTTCTCTGCTTAGATGTTTCAGTGGCAAGTGTGGATTAACACCGCCGCCGCTAATGTTACGAGGACATTGAGGACATGCAGCGTTGCAATACGTTGTGATTTCTAATTGGTATTCGTCAATTTTAGCATAGTCAAAACTGGTCATACTAGTTCTACATCAGTATCGTAACTAGTAAATCCATTTTCTTTGATAACTTTTAGCACATTGTTTACACGACCAATAAGTTCATCTTTGTGGCTGACTAGCCAAACACTTTTGTTACGTTCTCTGCTCATGCGTTTGAGTACACCCATAGCATTTTCAACACCTGCACTGTCCATTCCGCTGTCAACAAGTTCATCAATAAACAGCAAGTTGATTGGCTGATACAGGCTTTCCCAAACATCACGGAACGCCCAACTTAGACTTAGTATAAGTCTGTTACGCTCGCCTCTGCTCAAGTTATCAAAGTCCAAGTCTCTGCCTAGTTCTTGTATTTCTACTGTTAGATCGTTCTGGAATACCACTGTGTGCGGTAGTCCAACAGCACCAAGATACCCTTCAAGTCTTGTGTTCAAGTAAGCAAGATTCTGGTCAATAATACGCTTGCGAATGAAACTGTCTTTGTTAGTAAGAAGTTTGAGCAAAAACTCTTGATGATTCTGCACTCGAGTAAGTTCGTTTATTGTATCCCAGGTAACTTCCTGCACTGCAGTAGTTTCCATGTCTGCTATCTGATCGGTGTAAGGGTCACTTTCATCTTGCTTACTTTGTAGTTGTGACTCCAATGTGGACAGGCTTGAACGATGGTTGTGTGCATCAGTGGCGCTATCATAGAAAGTTCGCGGTTTGCTTGGGACTGTTTCTTGCTGAGTTTTGAGTTCTGTAATTGCTGTTTGTAATTCTGTAAGGAAATTATTTGCTTCGTCATGTTCCTTCTCCGCTTTTTCAATCTCTTGTTTATGGCTGTCCAAGTGTGTAATGCTTTGATTGCAACTATGACACACTCCATCCTGCCAACCCACTAGAGCTTTGTTTGCTTTTTTTACATCGCGCTCTGCTCTGCCTTCTTGGGCTTGCAGTGCAGCAACATCTTTTTGTAGTTGCATTTGTGCATTGTTTAGTACGTTCCAATCTGCAAGTTCAGTGTGCGCTCTAAGTTCTTCGTCAATGTCAACATGGCTAAGGTCGTTGATTGCTGTTTTAAAACTAGCAATGTCCTTATCTTTTTTATCTTGCCACATGCGCTGTCTGCGTTTGAGTGCATCAACTTGCTCTACAATTTTGCCGTTAGCATCTTCAACTGCTTTAATACGGAACTCTTCCTCTTGGATTTTGTTCTTAGTTACACGCACCATTTCTTTAAGATTCTCTGCTTTCTCGCTGAGAATAGTAATACCCAACAACTGCTCAATAATAGCACGTTGATCGTTAGTGCGCATACTTAAAAAAGGTTCACTGTATGTGTTTAGTGCAAGCACATGTTTAAACATGTCGTGCGACATACCTAACAGTTCTTCGATAGCCTTTTGTGTTTCTCTGCTATCTCCCTGTGCGTTATCCTCTGTTTCTTGTTCGTTGTTGTTAATGTAAAACTTTAGCACATTAGGCTTACGTCCACGTTCAATACGATACGCCAGTCCATCTTTTTCAAACTCCACAGTAGTAAGCATGTTCTTACCATTGGTTTTGTTAATCAAGTTGTCCTTGCGAATATTTGTAAGTGCATTTCCGTACAGTGCGTAACTTAGCGCATTGATGATAGTAGTCTTACCAGTACCATTTCTGCTGCCAGCATCTCCGCCGCCTGTGTCCAAGTTTTCACCTAGTACAAGTGTAAGGTCATTGCGATTAAAGTCAATGGCTTGTGTGGTGTTACCCACGCTCATAAAGTTTTTTACTGTAAGTGTATCTAATTTAAACATATGTATATTTTACAAGGTTAGTTGTGATAATTCAATATCTTCTAGTGAGAGATATGTGTTAAAGTTATGCTCTAGTACGTTAGAAATGCTTTCAACGTCTGCTCTTATTTTTTCTATAGGTTGCGTGACAAAATTTTTAATACTAGATGTAACACTATCAAATCTATCACTGGGATCAACGATTGAGTCGTATGATTCGTCAATTATTGTGTCAAAAGTTCTAAAGCCTTTGCGTTTGAGAAGAGACAGAATATTAGGTGCACCAACAACAATGAAAGGTCTTTTACTAGTAATCGGTCTCATAGTTTTTTCTGTAATGTATGGATAAGGATAATCATATACTGTTTCAGTAACAATATCTAATCCAAAATATTTGTAGAAATCTGCTTGATATCTAGTATTGTCATTTGGCGTTCCAGGTATATCATCACTTATAACGTCATGGAGGATAGGATCTGTATTTCCATTTTTAAGAAATAATTTATCATTAACTCTGTTAATCGGATCTATATAAAATATAGCCATCGCCAATGTCCTTCCATCCTCTAATAGATACTTTAACACTGTCTAACAGATTGTTTGTGTTTAGATAGTTGTAAAGGCTGTATCTATGAGATCTGCTTGCTCCCATCATGGATAATCCAGCATGTTTTATATCTTGTGCATTGACAGGCAAATCTTCTACTAGATCAGAATTGTAATGTGAAGTTGTAATAAAAGTTTCTATAATTGTAGGTCTGTCTTCACTTGGATGATCTTTTAGTATAGCATCTACTTCTTGTTGTAGTCCAAAGTGATTTGTAAAAAACAAGAATACAAAGCAAGGCATATCTAGTTCTTGTATAACTGTAAACACATTATATAAATTTAAGCCATAGCGTAGTATTTTGTTGTTATAGTAATCTGTATCGTGGTGCTCTATAATTATCCTATCATTTACATTATACTCTTGGCGTTTAATTTTATTGAGTCTGGATCTTAATCCATCGAAGTTATGGTCAAATTCTACGAAATTTATTGTATCCAAAATGTTGTACACACCGGTCAACTTGTTATAGTATTTTTCAGTTATAAGCCTAGGCATTTACAAATTTCTATAGATATCTAACATGAGGTTAGTGTCATATTGCTCGCTGTCAATCTGTTGCAGTTGACTAGTTACAATAGTATCTACACTTTCAAAGTTAATCTCACCTGAGATTTGCATGTCCATTTCTTCAACTTTTACAGGGATCAAACTCATTTCACGCAGTTGATACTCGTCCATAAAAGTTTCTTTTATAAAGTTTGCTTCTTCATAACTGATGTCTACATCTAAAGTAACACGAGCATAAGTCTTAGGACCTAGATACTTTTCAGGACCTTCTAGTAGTTGACTAATTCTTAGTGTGCGATACTTAGGCTGATCGGGCCAAGCAATAAACTCTCTTGTTCCGTCCCAGTCTAGTATCATTAGTCCACGCTCGTCATCGCCGGCATCGCTGTAGTTGTGAGGAAATGCATTGCCTGTGTACACAACATTGCCTTTTTCTTGACGCTTATGAAAATGTCCTGTAAACACAGTGCCACAACGACCGAAATCATCTGCGTTCAATTCACCGTGATCTGGCATCTGCACCATAGCGTTCATATAAAAGTGAGGAAGTTCAAAGTGACCAATCACATAGTCAGCATTTACTTTGCGCATCTGCTTGTGTTCATCGCCTACTAACCATGGAATAAATGCAACACCGTCTACAGTAGTAATATCATTGTAAAACTGTATGTTCTCAAACTTTTTAATAAAAGCAACGCTGTTGTAGTCACGTTTGTCTCTGTAGTACTCGTCATGATTACCAGGGATAAAGTGGATTGTGTCAAACGAGTCGTTAAGCAAATCCAATGCAGCAATACTGTAGTTCAGCGTAGCAACATTGATACTTGCTCGTTGATGGTGCCAGTCGCCCATAAAAATGCAAGTGTCAGCACCTTGCGCCTTGGCTTCTTTACAAAACCAAGTTACAAAGTCGAGACAGTCGCGGTTAAACGTTTGGCTATTACTTTTGTTGCCAAAGTGAATATCCGTGAATACGGCGGCCCGTTTGAACAAACTCATGTGTTAAGTATAGTGCCTTTAACTATTGTTGTCAAGTAATAGGATCAGAACTCTTTGCTAGTTCATTTTCAGTTTGTCTAGTGTAACTAGGATTTAGTCCAGCACTTTCGAGAATGTCATCTCTAATGCTTTGATTTTTCTTTTCCAAGTTTAGCACTCTTGTGAAACTATTTGTAATTGCTGCAGTATAGTATGCAAATGGATTTTCACTTTTGCTTTCATCAAACTGTAATCCGATCTGTGTAAGTTGTAGCAGTGCTTGGCTACGCATTTCATCATTGTAAGTATACCCACGCCAGTTTGATCGTGTGCCGTAACGCTCGCACAGTTTCATGTACATTCTAGCAAGTTTGTTAGTAGTACGTCCATGTGCTTTGCTAAAGGCTCCATTCTCTAGTCCACCGTCCCAGTGACTTTTACCAACACAAACTGCAACATCATTGTCGTCTAGTTTAAAGTGTTGGAACGGAGGAAAGTTACACTGTACATGATGGTCTGCAACAGTTTTAGGATTCTTTTTCCGTCCAGGATGCATTGGAATGTGATCATGTGTCATTACTCGGAATATAATATCTTTCTTGTCAATTTTTTTCCAATCCACAGCAAAGTCTGCTTGTTTTACTTTTTGCCCTTCAGCGCGAGCTTGTTCGTATGCTTGTTTTTGCATACGATCTGCTTGGTTACGTTTTGCTTGTGCAATAGTACGGATGTTAATTTTTTCTACGTTTGGTAGAATAATATCATAAACATCGTCACCTTCTGCAACAAAACTACTGTATGTGTTCTTAGATGAGTGAATTTCTTTCAACAAATCGCGATTGTTGAGATAATTTTTCCTTTTGATCATTTAATGTGATTCCTTTTATATGCGTATATTATACAACCTATAAATATACTTATCAAGTAAAAAAACAAGGATTTGATAAATGGCATTTGATTTAGGTAGCAAATTTACTCGCAGAGCCCAACAATTTGTAAGTGGCGCCGCTGGAAGAGCTCTTCCGGGCAATGATCCATTGAGTAAAATTGGACGTAGTATACTAGGTGCCAGTGGTAATAGACTTATTCAAGCAGGGTTAAACTTTGCAGGAGCCAACATTCCTGGGTTCAACGAGGCTGCAACCACAGTATTCAGAGACGGTGACATTCGTGTAAGACTGTCAATGAGCCCAAGCAGTGGTCCTTTGTTATACAAAGATCCAAGTAATAAATTACTTGAGCCGCTAGTAGAAACAGATGGGATATTATTTCCTTATACACCAACAGTGAGTGTTAGCCATAGTGCGCAATACAACGCAGTGCATCCTGCGCACAGTAATCATGTGCAGCACAGTTACAATGCAAGTAGTGTAGATAGTATTACACTTGATGGATATTTTACAGCAAATACAGCAGATGAAGCACGATATGTATTCGCTGTACTACATTTTTTACGCAGCACTTATAAAATGTTTTATGGTGCAGATGCACTCAGAGGAACTCCACCACCAGTATTAAGACTAAGCGGATATGGTCCTCATAACTACAATAGTGTTCCTGTTGTACTGCAGCAATTTACAGAAATTATGCCGGCTGATAGAGATATGATTGAAGTGCCATTGGCATCATCGCCGGACGCAGCAACAAAAACAATGATTCCAACTTACTTGCCTGTTACAATGTCATTGTTGCCAATTTACAGCAAGAATCAAATAAGCAACTTTAGTTTACAAGGATTTGCTAGAGGCGATCTAATTGGTAATCCTGGTAGAGGCGGAGGGTTCCTATAATGGCAGTAGAATATCGCAACGATAGTCCTTATGCTAATACAAACGAGTACAGTTACTATTTAGACATATTAACACCAAGACGTATTCCGGCTAAACGAGATGATGTATTGCACACACTAACACTGGTACATCAAAACAGACCTGACCTACTTGCTTTTGACTTGTATGGTAACAGCAACCTATGGTGGGTGTTTATGGCTCGTAATCCAAATGCATTTGAAGATCCTGTTTGGGACTTTCGTGCAGGTGTTAAGTTCTACATTCCTAAAAAGGACACTGTCGAAGCAGCATTAGGAATCTAATATGCCTGTAAATAGAAATAATCCCTTTCAAAAACAGTTCATAGACAGTTTTCAAGGCAAAAATGCTGATGATGTAAAACAGCAATATCCTCCAGAAATACTACGAGAATTGCGTAACAACAATTACCGGGTTGACCAAGTTGGTAGTAATGATCCAAATGCACGAGATTTTAATCCGCGTTTTAATACACTAGTACCTAGAAATAGTACCAGCACTATCACTAATCAAGGAGTGCAAATATCAAGGGCATCTACTGTAAGAAACAATCCGGTAGTTCAGGATCAAAGCATATTTGAATCTCCTCCCTTTGATAATATTCGTATTGGCAGATCAGAAGCACTTACTGTTCCTGCAATACAAACTGGTGATGTTGATGTCGTACAAGATGAATCTGGAAAACTTCAAAGAATACAAGTTACACCAGGCAGATCAAATCGTAGCGGCAGACAAGACCTTGATCTTACAGACAGAGGCAGTAGAGGTCAACGCATAAGTCCTGATGCACCCGAAGATGATTACTATGAAGAAGATTTTGATGCAAACATCAGTAGTTACGGTGCAACAGATGACGACAGCGAAACTGGATCTCCACTTGGACTAAACAGTGATCGTAAAAGTAAAACAAAAATAGGACAAAGTAAAGACGCAGTGGCAATTAATCAAGGTCCTTTTATGGAGGACTTGACCAAAGTTCAGATTGATCCTCGCCCAAATGAAATGAATGGGTTTAGTAGCATATCATATAATATTGCACTTTACATGATGAACAGTAAAAGTTATGTTGATATTACCAGTCAGCCGCGTTCACCTCAAGTAGCTCTTAGTCCACCAAATGCTTTTTTGTTAATGCGTAGTGGCGGTGTAGGATTAGAAAACAGCGGTACAGATTTTAGCAATGACTTCTTTATTGATGATTTAGAAGTTACAAACATTGCAGTAGGTCCTAGCAAGTTCAAACAAAATACAAATGCTACAGACATACGTTTTGTAATTAACGAGCCGCGCGGAGTCACGCTGTTAGAAAGATTGCAAAGACTAGCAGGCACAGTGTTAGCCAGCACCAAAGAAAGATATATTCATGCGCCTTATCTATTGGAAATAAAATTCAAAGGCTACGATGAAAATGGCACGCCTTTGGATGCTCCAAGTCAACCTAAGTATATTCCTATCCGCATTACAGACATGCAGTTTGAAGTTACTTCATCTGGAACACAGTATAGAGTTACCGCTATTCCTTTTGCAAATCATGCAATGGGCAGTATTGTTAGCACTATCCCATTTAACGTTGAACTACAAGCACAGACAGTAGGAGATATTTTTAGTGCAGGTGTCATAGTTGAAGATACAGTACCTACTGTAGTAACAGAGCGAATAAACCCTAGAGAAACAACAACTCGAGAAAGGGTTGTAAAGAAAAAAGTAAAAACAAAATCAGCAAATCTAGGCGAAGTGCTTACTAACCATCAACGTAAACGTACAGAACCATCCCCAGCATTATTAGAAAAAAATAATGAAGTAACTGAAAAACAGATTCCGCCTGCTGCAGAAAAGTACGACAGTTATAGATTTATGATTGCAGGTGAGATAGCCAATGCAAAATTAAATTTAAGTGATCTTTATGATGCACTAAACACACCTGCTCCTACAGAAGAAAGTAAAACTAAAAACGACAAAAGTAAAGGCGATAAACGACAGTATGAAGCATATGTAAAAGGGTTAACCACAGGTATTACACTAGACAAAGATACACAGACATTTAAAGTAAATGCTGGTACTGACATTAGTAAACTTATTAATCTAGTAATCTTACACAGCGATTACATGGATCAGAATGTTGTTGATAATGCACAAAAGTATGTAACAGAAGGACAACCTATTAATTGGTTTAAGATAAGACCTATTATTGAAAGTGCATCCGGTGATGGTAAAGGCATGGACAACAAAGAAGGAAGGTACAAGTACAATATTGCTTTCGCAGTAGAAAAAAGTAATGTATACTATAATGACTTTCCGTGGGCTAAAAAGGGTAAACCAGTTGGGCAAGGCTTTCACAAAGTTTATGATTACATCTATAGTGGAAACAACACAGAAGTGTTAAGTTTTGATTTAAAATTTAGAACTGCTTTTTTACAGGTTATGACTGCTGGTACTGGCAGCCCTTTTGCAAACAAAGATGATACTTTTAGTCCTGTAGTACAAGAACTTCCACAGAGTTTAGAAGGTAATACAATCAACAGCCAGGATAACATAAAGCGAGCAAGAGCAAAAGACTTGTTTAGCAGTGTAATGAGTGATGGTGTTGACATGGTAGAACTTGATATGAGTATTGTTGGAGACCCTGCTTATTTGCCAACCAGTGATGCATACTGGCAGGATAAAGTTAGATCAGGTGCATCATACACAGAACCTTTTATGCCAGATGGAACAATTAACTATAATTTGACACCTCCTTTTGTACAAGTAAATTTAAGAACACCTGTGGACTATGATGAAAATAGTGGATTAGCAAATCCTAGTCGTTATGGAAACAGTAGTTTCAGTGGCGTGTATAGATTAACACAAATTGATAGTACATTTAGCGGTGGACAGTTTCAACAAAGAATAAATGGAATACGCACTCCTTTACAGCCAACTGCAAACGGACTAGCAAGAACTGCAAGAGATCAAGCAGGAGCAGAACGTAGTATATTACAGCAGGACATTGAGCCAGGCGATTTTGAACTTAATACTAGAGTTGCTAATCGCAGCGGAGTTGCAACTGTGATTGATGATCCGTTTGACGAATTAGCGGGTGACTACGAAGAGACACCTACAAGTCCTACAGTTTACAATGATAGAATCCAAAGGATTGCAAGAAATCAACAAGACAGACCAATAAGCGCAGTAACAGATAGCCCAGCAAGCGTAAGTGAACCATGGGCAACTAGATATAAATCATCTGGTTCAAATTATCCAGACGGAGCATTATAATCAATGAGTGTAGATATTTCGAGACAAAGCAGTAAGGGTGGCGATCCTAAATTTGATACCAGTCAACTTAGAGGCGTTAGAGAAGAACGTGGAATTGTTTTAGGTATTGTAAAAGCAAACGTACACGGTGCACACATGGGCGTGATTAAAGTATGGGTTCCTACTTTTTGCACAGATGCAACAGACAAGTCGCAGTGGCGCACAGTACGATATTGTACTCCTTTTTATAGTAGAGTTGATAACCAAGGTCCTGCCAACAATTATCTAAGTACAAAAGTTAGTAGCGGTATTGTTACTCCTCCGCCAGACCTAGGAACCACAGTGTTGTGTGTTTTTGCTGATGGTAAAAATGCTGAAGGTTATTACTTTGCTTGTGTACCTGATACTTTTATGTTACAGGCTGTTCCTGAAGCAACAAAAAATGCTGAAGGCATTCCAGGAGGAGAGTTTAACGACAATCCCACAGGTGAGCGCAGTAGTAAAAAAGTTACAAATTTTAAAACCGAACCTAGACCTATTGACTTCTTTACAGAAAGTTATACTCGTCAACAAGGATTATCTGATGACAATGTAAGAGGTATTAACAACAGCGGGTACATGAGAGAATCGCCTAGTGAACTTATTGGAATTAGTTCAAAGGGCAGACGTATAACTAAATCAGGACAAGATTTTTTAACCACATACAGTGCGCAACTTAAAAATCCTGACACTGCAGATAAAACAATTGTGGATGGTTTGCTAGGTCCAGATGCTAGACGCAAAGGGCATAGTGTTACACTTGACGATGGCGATATTGACGGAAACAGTAATCAAATTCGTTTGCGTACAAGCACAGGACATCAACTTTTGTTAAATGACACTGAAGGTGTCATCTATGTTGGCAACAGCACAGGCAGTGCTTGGATAGAATTAAGCAACAGCGGAACAATGGATGTATACGCACAGGACAGTATTAATTTTCGCAGCACTAATATAAACTTTCATGCAGACCAAAACATAAAGTTTCACAGTAAAGGCTATACACAAATTGTTAGCGATCAGCAACTAGCACTAGAAGGCAAAGCAGAACTTACTGTGACAAGCGATGGCGAACTAGGAATTAACGGCAAAAAGAATTTACACTTGCACACAGCCAGTGAGTTATTTGCAACAAGCACCGGCGCAAGTTACTACAACGCAGGCGGAAACATAAGTGTAGCAGGTAGTATGGTATTGCTACAAGGACCAAAGACACAAGCAAAACAAGCAAAGAATATTAATGTATCACAAAAAGAAGATACTACCTATGATGAATCAAGCAGCCAGTTTATACTAGATGAAGAACAAATGGTTAGCACCACTGTTGACAGACTTACAATGCACGAGCCGTTCATAGGACATGGATCTAATAATACTGCAACTCCATATAGTGGAGGACTTAGTGGTGGCGGCAGCGGCGCACCAACAGGCGGATATGGTATTGTTCCGCAGAGTGTAGCAGTGCCAACTGCGGTTGCAGGACCTACTAGTTTTGCAGGAGGTGCGTTTAGTGAAGGGCAAGGCAGTCTTGGAGGATTTTCAGGTGTTAGTAACTCCTTTAGCGACATAACAAGTAGTCTTCCTGTTAGCCCAGCAAGTTTTGCAGGCGGCGCCGGTCTTGGCAGTCTTGCAGGCGCAGATTTAGGAAGTTTTACCACAGACTTTCAAGGAAAGATCACAGGCATGGCAAGCGAAATGCAAGCAAAACTTCCAGGAGCAGTGGCAGAGTTTCAAAACAAACTTCCAGGAGCAGTAGCAGAGTTTAATAAAGTACTTCCGCAAGTACAAGATCAACTTGGATCAGTGTTGAACAGTCCTGCACTTAATAAGTTTCCACTAACAGATATGGTCAAGCAAGCAAACACAGGATTCAGTGTTGGAGCATTGGATAGTATTGATGTACAAGGACTTAACGCTGCAGTTGTGCAGCAAGCAGGAAGTTTAAATAATAACCAGTTTGTTGACAGCGTAACGAAAAGTGTTGGCAAATTTGGTGTAAATGTTGACCAGTTGAAAAAGCAAGGCTTTGTGAGACCAGATGCAGTGTTTAACGATCAACTCAGCGATTCAAGTGTGTGGACTGGAAAAGCAGGCGCATCTAGCCTAGGTAGATTTTTAGATAATCCAGGATTACAAGAAAGTGTGCAACAAGCAGTAGTAGCAGAAGATTATCAATCTTTAGTTAACAGTGGTGGCATTAACATCAATGACGGCAAGCAAGAAATTATGGCAATGCTTACAGCAAGTAATGCAGCATCGCCTGAGATTGTTAGTCAAGTAAGACAAGGGTTTACCAGTATTGAGAATGTATTGCCTAACACTACAAATATTCCAAGTAATAATGACTTTGTTAGTGTTGTAAAAGCAAACATGCAAACTGGTGCAGCGGCAGCAAGGCGAGCTGAACAAATTAAAGCAGATCAAATTACTACTACAACCACTACTAGTCCTGGTGAAGTTGAGACCACTACTACTAGTGTAACAGGCGGCGGAAGTACAACTACAACTCAACCAACTGTTGGAGGGACAGTAACCACAGGAAGAGCATACAATCCATATGAAGGTAACAATGGCGGTCAAATTCAATCAATTGATAATCAAATTAGTCAATTAGAAGCACAGAGATTTGAACAAAGTGGTACACTTACACCCGCACAAGACCAACAACTAGCACAACAAATAATATCTCTTTACGCAAACCGAGATGCTTTATTAGGAGGAAGATAATGGCAATTGCAACTTACAAAGGATTTAGTACAGTAAACAATGACTTTGGCAATTCAAAGTTAACTGACACTGATCTAATAAAACGAGATTTACTTAATCATTTTGCTGTTCGTAAAGGTGAAAAACTTATGAACGGTGAATTTGGCACAAGTTTGCGTGACTTAATTATGGATCCACTAACAGATGAAACTAAAGCAATTGTAATCCAAGAAGTAAATGCTGTAATTGAAGCAGATCCTAGAGTGCGCAGTGAAGGTATTACACTAGACGAATACGAAAGTGGACTAAGAATTGAAATGATTGTTAGATATGTATTAGACAATCAAGTTGAAAACCTAGTAGTTCGCTTTGACAGGCCCGATGACGCAGCATTATAATATACCTACTTTATTCTGCAAATAAATACTGCATAAGATAGGAAATATTAAACAATGGCTGCTAGTACAAGACAATCAAACTTATTTGCTGCTGAAGATTGGAAGAAAGTCTACGAGACCTTCCGTGAAGCAGACTTTCAGAGTTACGACTATGAAACCATACGCAAAAGCATGGTGGATTACCTCCGTACATATTATCCAGAAGATTTCAACGATTTTATCGAATCAAGTGAATATATTGCACTAATTGATTTGATTGCATTCTTAGGACAAAGCCTAAGTTTTCGTGCTGACCTTAATGCCCGTGAAAACTTCCTAGAAACAGCAGAACGCAGAGACAGCATACTACGTTTGGCTCGCATGCTTAACTATTATCCAAAGCGTCAGCAGATTGCTCGTGGATTACTCAAAGTTGTTAGTTTAGAATCAACGGAAGCGATTGTAGACTCTAACGGTAACAGTTTGCGTGACACGGAAATTAGTTGGGGAGATCCAACAAACAGCGACTTCCTAGAACAGTTTACTACAATTCTTAATGCTAGTTTAGTTAATACACAACAGTTTGGTAATCCAAGTCTTAAAACAACTGTTGGCGGTATCAATATTGAAGAATATCAAATAAGTTTGAATCCAGGCACTGTGCCAATCTATGATTTTAATAGTGATGTAGGAGCACAGAATCTCGACTTTGAACTTGTAAAAGGCACATACAGTGGCACAGACTTTTTGTACGAAGTAGCACCTAAGCCTGGTAGTACAACTAACATTTTATATCGCAACGATAACAGAGGCTTTAACAGTGTTAATAACGGATTTTTCTTTTACTTTAAACAAGGCAATCTACAAAGTGCAGATTTTAGCATTGGTGAAAAACTCCCTAATCGCACAGTAGAACTAGACATTAACAACGTTGACAACAACGATGTTTGGGTGTATCAAGTTGATGATGCTGGCAGAGAAGTAACTCGTTGGGAGAAGGTACCTGCTATAAGTGGCAACAATGTTATCTATAATAGTTTAAGTGCAAACAACAAAAACCTATTTACAGTGCGCAGTCGTGCAAATGATCAGATTAGTTTAGTGTTTGGCGATGATGTATTTTCAAATATTCCGACAGGTAACTTCCGTGTGTACTTCCGCACAGGTGCAGGCACAACTTACAAAATTAGTCCAGATGATATGCAGAATATACAAATTGTTATTCCATATATCAGCCACAGTAATCAAATAGAAAATTTAACAGTAAACCTAAGTTTACAAAGCACTGTTGCTAATGCAAGCGGCAGAGAAAATCTGCGTGATATTAAACTAAAAGCACAGCAACAATACTATACACAGGATCGCATGATTACAGGCGAGGATTATCAAGTTCTTCCCTATACAAAGTTTAGCAATGTACTAAAATCAAAAGCAATTAACAGAACTGCTAGTGGCATTAGTCGTTACTTGGATGTGCGTGATACCACAGGCAAGTATAGTAGTACAAACATTGTTGCTGAAGATGGCATTTTCTATCGCACAGAAGATGTACAACAGTTCCAGTTTACCTTTATTACTGACAGTGATATTAGTAATACTATAAGCCAGCAAGTAGAAAAAAACATTCTTAAGAATGAAAGTTTGCATTACTATCTTAAAAACTACGGAGGCATTGATGTAACAGGGCTAAGTGCTAGTTGGAATCTAGCAACAACAACTGGCGGTTCAGTAACAGGATATTTTAAAAACAGTGTTGACAGTCCTCTTAAAATCGGCGGCTTTACAAGCAGCAATTTAAAATTAGCAAAGGTTGGTGCGCTACTAAAGTTTACTGCACCAAGCGGTAAAGTATTTGACGTTAACAACAATCTTATTACCGGTACTAGTGGCACAATTAATACCCGTGATTTTATATGGGCTAGTATAAGTTCAGTTGTTACTGATGGAACAAACCAAGGCGTTGGTAATTTAGAAACAGGAGTTGGTCCTGTTGCACTTAGTGAAGTCATTCCTCAAGATGCAGTGCTAGACCAAATTATTGCTCCGTGGAATACTGCGATTGATAGCACAGTTAGAAACAATATTATTCAAGCAATTGGCGATTTTAAAACTTTTGGATTGCGCTATGACAGAGACACACAAGCATGGACTATTATTAATGCGTTGGATCTCAACACTGCAAGTACATTTAGTTTAGATTATGCTGGAAATACAACTAACACAAACTTAGATAACAGTTGGTTCTTTAAGTTTACTAATGATGGTTCAACATATACCGTAAACTTCCGCAGTACTAGTTACATATTTGAAAGTAAATTAGAAACACGTTTCTATTTTGACAGTGATTTAAAAATCTTTGATCCTCGCACAGGTAAGACTATCAAAGATAAAGTAAACATCTTAAAAGTTAACGCACTTCCTGACAGTGTTAGTAGTTTAGCAGTTGACTATGCAATGCAAATTGATGATGTTATTACAGAAACAGATGGCTTTACACTTACTAATAGAATTAAAGTAACATTCCCAGATGTTGACAGCGACGGCGTTGTTGATAATCCAGAAGTGTTTGACATTGTTGTTGCACCCGATACAAATGCAACAACCAAAGTTGTATTTTATCAAACCAGTATAAGCAGTGGCGGCTATTTAACTTATACACCGGTTACAACCACTAGCATAGAGCAACGTTATGCTACACAAGCAGCAATCAACGAAGTCATTGCGCAGTTTAGTAGTGGACAGGTATTCTATGCAAGCACGGACAACAAGTTTTATATTTTAAGTGTAGATGGTGCTAACGTTAAAAGTATAGCAGAAACAACTGACTATATTAAACGTACAGGTCGCAGTGACTTGTTGTTCCAGTACACACACAATTCGCCAAACAATAGACGTATTGATCCAAGTCCAAGTAACATTGTAGACTTGTTCTTGCTAACAAGTCAGTACGATGCAGATTATAGAAACTATGTTACAGATATTACTGGCAGTATAACAAAGCCGACTAGACCAACTACAAATGAACTGCGTGACCAGTTTGGTAGTTTAGAACAATACAAAAGTGTAAGTGATACTATTATTTTTAACAGTATTAGTTACAGACCACTATTTGGTGACAAGGCAGATGAAGAATTGCAAGCAACATTTAAAGTAGTAAAAAACAATTCAACACTAGTAAGCGACAGTGAAATAAAAGAACGTGTAGTTGCTGCTATTAATCAATACTTTGCTGTTGAAAACTGGGACTTTGGTGACAGTTTCTTCTTTAGTGAACTTGCTGCTT
>CEWG01077492.1_pt1 | contig 15453 bp, 16 predicted proteins | sample 361411 | NCBI WGS metagenome assembly CEWG01 (sample SAMEA2622173, study PRJEB7988) | marine metagenome | biome: marine biome (ENVO:00000447); feature: surface water layer (ENVO:00002042); material: "saline water (ENVO:00002010), including plankton (ENVO:xxxxxxxx)" | depth 5 m | reverse complement strand
TGCACGCCCATTTCTCTGCACAGGCGTTCTAATAAATTTGAAATAGAGCGCATTCCTTTTTCAGGAAAGTATGCTCCCTGATTAATTTCAAGATGTGGAATTAAGTTTAAAATTGCAGGAGCTTTAAATGGGTCAGATCCATTATAAGTTGCATATCGATTGAAAATCTGTTCAGTTTTTGTGTCATTAAAGCGTTTTTTGTTGCGTTTACTCATAGAAGTGAAAAGATCAAGAAAGGGTAATTTACATACAGCAAAGAACGATTTGAAATTAAGATAGGTAGAAAGCTTATGTAATGAATTCTCTAAAAATAATCGTCGAGTAGCATTGTATAGAAAGGCGCTTTTTTTTAAGTGATAAAGCACCTTAGATGATTCAACATTGGTCTTTATAGAAAGCTCTTTTGCTAAAAGATTTGAATCTGAATAACCGATAATCATAGTTTTGTCTTCAAAAAAATATCGGCATGATTCTTTAAGTTTATTATAATGAAAATACTTGTTTGGTTCTTTATTACACAAAAGAATTAGCTCTTCTAATAGGTGGGGCTGAGTGAAAAGTGATGGACCCGTATCAAAACGAAAACCCTGTTCTTTAATTTGTCCCATTTTACCTCCCACTTGTTCACTCTTTTCAAAAAGTGATACATTATATCCTCTAATAGCCATTCGAATAGCGACTGCAAGCCCTCCTATTCCTCCACCAATAACACTAACTTTTTTCATTATTCAAACAACGTTTATAACGTTCTATTGACTGCATTCTAGTTAATTTTAAATCGACAATAGGTTCCGTGTTTTTAGCATAACTATCAAAATCATCAATATATTTTTTACAATAGATCAAATTAGGATCGTACTGTTTCTGTTGAGTGATAGGATTAAAGATACGAAAATAGGGAGCTGCATCACATCCTGTTCCTGCTACCCATTGCCAATTTCCGTTATTAGATGCTAAATCAAAATCCATGAGTTTTTCTGCAAAATATTGTTCACCAAGTCGCCAGTCTATACCCATATTTTTAACTAAAAAAGAAGCCGTTAACATTCGTACTCTTCCGTGCATATAACCGGTATTGTTTAGTTGTCGCATCCCGGCGTCAATGATTGGAAAACCGGTACGACCTTCTTTCCAGAGATTGATTTTTTCTTCAGAATTCCAATCTATTCCATTATATTTTTTTTTGAATGGATGTGAAATAACATGAGGGTTGTGCCATAATATTTGTGAGAAAAAAGAATTCCAGATAAGTTCTCTTAATAAACATTCTGAATATTCATAGGCTACTTTTGTTAACTCCCTAATACTTAAAAACCCAAATCTGATGTAAACTGAAATTTGAGTGGTATTGTGTGTTGGTAGATTACGAACATTTTCGTAATCTTTAATTGATTTTGCTGAAAGTTTAGAAGAAAAAAGTTGATAAGTTGTTTTAGAAAAACCTATTTCAGATATAGACTCAATAGAGTCTAATTCTTTGGAAGAAATTTTGTTTAGATGATCTTTTGATTCATAGGGTTTTAACTGACTCCCATTGAAATTAGTCATCCATTTTTTCATGTAGGGTGTATATACACTGTAGGGTTTGCCCTCTTGGCTTAATATTTGATTTTTGTGAAAAATCATGTGATCCTTAAATGAATAAAAATCGATGCCTTTTTCTTGGCAAAGGTCTTTTATTCTTGAATCTCTACTTATTGCATATGGTTCATAATCCTCATTACAAAACACAGCTTCGACATCAAATGTTCTTAATATTTTATTAAAAACATGTTCTGGTTTTCCGTACTGGATATTTATTTTTTTAAAGCCGATTTCAGCATTAAGTTTTTGTAACCGATCAAATATCAAACTTATACGCCTGTCATTTTTATCCAATCGGTCTAAGATATTAGTGTCAAAAATAAAAATAGGAATTACTTCCTCAGAATGCATAAAGGCTTTAAAAAGAGCATGGTTGTCATGCCATCTTAAATCTCTTCTAAACCAAAATAAACTTAATTTTTTAGCCATTTAGAAATTCTTATTTACTCAAAAATTATTCTCAAACTCAAAATTTAAGATGAGTATTTTTCTTTAAAATATTTCCATGGGACGAGTAACATGCCGAATGATTCCTTTCCTTCTTTACCCATTTCTTTATGATGCATTTTATGGCCTTTTCTTAATGCCTTCAAATATCTCCAATTTGTATTTCTGAACCATTTGAAACGTCGGTGAATAATTACATCGTGAATAATAAAATAACATATCCCATAAAGTAAAATTCCTAAGCCGATAAAAAATAGTTCGCTGAACTTTTGCTGAATTCCAAAGAATATCAACAGAAAGCTAGGTACTGCAAAAATTACAAAAAATAAATCGTTTTTTTCAAACCAATTAGAGTATTTAGGTTGATGATGATCTTTATGTAAAAACCACAAAAAACCATGCATCACATATTTATGAGTAACCCATGTTACAGCCTCCATTAGTAAAATGGTTGTTAGAGTAATTAATATGTTAATCAACAATAGCATTTAAATCAATTTTAGGCAAGACAATAAGCTATTTCAAATACCCTTTTATAAGTTAGTTTGAACCATGGAGAAAAAATTTCAGGTTGTTTTGAAATCATTGTTTCTATTTTGCTTTGATCAAGATACATATAATCACAAACTTCTGAGCTGTTAATCGAAGGTTTCTCATTACTAAATCCAAAAAAAACATGATCCAATTCGTGTTCAATAAGTCCATTTTTAAATTCAGCTTTATACAAGAACTTAAAGCCATAATTTAGTGCTGTCCTTAAACCCATTTCTTCGTCTAATCTGCGATTAGCAGCTTGTATTGTTGTTTCGTTTTTTCGAGGATGACTACAGGCTGTATTGCTCCAAATACCAGGGGTGTGATATTTGCTTAAAGCGCGTCGCTGGATAAGCATTTCTTCTCTTTCGTTAAAAATAAATACCGAAATAGCTCTATGTAAAAGTCCTTTTTGATGAGCTTCAATTTTTTCCATGTAGCCCATAGACTTATCTTCTGAACTAACTAGTATTACGTGATCTTTCATTGTAAAACTATCATAATAAATTTTCAATATATACTTGCAGGTACTCTTTTTCTTTAAAAAGATTTGATTTAATATAATTTAAATCACTCCGTAAATCAGAACTATATTTTAAAAAATAGGGACTGTTTTTTTGCAGAGCATATCTTAATAATCTTATCTCAATATTTTTAGGATTTGCACTTACAATACTATCCATTTGCTTTGTTTTTGTTTTAAAGACGTTGTATTTTTCAAAGGGATTATTAGAATAATCTAACATCATTAGTTTCCCAGTATAGTAATAGGCTAAAATCACGGGATTATCTAGATTATTTTCGCTAATGTTTATTAATTTTTCAACTTCATTAATACCTTGAATAGTCTTAAAGCATGAACGTATTTCAATAAGCTTCTTTTCTTGACAAAAGCATGTTATCGAAACAAAAAATGTTAGTGAAAATAAAAAGATCCTCATATTAATTTGAATTGGTGCATTACCATGGATTCAACTAACAATGCTAGTTTGTTGCTATTTGGTATTCTTATGCGTTCATCTAAAACTCTTGAAGATGGGATTGCTTTAATTTTTAAAAATAAATTATAGTAATAACGGTATGCTAAAAAAACACCTCCTCTCGATGAATATGGAAGCATTTTGATACCCATAAGACCCTTCTCAAAATCATTTTCGATATCGATTTCTATTTTTCTTTTTTCTATCTCATCAAATTTATTCATATCAACGCCAGGGAAATAAGTTCTGCCTAATCCTTCAAAATCACTATTAGCATCTCTTAGAAAATTTACTTTCTGAAAAGCAGATCCCAATTTCATAGCATATGGCTTTAATTTTTCAAATTCACTTTCATCTCCGTGTACAAAGACTTTTAAACACATTAAACCCACAACTTCTGCAGACCCGAGGATGTATAAGTTATACTTTTCTTCATTGTATACTTGGTCTTCTAGGTCCATTTCCATACTGTTTAAAAATGTTGCGATAAGCTCCCATTCAATTTGATAACGATGAACGGTTTCCTGAAAACTATTGAGTATTGGGTTGAGGCTAATCTTTTCCTCTATTGCACTTATCGTGTCATTCTTAAACCGTTTAAATAGCTCAAATTTATCATAGTCGTGAAAAGTATCTACAATTTCATCGGCTAACCTTACAAATCCGTATATGTTGTAAATAGGCTTGTGTAGTTCTTTGTTTAGCGCTTTGATCCCCATAGAGAAACTAGTACTATACATTCTTGTTGTATACTTACTGCATGCGTATGATACGTTATCGAAAATTGATTTCATATTAAATAATTTTTTTTAAAATATAATCAGCCACAACTTGACCAGAAATAATTGAAGGCGGAACTCCAGGTCCTGGAACAGTTAGTTGTCCTGTGTAAAATAAATTACTGATTTTTTTATTGATGATTTTAGGTTTAAGATTGGCTGTTTGACTTAGTGTATTAGCAAGGCCATATGCGTTACCTTTATATGCATTGTAGTCTTGATGAAAATCTTCAATACAATAACTTCTTTTAAATTCTATGTGTTTTAAAATGTCTTGCTCACAATATTTTTCAAGTCTATTAATCATTATTTTAAAGTATTTTTCTCTCATTTTTGAATCATCATTCAATCCAGGAGCAAGAGGCATAAGGAGAAAAAGATTTTCTTTGCCATCAGGAGCTAAATTTTCATCTGTTTTTGATGGGCAGCATGAATAGAATAATGGTTTTGTTGGCCATGAAGGGTTATGATATATTTCCTTAATATGAGCCTCAATATCTTCATCAAAAAATAAACTGTGATGTTGTAGTTTTTCAATTTTACAATTAACTCCTAAATAAAAAAGTAATGACGAAGGTGAAAATGTTTTTTTCTCCCAGTATTCTTCTGAATAATTTTGATATTTTTTTTCTATTAGTTTCCCATCTACGTGATTGTAATCTGCAGATGCGACAATATAATCAAATGTAAATACTCCTTGTGATGTTGATATTGATTTAGCCTTACTTTTATCTATATTTATGCGTTCAACATTAGCATTTGTTATGAATTTAACGCCTTGTTCTTTGCATAAATTCACAAATCCTTCTATTACCTTTCCAAAACCACCGTCTGGGTAAAAAGTACCTGTTTTGATTCCAGAATAAGCCATTAAACTATACAAAGCTGGTGTTTCTTTGGGAGCTGTTCCAAGAAATAAGACAGGAAATTCTAACAATGCCTTTAAATCAGGGTTTTTAAAATATTTTGCAACATGCTTTCTGTATGATGTAAAAATTTGCAACTTAAAAAGATTTGAAAAAATATCTTTTTTACAAACTTCTTTTATTGATAATCCAGGTTCATAAACTAATTTGTTTACACCAAAATCGTATTTAAAAGCGGCTTCCGTCATAAATTTTTCGAGTTTTTTGGCGCTGCCTTTTTCTTTTTCTTCAAATAAACTCAAAATTGAAGACCAATTTGCTGGAATAGACAAAGCATTTTCATTGTCAAAAATAATTTGAAAGCCTGGGTCAAGTTGCTTAAGACTATAAAAGTCGGATGATTTTTTGTTAAATCTATTAAAAAATTTATCGAAAACATCAGGCATCCAGTACCAGCTAGGTCCCATATCGAAAGTGTAACCCTTTGCTTTAAACTGACGTGCTCTTCCGCCAAGCTCATTATTCTTCTCATAAACTGTAACACTGTGACCTTTTTGAGATAGCACAGCCGCTGCACTCAATCCTGAAAATCCACTACCTATTATAGCAATATCACTCATTTATTTAGAATCTTTAATGAACTCATAAAATTCATTTCTAGTTTTGGCTGAATCAATAAAATCACCTGTCAATTTTGATGTTTTCATCTTAGTTCCTGAGTGACCAACTCCTCTGCATTGGACACAATTGTGAGTGGCTTCTATCATTACTGCAACACCTTTATTTGATTTAATAATACTATTAATAGAATCGTGAATTCGAACTGTTAAATTTTCCTGTATTGCACCTCTTCTACCATAGTGCTCAACTATTCTATTGATTTTACTTAAACCAATTATTTCTTGATTAATTTTTGGAATGTAAGCAACATGTACTCTACCCATTATAGTTTGGTGATGATGAGAGCACATAGAAATAAGAGGAATGTTTCCTTGAAAAATCATACCATCATATTCTAAATTTGGAAAGGTAGTTATTTTAGGTAAAGCATTATATCTACCAGCCCATAAGTCATTAACATAAGCTTTAGCAACTCTAGTGGGTGTTTCCTTTGAATTGGGGTCGTTTTTCCAATCACAACCCAGGGCATCTAAAAATTCCCCAAATTTTTTTGCCGCCAAACTGATCATTTCATTTTTTTTCTCTTCACTAAGTGGTCCTTCGATATTAATACCATCAGCATATCCAATGTTTCTCAGTTCAGGATTTATTTCAATTATCCCTGCAGATGTAGAGAATGGATGCATATTTTTTAAATTTTTATTGTCCATAATATTCAACATAATTGTTTTCTGTTTCTTCAAGTTTTACTTTTTGAAGTTTACAACCTAAATTTTTTATTTCATTTTCTAGTTCTTGAAATATCTTTATTGCAATATTTTCTGCAGAAGTAATAGTATCTTTCATAAAATCAACTTCAAGATTTAAATTTGCATGATCGAGCTTATTTATTACCTTATCTTTAATAATATCGCTTAACTTCTTTAAATCGATGACATATCCGGTTTCTCTTAATACTACTCCTGAAACAGTAACATATAATATATAATTATGTCCATGCCAGTTCTTATTTGAACATTTTCCAAATATTTCTTCGTTTTTTTCATCATCCCAATTTGGGTTGAACAATCTGTGTGAAGCGCTAAAACGCTCTCTTCGAGTTACTGAAACTATTTTCAAAATTGTATAGTGTTTGTATAATTAAGTAAATTCAAAATTATACAAAAAAAACTAAGTAGCAATATTTTTGTATAATTTTTAAGCTAAATGTCTATACAATTTATATTTTTGTAATAAAAAATGAAAGTTTTAATTATTGGCGCAAACAGCGATATTTCAAGAAATCTTATTGAAAACAATAAATCAATAGATTTTATTGAACTTACATCTTCAGAGGCTTTACCTCACCAAAATCAAATTGATGTTATGAACGAATTGACCTATCCTGAAATAAATCAACCTTTAGATGGTTTTATTTATTTTCCAGGAAGTATCAACTTGAAACCTTTTTCAGGATTGAAAGAAGAGGACTACATCAAAGATTTTAATATAAATGTTCTCGGCCTAGTAAAATCATTGAAGTATTACCAAAAAAATTTAACGGAAAATGCATCAGTAATATTTATAAGTTCTGTTGCTGCGCAAATAGGTATGCCATATCACGCCTCTATTTCTATTTGCAAGTCTGCTATTGAAGGTCTTACAAGATCGTTGGCAGCGGAATGGGCTCCAAAGATTAGAGTAAACAGCATTGCTCCATCACTTGTCAAAACTAAAATGTCCTCAAGATTATTAAGAACAGAAAAGCAAATCGAACAAATAAATAATCGACACCCATTGAAGCGCCATGGCAATGTCAACGATATATCTTCAGCTATTGAATTTTTACTTTCCGAAGGTTCTTCTTGGATGACTGGTCAAGTGCTAAAGATTGATGGAGGTATGTCAAGTTTAAAAATTTAAAGTTTTGTTCAATTTTATTTGGAGATTCAAAAATCATATTTTTGTTCTAGTATTGTTTCTTTTTGTGTTTTTTTTATTTCAGTTAAAAAACACACAAGTATTTTTTGATTCTGAAAGAATATTAAACGAGTTTGGTATTGAGGTAAATGATAACAAGTTTATCGATGATAATAATCTTATATTTTTAGGTATTGAATTAAATAAAGAAATAGACTTTTACACAGCTCAAAAGTTTATTCAACTTCATGATTCAATAAAAAAATCTGATTATGTTTCTAGAGTTTTTAGCATACGAAATGATAGAATGCTCATAAATGGTGGTATTCTACCTTTATTGAAGAAAAGATTTAGTTTTAAAAATGAAAAAGATTTTAACACTTCTCTAAACTCTTTATCGTCAGAAAAATCAAATTTTATAAGCCTTGACCGCAAACATCTTTTTATTCTTATTGAGGCTAAAAAAAGCCTAAATAAATCTGAACAAGCTGATTTAGTAAAGATTCTACAAAAAGGCATTTTGTTTGACGCTCAAAAGAAAACTTATGTAGCAGGTCGCATCCCTAGTGAATTATATTTTGAACATAAGGTTGTATTTGAATTTATCCTCATGACTATATTAAGCGCAATCTTATGCTTTGTTTTTTTAATCTGTTTAACTAAAAATATAAAGCTTGTTGCTCTTACTATAACAAGTGTTATTGTAAGCATTGTAGTAACGTTGGGAATTTCAGATTTATTATTTGGAGGTATTGAGCTGGTTATGATAATCACTCCTGCAATTATATTTATTGTTGCAATCTCTGATCTTATGCATTTAACAAATAATCAAGCTAAAATTGATTCAGATAAAAAAACCTATTTTTTTAATAGAATGAATAAAATAGGAAAAGCAATTATTCTTACATCAATTACAACTGCTATTAGTTTTTTAACTTTTCTTTTTAATGACATTGAACCAATAATTCGTTTTGGATTGATTACTTCCATTGGTGTCCTATTTACAATGTTTTTTGCATTAGTGATTTATGCAATCGCAATTGATAAATCATATCATAAAGCAAACAGTATTGTGCAATTATCTATTTTATTCAAAAACACAATAAATTTCTTTTTACATGCTCAAAAGAACAGAAATTTAACCTTTTTTACATTTTTAATAATTGTATTTGGTGTTTATGCTACATACAATACAAAAATTAATAATTTCCTTACTGACGAGATAAACAAAAGCTCCGATTTTTATATTCAAACAAATTATTTTGACGAAAATTTTGGAGGTATAAAACCTTTAAATATTATTGTAGAAAATGAAAAGTCTGATTTTAATATACCTGAATACAAAAAAATTATAGAAAAATCTGGTTTTGTTGTAGATGCCAATTCAAAGGAAAATTCTTTTCAGAATAACATTTTTTCTAATGAAAAAGAAGAAAAGTTAGTTTTCTATTGCAGAACTAAAGATGAAGGTTCAGTTGTTACTTCAAAAAAATTAACAGCTGTCAACAGCCAAATAAATGATAATAATAATATTATTTCGTTTGGGGGAGCTGGATACCTTTTCGATAACGTAAGCTACGATCTAACAAAAAATTTATTCGTAGGTCTTTTGTTCGCCATTATATCAATCGGTTTAATATTCTTCTTTTTGAATAACTATAGTATTCCTTATTTTATTATTGCTATTATACCTAATATCATTCCAATAGTTGTTTGTTTAGGAATCTTATTTTGTTTTGACTTTTATTTTAGTTTGTCGAATGCATTTATTTTTACAATTGTATTTGGACTTATCATAGACGATTCTATTCATCTTATTAGTGCATATACAAATTCAATAAAAAAAGGCAACTCAAAAGAAATAGCACTCAAGGCTATTGTAACTCAAACTGGTTCGGCTATTTTGAAAACAACGCTGCTAATAATATTATGCTTAACACCTTTATTATTTTCAGAATTCAAATCTGTATCACAACTAGCCGAGATCACTATGTTAAGTGCTAGTATCGCTTTGTTTTTCGATTTGATTTTTATTCCAAAACTAATTCGTTCATTGATAAGATAAGGTTCTGATTTTATCCTTAAAAAGCTCCCAAAGATTTTTAGGGAGGTTATTTATGTCAAAAAAATCAAAATCTTCATTTTCGTGATTTAACTCTATATTAGGCAAACAATCATCATTTATACTATAGTAAAACCAATAATTATCGTTTTTATATTTTTCCAAACCTAAAAAAGAAATATTTTCTTTAACTTTTAGTGAGGTTTCTTCTATTGTTTCTCTAATTACGGCTTTATTTGGAGCTTCTTTATCTTTGATTTTACCAATAATTGGTGTCCAAATCAAAGGAAAAAAAACATTACTTTTTGAACGTTTCAAAAGCAATACTTTTTTGCCAAATAAAAATATGTGAACGCAATAATTCATTTTTTAAGCTTTTGTATTTCTGGAACAAACCAAGTTCTTCTATTATCTTTACTTATCATTGATATAACAGGATTTCCGTTGGGGTCTGTTTTTTTTGCATAAACCTCTAAATTAAAGGAGGATTGTTTTTGGGGATTTCTAAAATCTTTAAGTTCAGCACCACCATTTTGATAACTTCTTCTGCATAATTTTTTAGAATTTTTTAATATCCTGTAAATTATGTCTTTTGAAATTTGTCCCCATTTAGCATCTGGGTGAATTCCGCTTTTGTAAAGAATTTCTGATTTTAAATAATTTCCTACTCCCGGGAATAGGTTTTGGTCTAAAAGAACATTGCAAACATTTCTTCTTTTACCTATGCTTTTAGTCAAATGTTCATGATGTAAATTTATATCATACTCTCTTCTAAGTGGATCATACAAAACAATATTGCTTAGATCAGGATCTAAAGAAATACGGTGATTACCAAATTTTCGAACATCACAGAAATATAAATCTTTGTTTTTACTTGAAAATTTAAAATGAGAATGTTTAGTTAATTCTGTAGCCCAATATCCAGTCATCCCTAGATGATATTGATAATACTGTTTATTCGCTATTGGAATGTATGTTCTCTTACCTATTGTAAATGAATTTATCTTTTCACCAATAAGTTTCTCTTTTAATTCTTTAGTAACTGAAGAATATTTGGTTTTAAAATATTGTGTAATGGGTAAAACCTCTGTAATAACTTCATTTTGAAAGTGATCGTTTAGAAATTCAGATGTTATTTTGACTTCAGGACCTTCTGGCATCTTAATATTTTTTTACAAAAATATAAATATTGTATAATTATTTTTTGTTTTAGTTATACATTTTGTTTAATTTTGCTTAAAATTTTTACCAATGAGATCAAGAAGAAAGAAAAAAATATCTTTAGAAACACTAAAAAATAAAATTCCTAAAATTGTTTTTTACACTGATAAAATTAGAGTTCAGTTATCCTCTTTGAATAGTTTAGAGTTTTGGTTAAAAAAACATCCTAATGGCAAATATGTAATTTATGACTAAGTATAGCATAGACCAGTTTTCAGGAATTACAGGTATTACTAAATTCGTTTTAAGAACCTGGGAGAATCGTTATGGTTATTTAAAGGCTGAAAGGACTGACACGAACATAAGAGTGTACACGGATGAAATGGTAGTTCGAGCCCTTAATACTAACTACCTGCTCAATAGTGGGTTTAAAATTTCGAAAATTGCCAAGTTAAGCGATGAGGAAGTAAAAAAAGCTGTTTTTGAAATTAAAATTGGTGATAGAGCAAACAAATCAGAATATTACATAAACGAAATTATTGTTTCTGCTCTAACTTTTGATTCTATTAAATTTGATAACATATATAACGAAGGTGTTGAAGAATTTGGGCTGTTAGCATTTTATAAGAAGGTTATACTTCAAACCATGCACAAAATTGGTATTTTATGGTTGACCAACAGGGTTGCGCCCTCACAAGAGCATTTTCTTTCTGAGCATATCAAACAAAAAATTGCTGTTGCTACGGATTCTAAGTTCTCAAAAGAGAATACAGGACCAAGTTGGTTGTTGTTCTTGCCAGAGGGTGAATTTCATGAAATTGGTTTATTATTTGCCAAATTCTTACTTGTGCAACACGGTTACAATGTTATATTTCTAGGACCTAATGTTCCGTATGGTTCTTTAGTTCAAGTATCTCAAAATATCAAAATTGATAATACGTTACTCTTCTGTGTTGCAAATGCAACTAAAAACAACTTAGACTTTACCATTAAATATTTAGAATCTAACTTCAAAAATACAAGCCACTACATCATTTCGAATAACCTAAGTTTAGATACTGCGTTAACAAAAACTGATGTAAAAGTCTTTACTGAATTAGATCATTTCATCAAAGAAATTTCGAAATAATTTAGGACAACACCATCTAAGGCTTAATTTATTTTTTTAAACAAAACACATCTCAGCATTTTGTTTTAAGACTTTTATTTTTAAATGTTATGATGAACACATTAAAGTTTAATATTAAAAAATCTAATCTCTTATTAATATTAGTTTTTTTGATAAACACACTTAGTGTTTCAGCACAAAATATTCGTGTCTATGGTAGTGTTAAAAATGGGCTTAATAATGTGCCTATATCATTTGCTAATGTTGTCATTGACGGCACCTCCAAAGGAACGACTACAGATATTGATGGTAATTTTGAATTACTAGACATTAAACCTGGTCTTTATAATTTTAAATGTAGTTACATTGGCTTTAATACCGAATTAAAGACTGAAATACAATTAACAACCAATAAAAACTTAAGATTGGATTTTGCGCTAACAGAAAATGCTCAAATCATTGAAGAGGTACAAGTAACTGCCAACACCTTTAACAAAACAGAAGAAAGCCCAACAAGTTTAAGAACTATTAATGCTTCAGAAATTCTGAGAAGCCCGGGGGGGAATCGTGATATTTCAAAGGTAATAGCCAATTTGCCTGGTGTTTCAAGTTCTCCTTCTTTTAGAAACGACATTGTTATACGTGGTGGTGCGCCTAATGAGAATCGTTTTTTTCTAGACGGCGTAGAGATTCCTAATATTAATCACTTTGCAACACAAGGTTCTTCAGGTGGGCCTGTTGGCATTTTAAACGTAAATTTTATTAGAGAAGTTGATTTTTATTCGGGTGCTTTCCCTTCTAATAGGGGCAATGCTTTGAGTTCAGTAATGGAACTTAAACAAATTGAAGGAAGTGATGAAGACTTTAGTGCCTCATTTATGGTAGGTTCTAGTGATGCAGGACTTACAATTAATACTCCTTTATCTGGAAAGTCAAGTCTATTATTATCTGCTAGACGATCCTACCTGCAATTTTTATTTAAGGCTTTGCAATTGCCTTTTTTACCTACTTATAACGATATACAATTGAAATATACTTTTAAGCCTAATTCTAAAAATCAATTCAATGTGATAGGTTTAGCGGCTATTGATAACTTCACCCTAAACCCAGAGGCCAATGAAGGCATTGACGACCCGCAGAAGTTAGCCCAAAACGAATACACACTAAATAATTTACCTGTTAATGAACAGTGGAATTATACGCTAGCTGGAACGTGGAAACACTTTTTTGATAATTCTAATTTGTTTGTGGTAATTAGCCGTAGTCACCTTAATAACACTGCCGTAAAGCATGAAGATTATGCCGATTTGTCTTCAATAAAAATTATCGATTACAAATCACAAGAAATAGAAAATAAATCTAGAATAGAATATAATTTTAGAGAAAACAACATCAAGTTTAATATTGGTTTAAACTTAGAAAACGCTAATTATTTAAATTCTACTCAGCGAATTATAACCTCAGGCTTTTCTATTGATACTAATTTTGTTGAAACAAACTTGCACTTTATAAAATACGGATTTTTTGCTCAATTGAGCAAAGCATATTTAATGGATAGATTAGTCACTTCTTTTGGTTTTAGAATTGATGGTAATAGCTTTACCGAAAATACTACTAACAATAATTTTTCACCACGTCTTTCCTTATCCTACAAACTTTCAGGAAAGTCTAGCTTGAATACTAACTTAGGACGTTATTATCAGTTGCCAGCCTACACTATTTTGGGCTATGGTTTGAATAATAACTTTTACAATCAAGACGCGGAATATATTCGATGTGATCATGCTGTTTTAGGTTTAGAATATAATCCGTCAAATTACAGCAAAATAACACTAGAGACATTTTACAAGCAATACGACAATTATCCTTTTTCAATAATTGATAGTATTTCTCTGGCCAATTTAGGTGGTGACTTTGGCGTAATTGGCAACGAGGATATTTCTTCTATTTCACAGGGCAGAAGTTATGGGTTGGAGTTTCTTGCACAGCAAAAATTAAGCACATCAATTTATGGTATTATGTCCGTGACTTATTACAAAAGTGAGTTTGAAAATAAAAATGGAAGACTTATTCCCTCGGCTTGGGACAACCGTTTTATTTTTAATCTAACAGCAGGTAAAAAATTCAAAAGAAATATAGAGTTAGGCTTGAAATTTCGTTACTCAGGTGGGGCTCCTTACACACCAATTGATTTAGCAACTTCAAGTAATGTTGCTATTTGGAATATTAATCAAAGAGGAGTATTAAATTATAATGAATTGAACACAGAACGGCTCAAAAATCTTCATGGCGTAGATTTGAGATTAGATAAAAAATGGTATTTTAATAAATGGAGTTTGAATGCATATATTGATATAGAAAATCTATATAATTATAAAATACAATTGCCTCCAGAAGTTGGCATAAATCCAGAAATAGGAGAAGAAATATATACCGGTCAAAATGCTGGAGAATATTCGCTCTATGAAATCACTAATGAGTCAGGAACGGTACTGCCTAGTATTGGACTTTTAATAGAGTTTTAATGAAGCCAAAATTACCAGATAATATTGTTTTTAATGAAAATTCAGAGAGTTACGATGCTAGTAAGCGTTCCTATCCCACGAATGTCGGAAGTCAAAAGTTTGAACCTATTAAATTAGATAAATCTAATTCAATAAATGCAAACAATTATTTTGATGCTAAATTTAAGGAGCTAAGAGAAACTTATCAAAAATTATTAGAAGAGTATAATTGGAACAAAATTATTTATGAATCAGAATTTTCCTTTGAACCAAAAACAGGGGAAATATATTTCTTGTATCAAAAAGAAAATAAATCTTATTGGCTAAGTATCATATCTCCCAAAAATTGGAATAAAAAATATATAGGATCTTTTAAATTACTAACTAATGGTAAATGGCAACAAATATTAGATGATGAAAGGTGATAAGGTTTTAATAACAGGGGCTGGTGGCGCATTAGCTAAAAAAGTGAAAAAACTATTATTGAAAGAGGGCTATGTTGTTGTTATGCTAACAAGTAATATCAAAAGATGTGATGATTCAACATTTTATTGGGATGTTGAGAATAGCAAAATTGATAATCGTTCCCTTGAAGATTGTAAACACATCATTCATTTATCTGGTTATAGTATTGTAAAACCTTGGACAAGTGCCAACCAAAAAAAAATGTATAATAGTAGAATTAAAGCTGCTAAATTATTACTTGACACCTGCGCTAAATACAAAATCAAGCTTAAAACATTTATTTCTGCCTCAGCTATTGGTTATTATAATTCTGATGGTGATGAACTAAAAAAAGAAAATGATTTACCTGGTAAAAATTGGCTTGCAAAATTGGCTAGTGACTGGGAAGAATCAGCTTATAAATTTCAAAAAAACAATGTCCGCGTTGTATGTATGAGAATATC
>CEWG01121033.1_pt1 | contig 15482 bp, 11 predicted proteins | sample 361411 | NCBI WGS metagenome assembly CEWG01 (sample SAMEA2622173, study PRJEB7988) | marine metagenome | biome: marine biome (ENVO:00000447); feature: surface water layer (ENVO:00002042); material: "saline water (ENVO:00002010), including plankton (ENVO:xxxxxxxx)" | depth 5 m | reverse complement strand
ATTTTGTTCCTGTTGGAGCATTGATATGGATTGTTATTAAATCATATATTTTGCTTAACGGTATTATAGGTAAATTTTTGCCTGAAAACTTTCAATTTTTAGGAATAATTATATTAGCCTTATTAATTACATTAATTGGTTACCTTGGTAACTTAATTATTGAAAGTCCCATTAATTCTTTTTTTAATAAAATCTTAGAAAAAGCTCCTCTTTTAAAAACTATTTATTCATCTGTAAAAGATTTAATGAGTACATTTATGGGAAAAAAGAAAGGATTTCAACAAGCTGTGTTCGTCAAACTATTTGATAATTCTAATATTGAAAGAATAGGCTTTATAACTAATGATGATTTACAATCAATAAATATTAATGAAGGTCGAGTATTAGTTTATATTCCTCATTCATATAACTTCTCTGGAAACTTATTTGTTGTAGAAAAAAAATATATTACCCCAATTAATGCTCCCTCTAGTGAGGTAATGAAACTCATTGTTTCAGGTGGAGTATCTGAATTTAATAAATTTGATAAACAATAATAAATGAAAAAAACATATTTAACATTAATTTTATCCTTTTTTGTTGCAACTATTTATGCTCAAAGTCCAGGAGATACTATAATTGTACAAACATTCGACTACAGTATGACCTATGGAAATGCTTGGGATGGTACTGTTAGAGATACAATGGCCTATTTCCCAAATAATCCTAACTTATCATTTGAAAAAATCATAATGGCATACAGCATGCGATGTAGAAATGGGCAGGTTAATACATCAGGAGGAAATAGTGTAGCTTGCGGTGAATGGGATTATAGTTGTCATACCTATATAGATGACTCAACCAGAATAGATTCAATAATGTATAAAATAGTGAGTCATGAAATTAGCAACTTTAGTGGTTCTAATTACAACTACAGTATTAATCCTACTTATACTTATATTCAAAATGTTAATGGTAGTTATGATACAACTATGATAATTCCTGATACAATTCATCAGTACAATATTATATCAAATCCATCTAGCTTAATTAATGATATTATTGACACAACAACTTTTATTTATTGGTCACCTTTCAACTACACTTATGATTCGATAGGTAATGTAATAAATATTGATACTTTAATTTCAGGAACAATTAATATAGGTGAATTAACATATTACAAAAGATATCCAATGAAGTTTCAAATAATGTCTTTTGTAACTCCATATGGAATTAATTTAGATCTTGGACCTCAAGGTAAAACCTGGTATTTTGATTTAACAGATTATGCTCCAATATTTAAAGGACCTAAGAGAATTACAGTTAGTGGAGGTGGACAATGGCAAGAAGATATGGATATCAAGTTTTTATTTATCGTTGGAACACCTCCAAGAGATGTAGTTGATATGCAACAAATATGGAGACCTCAATCAAAAGGCTACAGTTCAATTATGAATAATTCTGCATTTGAACCAAGAAATGTTCTCATGAATCCAAACGCTTCATCCTATAAATTAAAAAGTGTTATTACAGGACATGGGCAAGAAGGAGAGTTTATACCAAGAAACCATTACTTGAACATTGATGGTGGAACACAAGACTATATTTGGCAAGTATGGACACCTTGTGCTGGAAATCCTGTATACCCTCAGGGTGGAACTTGGATATATGATAGAGCTGGGTGGTGTCCAGGTCAAGCTTCTGATATAAAAGAAATTGATATAACAAATTTAGTGAGCCCGGCTCAACTTCATAATATTGATTATGGAGTAGTAAGTGCTGGAGGAACATCTAACTATTGGGTTAGTAATCAACTAGTTAGTTATGGTCCTCCTAACTTTTCATTAGATGCTGCAATAGTTGACATTCTATCTCCAAGCAATGAAGTTAAAGATTCTAGACAAAACCCGACATGTAGTAAACCAAAAATTGTAATTCAAAATACTGGAAATACAACATTAACTTCTTTAAAAATAGAATATTGGATTAATGATGATTCAACTCCAAGTTCATATAATTGGACTGGATATCTTGAATTTTTAGAAAAAGAAACTGTAGAATTGCCAATAAATACTTCCTTCTGGAACGCAATTGATTATAATCAAGGAGAAGTTCTTGGAGAAGTAATTAGCTTTGAAAATATTGCTAGCAACAATAAATTTTATGTTGATATTTCAAGTCCAAACAATAATAATGACGGATATCAATACAACAACTCGATGTCTAAAGAATTTACTCCTGCACCAAAATATCCAAAAGTATTTACATTTTGGTCGCAAACAAATAACGGCACAATTGGTGGTGTATCCGAAACCTCATGGGAAATAATTGATAGTCAAAATAATCCTATTTATTCTTGGAACAATTTGCCTCCCAATACACAATTTAAAGATACTATTAACCTAAGTGATGGATGTTATACTTTTAATGTTATTGATATTGATAACGATGGTTTAGATTTTTGGGGAAATAATGATGGAGGAGGTATGCTTAGATTTAGAAGACTTCAACCCTTCATTGACACCTCAGCGACACCTTGGACATATCACAACTGGTTTAAAACTTTTGAGCTTGATTTTGGATCATTTATTCATCATGAGTTTTTGATTTCATCAAATCCTCTTTCTATCTCAGATAACTTAAAGGAGAATATTAATATCTATCCAAATCCTACAAATGAAGATTTTATTATTGAAGGCTACATTGGAAATAATTCAACATTATTAATCATTGATCAGATGGGTAAAATTATTTACTCTGAAAAAATCAATTCACATTTTATTAGAAAAAGTATAGATTTAGAAAAATATTCTACTGGATTTTACACTATTAAAATTAAAAATCCTACAGGTGAAATTTATAAAAAGATAGTAAAACAGTAATGAAATATTGCAATTCGTTAACTTCATTTTCTCGATTTAAAACTCGAGAGGTATTTGTTGGTAAGTTTGGTTTTGGAGGCAATAATCCTATCAGATTACAGTCCATGACTACAACTGATACTATGGATACTATTGCTACTGTTGAAGAATCTATCAGAATGATTAAAGCTGGTTGTGAATTAATTAGAATTACTGCACCTAATCGAAAAACAGCTGAAAATTTGAAAAATATAAAAGATGAGTTATTAAAAAGAGGCTACACAACTCCTATTGTGGCAGATATTCATTTTACACCATTTGCTGCAGAAATAGCTGCAGGAATAGTTGAAAAAGTAAGAATTAATCCTGGAAATTATGCAGATAAAAAAAAGTTTGAAGAAATAGAATACACAGACACTACATACCAGGCTGAACTTGACAGAATTAGAGAAAAATTTCTTCCTTTGGTAAAGATTTGTAAAAAAAATAAAACTGCCATGAGAATAGGCACTAATCATGGTTCGCTCTCCGACAGAATTTTAAGTAGATATGGCGATACCCCAAAAGGAATGGTAGAATCAGCAATGGAGTTTCTCAGAATATGTAGAGAAGAAAATTTTCATGATATCTTATTGTCTATGAAAGCTTCAAACACACGTGTAATGGTACAAGCTTATAGGCTTCTTGTAAATGAAATGACAAAAGAAGAAATGAACTACCCTCTTCATTTAGGAGTTACAGAGGCCGGGGAAGCTGAAGATGGTAGAATTAAATCAGCTGTTGGGATTGGTTCATTACTTGCTGATGGAATTGGAGATACTATTAGAGTTTCTCTAACAGAACCTCCAGAGGATGAAATACCAGTCGCAGAAAAATTAGTAGCAAAATTTAAAAATGTTGAACATCACTCCCATATTAATAAAATTGAGAAATACCCTATTAATCCTTTCGAATACAAGCGTAGAAAAACAAAAAAAATATTGAATATTGGAGGAGGTAATGTCCCCATTGTTGTAGCAGATTTTTCATCAAAACAAAAAATTACTCGTGCCTCTTTGTTTTCATTAGGTTATAGCTACTCAGTTCCTTTAGATAAATGGCATATTTCTGATATGGCTACTGATTATTTATATGTTGGTGATCACGAACTTGATTTTGAAGTTCCTGGAACATTAGGTGTTATTTATAATTATAACAGTTGGAAAAAACATAAAAAGGGATATCCTTATATGTATGCAAAAGAATATATAAACTCACAGCAAAAATCTAGTGTTCTTAATTTTATCTGTGTCTGTTTATCTGACCTTACTGAAAAAATAAAAAATAAACTGAAATCAGATCATACTGCTGTTTTAGTAATTGATACACTAAACAAAAATGGAATAGGTGAACAGAGAAAATTATTTGTTGACTTAATAAATTCTGAAATTGAAAATCCTATAATTATCAGCAGAGAATATTCAGATTTATCTTATGAAGATTTACAACTTTATTCATCTACAGATTTTGGTGCTTTATTAATTGATGGTTTAGGAGATGGCATATCTGTTAAAGCTGAAAACTGCACTTCGGATCAAAATATTAATTCACTATCATTTGGAATATTACAAGCTACAAGAACACGTATTTCTAAAACTGAATATATATCTTGTCCATCATGCGGTAGAACACTTTTTGATTTGCAAGAAACTACTGCTAAAATAAGAAAGGTTACTGATCATTTGAAAGGTGTTAAAATAGGTATTATGGGATGTATAGTAAATGGCCCTGGAGAAATGGCAGATGCTGATTACGGTTATGTTGGTACAAGACCTGGAAAAATTACCTTGTATAAAGAAAAAGAAATTGTAGAAAAGAATATTGATGAAGATTTGGCAGTTGAGGCATTAATTAACTTAATTAAAAAGCATGGAGATTGGGTTGAGAAAAAAATGTAATGATTAAAATTGAAAATTTACATAAATCTTATCCTATTGGAGATAACACTTTACATGTCCTAAAAGGAATTAATTTAAATATCAACGAAGGAGAACTTGTGGCAATTATGGGCTCTTCAGGTTCAGGTAAGTCAACACTATTGAACATTATAGGTATGCTAGACAATTATGATGAAGGATCATATATTTTAGATGAAATTTTAATAAAAAACTTAAATGAGACTAAAGCTGCACAATATCGTAATAAGTTTTTAGGCTTTATTTTTCAATCATTCAACTTAATTAATTACAAAACAGCTATAGAAAATATTGCTCTTCCACTATATTATCAAGGTATATCTCGTAGTGAAAGAAATAAGATTGCATTAGAGTACCTAAAAAATGTTGGTCTGCAGAACTGGTCTAATCATCTTCCAAATGAATTGTCTGGAGGACAAAAACAAAGGATTGCAATTGCAAGAGCATTAGCAGCTAAACCTAAAGTTCTTTTAGCGGACGAGCCAACTGGGGCGCTTGATTCAAAGACATCAGAAGAAGTCATGCAATTGATAAAAAAAATTAATGCTGAAGGGAAAACAATTCTTGTTGTTACACACGAACAAGATATAGCAAACATGTGCAATAGAATTATTAAATTAAAGGACGGTATCATAACTAAAGATAAAAACATCAGCTAACATGTTTAATAAAGATACTTGGCAAGAAATTTTTGATACTATTAAAAAAAATAAACTTCGAACATTTCTTTCAGGCTTCACCGTCGCAACTGGAATTTTAATTTTTATTATCCTATTTGGATTAGGAAATGGTTTAGAGACAAGCTTTTCTAAATTCTTTACAGATGATCAAGTTAATACAATTAGAGTATATCCAAGTAAGACATCTATACCATATCGTGGATTTGAATCTAATAGACAAATTATTTTTAAAAATTCTGATTTAGAAGACCTTAAAAATAAATTTAAAAATCAAGTTGAAGATGTTGTTGTTAGGAACTCCTATTATTCACTAATTACATATCAAAATAAATACAACAATTACCAAATAAGAGCAGTTTCACCTGGTCATAAAGAAGCAGAAAAAACAATAATTATGCGTGGTAGGTATTTAAATGAAGGAGATATTTTCAATAAAAAAAAGCATATAGTCATAGGAAGGTTAGTTGAACAAGATCTATTTGATGGAAAAAATTCATTAGGCAAATATATTACTGAAAATGGCAGAAGTTGGAGAATTGTAGGAGTCTTTCAAGATGAAGGTGGTGATCGAGAAGAACGAACATTATATGTACCTTATACCACTAGGCAACAAATTACAAATACTGATGAGATTGATCAAATGATTGTTATATATGATAAAAATATGAGTTATAAGACTTCATTATCATTAGAAAGTAAAATTGAAAAATATTTAAAAAATAAAAAAGTGATTTCTCCTAAAGATAATAGAGGTATATATTTAAGTAATACTGGTGAAGAACAAGAAAACTCTAGAAAGTTTGCTGCTGTCTTAAATATTATAATCTCATTTATTGGCATTGGAACACTAGTTGCTGGCATAATCGGAATAAGTAATATAATGGTATTTGTTGTCAAAGAAAGAACAAAAGAAATTGGTATAAGAAAAGCAATTGGAGCAACTCCTAAGAATATTATATTAATGATTCTTCATGAATCTATTTTTATTACTATTGTATCTGGCTACATAGGACTTATTTTAGCAATTTTTATACTAAATAGTATTGGAGACAAGTTAATGGTAAAATATTTTATTTCAAGCCCATATATTGAAAGTCATCATGCTATTTGGTCAACTGTGATTCTAATATTCTTTGGGGCTTTAGCTGGCTACCTTCCTGCAAGAAGAGCTGCAAAGATTAAGCCTATTGTAGCATTACAACAAGATTAATTTATGACAATTTTTGACAAAGATACATGGCAAGAAATATTTGGTTCAATTGGACAAAACAAATTACGTACAGTAATAACTATAATTGGTGTTTTATGGGGCATCTTTTTATATGTTTTACTTTCAGGAATTGCTAAAGGAGTTGATAATGGTTTTGAACAAAGGTTCGAGAGAATTTCATCAAATAGTTTATTTATTTGGACACAAAACACAAGTATTCCATATTCAGGATTTAAAATTGATCGAAAATGGAATATTAAATTAAAGGATGTTGAAACACTAAAAATGGAAATTCCTGAAATTAAAAATATTGCTCCAAGAATCCAGAAAGGTAATTGGGGTTCACAAGGTGCAAGTGTAATAAATGGTCAAAGAAATGGAACATATAATATTTACGGAGATTATCCAATTTTAAAAGTTGTGTCCCAAAAAGATATTTATGATGGTGGGAGATTCATTAATCATCTAGATATTAAAGAAGAAAGAAAAGTATGTGTTATTGGAGAGCGAACCAAAAAAGAACTATTTTCAGATGATATAAATCCTATTGGTAAGTATATAAATATTAATAGCATATACTTTAAAGTAATTGGAATACATAAATATGTTGACGAAGGTGGAGGTAGCTTTGCAGATGATGGAGATATTCATGTTCCTTTTTCAACATTTAAAAGGTTATATAATACTGGTGATATAGTTGGTTTTTTACTAATTGCAGGATTTGATGATGTAGACATTTTGAAAGTTGAAAAAAAGGTTAAAAACTTATTAAAAAAAATTCATAGTGTTCACCCAAAAGATGAAAGAGCTATTGGTGCATTTAACTTAGGAGCATTATTTACAAGAATTAAAAATTTTGCAAACGGAATGTCATTTATTTCACTTATAATTGGAATTGCAACAATAATTGCAGGTGTTATAGGTATTGGAAATATATTATTAATATCAGTAAAGGAAAGAACCAAAGAAATAGGAATTAGAAGAGCTATTGGTGCTAGTCCTAATCATATTAGAAAACAGATAATACTTGAGTCAGTTTTTTTGACAGTTCTAGCGGGTATTATTGGTATTATTCTTGGAGCATTTGTTTTATACATTATTAATATTGCAACACAAAATCTAGAAGATATTCCATTTACAAATGCCACTGTTCCTTTAAATTATATATTTGCAGCACTTTTAATGATGATTGGGCTTGGAACATTAATAGGTTTTGTACCAGCAGAAAAAGCAATAAGTATAAGGCCAATTGATGCACTTAGAGACGAATAAAAAAACAAAAAAATGAAGTATTTAAAAAAGTTTATTGTGTTATTTTTAGTACTAGCAGTAGTATTTGCAACGTTATTTTTTATTAAATCAAATAAAAAAGATATTACTGAATATAAAACTATACAGCTACAAAAACAAACTATTGAAACTAAAATAGTAGCAACAGGAAAAGTAGTTCCAAAAGATGAAGTAGAAATTAAACCTCAAGTTCCAGGTATTGTAGATAAAATTTTAGTTAATGAGGGAGATGAAGTTAAAGCTGGTGATTTATTAGCCATCATCAAAGTTGTTCCAGATGAGCAGGCATTAAATAATGCTCAAGGACGCCTTAAAAATGCTGAAATTGTATTTAATAATGCCGAAATAGAATATATCAGAAATAAAAAATTATTTAACCAAAGCATAATTTCAGAACAAACATTTAATAATATTGAATTACAATATAATCAAGCACAACAAAATTTAACTAATTTAGAAAATGATTTGCAGATAATTAAATTAGGCTCTACTGAAGGGTCAAGTATAGCTAATACTAATGTTAGAGCGACAGTCTCAGGTACAATTTTAGAAATACCTATAAAAAAAGGTGACCAGGTAATTCAAGCTAACACTTTCAATCAAGGAACTACAATTGCAACTATTGCAAATTTAAATATTATGATTTTTGAAGGTAAGGTTGATGAGGGGGAAGTAAGTAAACTAGAAAAAAATATGGATTTAATAATAACTCTCGCTGCAATCGAACAAAAGTTTTATCCAGCTAAATTAGTGTTTATTGCTCCCAAAGGTATCGATGAGGCTGGTGCTGTTCAATTTAAAATTGAAGGAGAGGTTTTTCTTGACGATGAATATATTGTTAGAGCTGGCTACAGTGCTAACGCTACAATTATTACAAACAAAAAGATTAATGTAGATGCATTACCTGAGGCAGTGATACAATATGATTTAAAAACCAAAGAACCATATGTTGAAATTGAAACTAGTAAACAAAATTTTATCAGAAAAAATATTGCAACTGGAATATCTGACGGAATAAATATTGAAATTATATCTGGAGTTGAAAATAAGGATAAAATCAAAATATGGGATATTACAAAACCTAATAAAATTTCTAAATGGTAAGTAAAAAAAATCTATTTTACTTATTACTTTTAACAATTTATACTCAAAATTGTGTAAAGGGACAAGAGATTTATACTCTAAAAGAATGCGTTTACAGGGGAATAGAAAAAAACATTTCAATTAAAAATTCTTTAATTGAGCTAAAATTAAGTGAAGCAGACAGATTAAGTGTTATAGGTGATTTTTTACCAAATATTAACATAAGTTCTAATAATTCCTGGAGTAGTGGATTAACACAAGATATAACTACAGGACTTTTTGCAGATCAAATTCTTCAATCAGCCAATGGTTCCTTAAATATTGGGGTGGATATCTATAATGGTTTTTCTAATTTCAAGAATCTACAACGAGCTAATCTTATTAAACAATCTAATAAGTTACAAACCGAAAAGATTAAAGAAGATATTTCCCTTTTGATTGTAAACTCATACCTGCAGATTTTATTTAATAATGAAAATGTAAATATTCAAAATAGACAGTTAAATGTTGCTGAAGAAGAACTAAATATAGCTAAAGAAAAATATATAAATGGAATAATATCTAAAGGTGATCTATTAGAAATTGAAGCTAACTTGGCGAAAAAGGAAGAAAATTTAATTACTGCGAAAAACAATCTTATTTTATCGAAAATTTCGTTAGGACAAATTTTATTAATTGATGATATTTCAAACTTTGATATAAATTATGATGAATTCGAGTTGCCAAATTCAATTATACTTACAAAAGATCCGCAAGATATATTTAAAACTGCTCTTAATGAAATAAGTGATGTTAAAATTGCTGAGAAAAATCTTCAAATTGCAAAAAAAAATAAAGAATTAGCATATACTTTGATTCAACCATCGATTAACGCATTTTATTCTTATAATTCAAGAGTTTTATTTGATAATTCTGAGTCAATAAAAACTCAATTTGATGAAAATATTGGAAAAACATATGGTTTGCAATTATCAATACCCATTTTCAATAATTTAAATACTCAAACCAGTATTAAAAAAAGCAAATTAAATATTATTAAATCTGAAAATTTATTAATACAGGCAAAACTTGATTTAGAAAACTTAATCTATCAATCATTAAAAAATGCAAAAGGAGCTTCTAAAACATTTGAAGCTTCGGTTAAAACTTTTCAAGCAAGAAAAACAGCATATGATTATTCTAAAGAAAGATTTAAAAATGGATCTATAAATACATTAGATTTTTTACAAATACAACAACAATATGAAGATGCTCAATCTGAACTAATCAAAAGCAAATACGATTATATATTTAAAATAAAGGTTTTAGAGTTTTATTGTGGAATTGAACTTTAAATACCTATTTAACAATAATTTTACTAGCTACCATTTTAGCATTTTTAACTAACTCTTCAACATCATTAATTCCATAAGCTAAAGCAACACCCATTCTTCTATATGGTCTAGTTGTTGGTTTTCCGAAAATCCTAAAATCTGTATCTTTAATTATTGAGGCTTGTTCTATTCCAACATAATTAGGATATGCATTATTTTTTTCACTAGCAAGTATTACCGCTGATGCTCCATTATTTAAATGTTTTATTTCATTAATTGGAATTTCTAAAATGGCTCTAGCATGAAGCTCAAATTCATTAAAGTTTTGAGTTTTAGCTAAAGTTACCATACCTGTATCATGAGGTCTTGGAGAAATTTCAGAAAAAAATATTTCATTCTGCTTTATAAAAAACTCAACACCCCATATGCCGTTTCCACCGAGAGACTTTGTGATTTTATTTGAAATATAGCATGCTTCGTCTAGTAACTCTTGTTTCATTGTTTTAGGCTGCCAACTTTCTTGATAATCTCCTCTTTCCTGTCTGTGTCCAATTGGTGGGCAATACAATGTAATTCCATTTTTTTGGGTAATTGTTAACAAAGTAATTTCATAATCAAATTTAATAAACTCTTCAACAATTACCTCCATCAAATCTCCTCTAGAGCCTTTTAAGGCATAATCCCATGCTGTTCTGACATCATGTTCACTTTTTATTACAGATTGCCCTTTACCAGAACTCGACATTAAAGGTTTAACTACACACGGCATTCCACATTTTCTTACAGCTGTTTGAAACTCTGGATATGTTGACGCATAGCTATATTTTGCTGTTTTTATTTGAAGATCTATTGCTGCAAGATCTCTAATGGCTTTTCTATTCATAGTGAAGTTTGCTGCTTTCGCAGATGGAACAATTTTAAAGCCTTTTTTTTCATATTCATAAAATCTTTCGGTACGAATTGATTCAACTTCTGGAACAATTATGTCGGGCTTATGCTTGTATACTATTTTATCTAACATACTGCCGTCAAGCATGTCTATAACTTCATGTTCATGTGAAACATGCATAGCAGGAGCATTTTCATATGAATCTACGGCAATAACATACTGCCCTAATCTTTGAAATGCAATAACTAATTCTTTGCCTAGCTCACCAGAGCCCAATATTAATACTTTCTTTCTCATTTGTTATTTTTATCAACTATTTTTTGCAGATATTTTCCAATTACATCATGCTCAATGTTTACAATGGTACCTTTTTTAAAATACTTAAAATTTGTATGTTTCCAAGTGTATGGTATAATTGCAACACTAAAACTATCATCTCTAGCTTCAATAACTGTCAAACTTACACCATTAACACATATTGAACCCTTGTTTACAATAATATTTTGATTTTTTTCAAATTCAAAAACTACTAAATATGACCCTTCTTGTTCAGTTATACTTTTACAACTTGCTGTATGATCAACATGACCTTGAACTATATGGCCATCTAATCTATCACTTAACTTCAAACTTCTTTCCAAATTTATTTTATCATTAATTTTTAAATTGGACAGGTTTGTTTTTTGTAGCGTTTCTTTAACAGCTGTTACGATATAGTTGTTATTTTCAATTGCTACAACTGTTAAGCATATTCCATTATGGGACAGACTCTGGTCAATTTTTAACTCATTAGTAATATTCGAACTACATGTTATATTTAAGTTTTCTTTATCTTTTTTTAAATTAACAACAGTAGCAATATCTTCAATAATTCCTGTAAACATAATTAATAATTTATTTTTTGTTCAACCATTTTTGGTATAACTCTGTCTTTGTAAAGTTGAGTTCTCAGTTGTGGTACAAATCCAGCATCTTTAATACATTTTTGAATTGAATTAGAAGTGAATCTATGTGGTGCTCCTGCTGCAGACACAACATTTTCCTCTAACATAATTGAACCCATATCATTTGCACCCCCATGCAGAGTTAACTGAGCAGTTTCTGGTCCAACAGTTAACCACGAGGTTTGTATATTTCTAATATTTGGCAGCATTATTCTAGAAATTGCTATTATTTTCAAATATTCATCTTGAGTACATGTATTGTTAATTCCCTTTACTTTTTGTAATAATGTTCCATCATCCATAAATGGCCATGCAATAAAAGCTAAAAATCCATTATTATTTTTTGGTTTTTTCTCTTGAACCTCTCTTATTCTTATGAGGTGATCAAAACGCTCTTCTGTAGTTTCAACATGACCAAACATCATAGTTGCAGAAGTAGTGATATTAAGTTTATGAGCAGCTTGCATTATATCTAACCATTCTTGTCCAGTACATTTTCCTTTAGAAATTAATCTTCTAACTCTATCAGATAAAATTTCTGCTCCTGCACCAGGCATACTATCCATTCCGGCATTACTTAATTTTTCAAGTACAAATTCATGTGAATAATTACCTATTTTACATATGTGAGCAATCTCAGGAGGGCCTAATGCATGTAATTTTATTTTAGGATAATTTTCTTTTAATGTTTTAAATAGATTAACATAAAAATCAAGTCCCAGATCTGGGTGATGACCACCCTGTAACAAAAGTTGATCTCCTCCATACTTAATTGTCTCTTCAATTTTTTTCTTATATGTATTTAAGTCAGTTATATATACATCTTTATGCTTAGGAACTCTAAAGAAATTGCAAAATTTACAATTTGCAATACAAGCATTAGTTGTATTTACATTTCTATCAATTTGCCATGTAATTTTATTTGAAGGATGTAAATCTTTTTTGATTTCGTTTGCCACCCACATTAGTTCCGATGTTGGAAGATTATGATATAAATATAAACCCTCTTCAGCTGTTAAGAATTCTTTATTAAGAGCTTTTGAAACTATAGGCTTTTTATACATAAAAATTGTAATTTTACGCAATCAAAATTACATAATTTTATGAAGATAATACTCAAAAAGAAAAAGTCGTTTACTAAAAAAGATAATTTAATTGTAATCACTTACAAAAACTCTGATTTAGCGAAGTTTAAACTAATAGAATCTGAAATTGATTTTATAAAAAAATCAAAAAAAGAAATTACTCAAATTAATCAGTATAACAGACAATTATATATCGTTATTCCCAAAAAAAATACTGATAACAATAAGCAAGCTGAAAATCTTAGAATGCTTGGCTATCAACTATTTAAGAAAGTAACAGGGTTAACATCAGTGCAAATTATTAATAACCTAAAAATCAATTCTAAGAATAAAAATGTTACATTAAAGATTGCCGAAGGCTTAGCACTATCAAGCTATCAATTTTTAAAACATAAGAGCAATCCTAAAACTAACAGCCTAAAGTCAATTTATTTATGTGAAAAAGTTAGCAGTAACGATATTTTTGAATTGCAAAATATTATAAATGCAGTATTCTTAACTAGAGATTTAGTTAATGAACCTTTTTCTCATTTAACTGCTATAGACTTAGCTAATTCCTCAAAAAAAATAGGAGAAAAATTTAATATAAAGACAACAGTATTTGATAAAAAGAAAATTGAAAGATTAAAAATGGGTGGACTTCTCGCGGTTAATAAAGGTAGTTTAGATGAGCCAACATTTACGATAATGGAATGGAAGCCAAAAAATGCAAAAAATAAAAAACCAATAATTTTTGTTGGTAAGGGTGTCGTTTATGACACTGGAGGGCTTAGTTTAAAACCTACCGCAAATTCAATGGATCTAATGAAAATCGATATGGGTGGAGCTGGAACTGTTATTGGAGCAATGCAAGCAATAGCCTCTAATAAACTTCCTTATTATGTAATTGGTTTAAATCCTGCAACAGATAATAGGCCTTCAGGTAATGCTTATGCGCCAGGAGACGTGATAACTATGCATAGCGGTAAAACCGTTGAGGTTTTGAATACGGACGCTGAGGGTAGAATGTTATTAGCAGATGCTTTAAGTTTTGCAAAAAAATATAATCCAAAATTAGTAATTGATTTAGCAACATTAACAGGATCAGCTGTAGCTGCTATTGGAAATTATGGTTTTGTTAGCATGCATAAAGATGCACATAAAGAACACAGGAATCTAAAAACAGTTGGATACCAAGTTCATGAAAGATTAGCAGAATTTCCATTTTGGGATGATTACGACGAACTAATAAAATCTGATATTGCAGATATAAAAAATTTAGGAGGCCCAAATGCTGGAGCAATAACAGCAGGAAAGTTCTTATCTAATTTTATTGATTACCCTTGGATTCATATTGACTTATCTTGTGTTTATTCTAAATCTGAATATGGGTACAGAGGTAAGGGTGGTACAGGTATGGGTGTTCGTTTATTATATGAATTTATTAAAACTAAAGCTAAAAATGAAAATTAAATTAGGTATTTCTATTGGTGATTCAAATGGTATTGGAATAGAAATAATACTTAAAACATTTAAAGATAATAGAATTTTAGAGTTTTGTACTCCAATAATTTTTGGTTCAAATGATATATTTTCCCAGCACAAAAAAGTTTTGCAAATTCATAACTTTAATTTCAATATAATAAGAGATATAAGCAAATTAAAACATAACAAAGTTAATTTATTGGAAGTTCTTAAAAGCAATAATAAGGTGCATTTTGGTGAAGCAAATGATAGCAGTGGTTATAATGCAATAAATTCTATTGATGCGGCAATTGATGCTTGTAAAAAAAATAAAATAGATGCATTAGTAACTGCTCCTATAAATAAATCGTCTATACAAAAAAATAAAAGTGACTTTATTGGACATACTGAATACTTAAAAAATAGTTTTAATGGTGATTCGCTTATGATCATGATTAGTGAAGTCATGAAAATTGCATGCCTAACAGGACACACATCATTATCTAATGTTAAAAACTATATATCAAAGGAAAACATCATTAAAAATTTATTAATATTTAACAATTCTTTAAAAAATGATTTTGGAAAAATTAAACCTAAAATAGCTGTTTTAGCTTTAAATCCTCACGCTGGAGAAAATGGTATGCTAGGAAGCGAGGAGACTGAAATTATTATTCCAGCAATTAATGATTTGAAAGAAAGAGGATTATTAGTTTTTGGTCCTTATTCGGCTGATAGTTTTTTTAC
>CEWG01016197.1_pt1 | contig 15509 bp, 25 predicted proteins | sample 361411 | NCBI WGS metagenome assembly CEWG01 (sample SAMEA2622173, study PRJEB7988) | marine metagenome | biome: marine biome (ENVO:00000447); feature: surface water layer (ENVO:00002042); material: "saline water (ENVO:00002010), including plankton (ENVO:xxxxxxxx)" | depth 5 m | reverse complement strand
AGTCTACTTACATACTGCTAATATGAAGACTGGTGGTGTTAGTGGAAACTCTAGTGCGCTAATAGCAACTGTTCAAGGAGATGTAAGCTCAGCGAAAGTATTAGTAGCATCTTATTTACCTGACATTCCCTTTTACACGCCCGGTACTAATATTACTTTATCGACCCCACTAAAAGACAGCTTTGTCACTAAAATTCAATCCGACCCAAAACTAAGCCAGTGGTTAAGAACTTCAATGAAAGACCAATTTCAATATGCTTATGTTATCCAGAGTGCATGGAGCCCACAAACACCTCCCCCTACTTACCTACTAGGAACTAAGACTAGCTCTAGACAGAGTTCTTACGATACTCACATTGACTGGCTAAGAGCTACGACTTATGCTGGACAAAGGCACAAAGGAGTTACCACATTCAAGCCTAGCTTATCAACTCTACAGTATGACCCATTCGGAGATAAACCAAACTCCTCGTTCTTCCAATCAAGTGCCGGACTTTCGGCTACTAGAATGATATGTGTCGGATTCCCAAAGTCAGCAGTTTCAAAAATTACAGAGTTTATGAAAACCGTGCCAGCACAAATAGAGGCGTTACTCAAGCAAGTTACTGATAAATCAAATAGCCCGTGGTATGAAGCTAGGCTACGATTAAGTCCAAATCAACTATACGGAAATATACAAACTGTACGGACTGATTGGCCAGAATACGGAGACTCCTATGGCTTCCTTAATGACATGGAGATACTTCGCAAATTCCTTTTCAACAGAACAGAAAGTCTGTTTATCTATGACATAAATACAGTCGTTGAAACTGCGTATAAAGAATACAAGGAAAACAAGCCGGAGTTTGTTTATGAATCCGGTCAATCAGGTTACATGGATGTTCTAGACCAAGATAAATATGCAGAACTAACTAAGACCTATGATATGACTAAATTTGGAACCGCTCAAGTTAATCCCTATGAAGACTACATGGCGTTACTAGGTGCAATAGCTTATTTTAACTCGTTTGAAATGTTGACTGATACAAGCTACCAAAGAAACTACGCATTATGGGCTAAACCATTCAAAAACAAAATAAAGGCAATAGTAGATAGAGTAATAGGCTCAGCAGTACCACAAAGAATCTATGAAGATAACATTAACGATACAGAAGATGTATCTAACTTACACAAAATATTACAGTCATTAGGAACTTTTGAAGGCATGAGTGAAATGCCTGTGTTTGATGTTGAAGAATTTCACTTTACTTGGACTCCTATTGGTTCGCAAGCTTCAGCTCCTAGGGACAGTCCGTTTGACAAACAAGGGCTAGTAGATGTTCCAGTAGATGGACTAAGACCACGAGCGTTTAGAGGGTTAAAAGGTCAGTATGGAGATGTATTTTATCATGCTATTACTGATACTTGTGTAGTAAGACCAAATATTGTCCATAGTAAAGATAGTGGGTATGTTTATTCAAGTATTAGAGTTCCTGTAAGCACTAGAGGAGTTAGTTCAAAGGTTTATGGTTTACGCCCTGGTACTACATATGGTCTTGAGCTAGGAACACAATTTTTACAAACTACTCGACTCGAATCTGGTGCTGGTCGATTAACAAACGCAGGGCTTGCTAGTGTAACTGGACTAGCCTTTGCTGGTATTATAGGATATCATATGGTTAAAAACATAGCAAGCGAGACTGCTTTTGATGACAAAAGATTCCGATTTGATGATGTAAACTAAAAAGAAACTACTAAGATGAATGACCTTTTGGAGTGATACAATGCTGCACAATAAACATCTAAAAACTACCGCGGCAGGCAGTACAGGTATTATTGCTGATACGGTTAACTTTGCAAAGTCTTTAGTCCCTTTACCCAAGAGTGGTAAAACGGGTCAATGGTATTTAGGAGCTGCTATGATTTATGTTGCTCTTGGAGCGCCAGGTAGTAAAAGAGTAATTAGAGAAATAGCTTCTATTATCGACCAACCGAAGTATTTCGCTAAAGTAGTTACTGGTGGTGCTGGTGCCTTATTGGTGTTCAGTGCTGCGAGTTGATGATATGAGAAAGGCAAAAGAAGTTAAGGTAATCAACAGATGGAGAGCAGATGATTTCGACGGAGAAATACCAATAGAAGGAGATGATGAAGAAATGTTGGGTACGGCAATGAAGATGGCTAATGGCGTTGGTCAGCTTCAAGGTGTTGTCCAAGATTCTATGCCTCTTGTTCAACCTATTACTTGGTTTGGTTTCTATGGAGGAGGCGGTTATGTTGCTGGTAATGGTGCTGCTGCTTTATTCAGTAAAACCGCTGATAAACCCGATAGAGCTTTAACTTATTATGCTGGCAGAGTTGGTTATTTTGCAGCTAGCGGCCTGCTTAGTGTTATGACTAATGGGATTCCACAAGGCCTAGGAGAAATTTCACGAGCTGGTGGTGTGTTTGCTGGCACAGCTATGCTAGGTTATCGACAATCTAGTATCGAAAGCCCTAGAATTGACTCGCTATTGCTAAAAGGAGCTCTTGCTAGTTATGGAGTAGCAGGTGTATCTTATTTAGGAGAAAAAGTTAAGGAGAGGTTCTTTTGAGTAGGCATAACGATTTAATGTACGATTACCGACCATCAATGGGTGAAACCCTTACTTATCCCGACCCAGGATTCACAATGCCTAATGTTGAAGGTTGGAGTATGCTTGATGTTCATGGACAGTTCGGCCCAACAGATAGAACCCTATGGGCTGAATCAGGAGAAAATTACCGAGTTTACATGAAAGACTTTGTCGAAAAGCATGGCAAGTTCAAAAGGCCGTTTAGTAGGGCTACTATGATGATTCAACCCACAAAGTGGAATACAGGATATAATGACGAAGCTACCGAAGCTCTTACTGCTTTATCATTAAAAAGAGGAGAAGCCACTAGAATAAATGATGCTATCGGAGTTGTAAACAATAGTATCAGAAGACTTGAGCAACTGTTTCATCAAGCTGATAGAGACTTAACTGCTAAGAAAAAACTACGAAGAAATAGTGCGTATGTTGACTTGGCTGAGAGAGAAGCAATGCTAGAGCTTAGAACTTTAGATAGCGATATAGCCGCTCTACAGGCTCTAGTCTTAGGATATGGTAATCAGTTGAGTGATTTAAGAGCTGATGGGAGAGCACTTAATCAAGAACTAGAGGCGATACTCGTTGATTATCGAGAAACTGCTGCTGTCTTGAATATTAATGATGACTTTGCAAGTAAACTCAATGAAGCGAGAGGCTCAGGCAGTACTAGAGGTCTACTTGTCGGTTCAACTGTCGGTGCACTAGTAACTGGCGGGGTCTTATTCTTACTTCTTCAATCCCGTCGTTCTCCACAAAGAGTACGAAGCACTAGAAGAGGTAATGATGGATTGTTCTTCAGAGCAGCATGAGGTGAGTGGAATGGCTTTGCAACTGAACTGGACTCACACTGCTACTGATGTTACTTACAATAATGCCTATGCAACTATAACTGATGTTAGCTGTCTTAAAGACAAAATAGACGGGGATTACAAGCTCATGGCTACTGTTCAAATTTACAAAAACGCAGCGGCATATAGTAACGGAAAGTCTCCAGTAGCCAGGACTAAATATTCTAAAGTACTCAATATTCAATCAAATGATACTGTAGCAAATTACCGAAATATGGTTTGTCAAACCTATCTGTATATGAAGCAAGACGCTCCCTGGAGCAGTGCAGTTGATGTATGATTAAACAAACCGACTTTCGTGAGTTTTGATTATATTCCGTACCTTTTGGTTAGATAATCCAACTCTTTGAGCGATGAGTGAGATAGGTAAGTCATTACCTTTCATGGAGAATATTTGTTGAACAGTAGGCCATTGGTCATTAGGTCTTAGGATTCTTTGCTCATCATAAGACATACCAAATGGTGGCCGCCCACCTTTCTTTTGTTTCATTCCTACTCTGATAGACTTAGAACGGAGACGAGAATAATACTTTGAAGAGTCAGCAATTACCTTCAAAGTTGGAACATTTACTTTCTCATAATCCATCAAAGCTACAGCTATTGGAATTTTATTTTTATCGAGAATCGCTAAAGAGTTCGATAAAACCTCACCTTTTCCATGCCATTTTGCTATATCGTGCAATATGACACCTGTCAAAGTGCCTGAATGGGCTAATGCCATCAAATCGTCCCAGGATTTTCCTTTTCCATATCCTTCCGAAAACAATTTCAATTCTTCAGTCCAACCAATACTTCGCGCCTTCTCTATACATACCGGCAACATTTCTTGAACATCTCCGGGGGCATCAAATGGTTTCCATAAAAAAACAGCTTTCATCACATATCACCTACTTGTACTTTCCAATAATAAAATCCTGCTATCAATGCTAAGATAGCACTTATTAGAACGGCATCTGTATGGGCAGTAGCCCAAGAGTATAGAGAGACATAGGGATAATCCCAACCTAGTCCTTCTGTTGAACAAATAAAAGAAGCGAGGGCGCATATAGTGGCTGCCCAAAATAAACATGAACGAATCATGTAAGTGTCCCAGCCAAAATATGGGTCCCAAAACATTCTTATTTTCCTCCGTAGTGAGATTGACATTCTTCCTTGTAATCACATAAGTTATCACACCAACCGTAGTTAGTTGCTTTTTGATTTGGCCAGGGTTTGAAATTCTTATATTCATTGTGAAGGTCAGTATCGCGAACAAAGGCTCTTAGACGATTTACAAAGGCATCATAGTGTAGTTGAGTTCTCATAGTCTTTGCTCGATACGGTACAACTTGCTTTGCATTGGGCTTGTCTAAGCCAGCAGCAGTAAATTTTTCTTGCTTAGGAATGATGATGTAGTCAAACTCCGTTGGTTTACCTGTCATGTAGCCATACGCGGTTGCCTGTAGCTGTGCATCGGCTTTGTTATCTGACCAACCCCAGCGAGGATTAGGATTAGAGGTTTTTAGGTCTGCTAGTTTGGCTACTGGGCCTTCAACATCAACAACCCAGTCAATATATCCCCTAACGAAAGTCTCAGGTCCACCTTCAGGTCCCCAATCAACTTGCCGGATAGCATCAACTTCTGTTTCAGTTACACTACGAGGGTCGAAGCCATCAATAGTCCCACCGTCTTGTAGCGCATCAAAAAAGCCACTAAACCAATACTTCGCTTCCTCCATGGCTTGCATCTTTTGACCTTCGCTCATTTCTAAGCCTTTCTTACTAAATACTAGGCCATTAGACCTTTCGACTTGTTCATCCCAAGCCATTTCAGCCATTAGCTCGTAATACTCTTTGTCACGGGTAATGCCCTGTGATAAATCATTCAATAGATGTTCAACGCCAGCGTGTACGGCAGTTCCCTGTGGAAGCCAAACCTTTCCAGGCTTTTTTATTCCTAGCACATAGCGAAACCAAAATGCAGCTGAACACTTAGACCATAGGTCTAGCTTTGAAGGGCTTATGTGATTTTTTTGCCATCGTTGTCCGTCTGCTCTCTTGAAGAGATTAGCCATTCAAATCACCTGTTTGACTGGTCTTCAAGGTGTAGCCTATGTTTTTCAATCCAATAACCGCATTAGCAAATGCGGCTAGTTCTGCTTTTTTAGAAAAAGGAATTGTTGCAACAATCTCTCCTTCCTTTACTATATGTAGTAGCTTCTTCGCCATAATTCTCAACCTTTCCAGGTTCAGGCAGACTATAAAGGTACCCTTTATTCTTCATTATCCCATGAGTCAACTAAGGTTCCCATTTTTTCTTTAGACCACGCTTTTCTTTCTTTCTCATCGCATGACCAACAGAAACGCTCGCCAGCTTTAGTAGCAAAGACACATGCTTTACCTTCACTATCTACTCCTATACATTCGTTCCAATATATGCCCTTTTTCATTGGGAATTTCTGACGCAACGATTCTACTAATGCTTGCTCCCCGCCCATAACTCCAACAGTTACTCCATGAAATTCTGTTTCTGCTGTAATAGCATTAGCAGCTTCTTGCATACGGCTAGCTCTTCCGTCAGTCCCTGGAGCAGGTATAGTTGGCTCTTCCTTTACCGGAGTATTTTCCTCTGTTAAAGTCGAAGTCATAATCGGGTCATTAGAAGGAAATGCTATTTCATCAAGCAAGTTAAGGGCTTGATATTGATATCCTATCTGTAAAAGTAGATGGAGAATTAGTAAACCAATAATAATCAAAAGGGCGGTGCTATCACTAATCATAGTTTATTCCTCCTTTGGATGTCTTGCTCTATTGGCTCTAGTATTGCTTCTAAGACGCCTCGCGCAATCTCTCCATCTAAATATTGTCGTGTTCTAAGTGCTAAGTCTTTTAGATTAATTTGGTAATAACTACACCACCAGTCTATTTGCTTCTTTTCAAATTCTTTCAATGCTACTGCCATTAATATCCCTCTGCTTCTTTTATTTCATCTCTTAAATTTCTATGTTCTGTGCGTAAATCTGCTATTGTTTCTCTAAGGTCTTCAAGCTTGTCGCGCTCTTTGAGCAAAGCCTCTTTCCTACGACGATATTCGTCAGTCTTGGTCTTTATTTTAGCAGAAAGAGTCCACTCTTTAGTGCGAAGGCTGCTAAGAGAAACCTTCTTTGCCATGTGCTAAACTAGCTTCTTAATGAATATAAAGCTGATTTATTCATAGTCATACATGATAGTCATTAACTCCATGTCCCTGTCAGCGTAAAACATCTCATGCTCACATCCGTAACACATAATCTTAGTACCTACGGTGGTCAGGTATTCTGTAATACCACAGTGATAGCAGCAGTCTATAACTTCCTTGTGTACAATAATAGAGTCCCTATCTAATACCACTACTCGCTCACCTTTGCAAACAGAGTTGATTGTCCTTTTGGTATAGTAGCATGACTGAAGAAATCAGTCAATTTTTTTTGATTTGGGTCTAGCTTTAGTCCGAAGTCGGTTAATTTTAATTGCATGGATTACGAACCATCAGCAACCAGCTTATGAACATTTCCTATCTTGTGCGGTTAAGCCACCTAAACCCACTTTTATTACTAAATGAGCGCCTGCGCCGTTGTTTATTTTTTTGCTTTTTAAGTAATTCTAAACCCTCGTCTCGGCACCGATGGCAGCTAGTATATTTACCGAAAGTATCTGCTTGGCCCCCACAAAATTCACATGGTTTTAATCCCATACATATTCCTAAGTTTCACTATGACCTTAATCAATCGGTCATATTATATTCTAAATGAAAAGTGGTTCGTAATTGGAACGGTTGTGGGACAACACCCCGAGGACCATGACATTTGATAATTTATTCATTATGACACATGTCATATTAAACAAATTGATATCTAATTTTCTTTGTGGGTGGTTTTTGTGAAAAAAAGTGATTCGCAAAGTAAAGCAGTGTGTCTTTTAGCATGGTTGTGTGTGGTATAGAATTACTCTTTACTGAACTGGCCCGCTGGGACTAGTAAAGTAAAGTGTACATTCTTATGTTAACTTGTTTTTCAGTATCACGGTTTTTGCTTATTCTTTTTCAAAGAAAAGCCCCACGGCCTGATAAACTGACGAGCTATATCGTTTATTTCTGCCCTTCACATGCTCTTGGTCCACTATTTGGACGAATCCTTCGCGCTTAAGACGCTTCAAAGCTCCTGTAATAGTCTGTGTTGAAACTCTCCATCGCTCGTAAGACCAATGCGCTTTCTTAACCTTAGGAACAAGACTTCTTGCAGTAAAGGTTTCAGTACCTAATCCACTAACTACTTTCTTTACTACATTATATCGTCGCTCTCGACGGTCTATAAGCCACTGAGCATCAGGCATATTATGCACTATCCCAATTATCCCAAGTCTTTATCGCTTCGTCTATGTCTTCTTCGGGGTATTCTTCGGAGGTATAATCCCTGCTAAGGTGTGTAAGAATAAGAGCACCGACATGACCTAGCATATCTATTTTCTTGTGAAGCCTAATGACTACCCATAGAGTATACACGACTATACCAGCGGTAAACGCACTAAAGTCAATCATTCTTCTTCACCACCGATATATTGATTGCTTACTAATGACCTAGCTATCGGGTCAGGGTAAAGTAATTGACCCAACAAATACAACAAAAAGCATACTCCTAATCCTATAATTAATTCTGACATTTAACTCAACTCCAAAAAACATTTTCCACATATAACGCCTTTAACATAAACTTCCTTTAGCCGTTGTTCTGCGCGGTTGAAGAAAGATAAAGTCCAGTGGTCTTTGTGGTCCTTGAAGGTACTAGTAAACCTAGCAGGCATAGGATAAGTATAGCCTAGTGTACAGTCTATCCATACTATTCGAGCAGAATCACTACATTCACAGTCAGTCATTGTGAAGCCTCCATGCAATCATCACATTTAATTTGCCTTCCCCCAAATGCCATCTTCTGCGTATATTTCTTAAGACTGACTGCCTTCTTACAGGATTTACACCAGCGCGTCGGACCTTCCATCATTCTTCCTCCAAATCTATTATAGCGTCTACATACCATGGCTCTGGTATTTTACGGGGATAGTCTACTGGCTCATTTATCCCAAAGGCGAAGCCGAATAGGAAGATAAAAAGAGCAATAATACAGAATAAATCTAGGCTCATTTAATACGCCTCCATGTTATTGTTTTTCCGCCCAAGACCTTTTCATAATTATCTGATGCCTTTAGGACATGATTCATTGCGGAGGCATTAGGAAGATTCTTCAGATTGCGATACACGCCCTTTCTTGGGTTCTGTCCAATACGCCTTATAGGGCCATTAGCATTAGTTAAACGGGATATAATCTCTTTAGAGTTTAGTTCCTCACCTATTCCGACGACTTCGTTAACCCACGGTATTATCATCGCTGCTCTGCGCTTTGACCTAGTAGGTTTCCTTTCCTCGCCCATAATCCAAGTGGAGCACAGTTAGGGTATAAACATTCCTTTTGATAAGGGTAGGTTTTTGAAACCATGCATAGGAAAATAATACCATCATTGGAAGTAAATCCTACTGGATATTCCCAAATATAGTAGGTGTATCATCGGTGTTTCCCATATCGGGGGGCCTCAACGATACACTTATACCCACCCTGAAACTGCGTTTATAGCATGGAAACCCCCCATTACCGGGAGAAAATCGCTATTATTGCCCGTACAAGCACCCTGAAGCAGGAGAAAGGGCTAGAATCACAGCTAGTTGCACTCGATTATGCCTTAGACGCTGGTCTTTACCAAGATTATGACCTAATCACCCCTCCCCCGTTAGGAAAGGGTGGAGAGCGAAAAGGTACCTTTTGGGAAAGGTACCCTGACCTTGAGGATTCGGATTTGAAAGCTATGTTTGCTCATGGGGGCAAGGCTTGGTGTGTTGAAGATGTCTCAGGTTCTGTTTTTCATACTCACCCTATCTATCTTGCTTGTCTTGACTACTGTAGAGAGAATGGAATCACTAATATCTTGTTTGAACACTCCGATAGGCATTCTCGTGATACTGAAATGATACTATCGGAAATCCGCCAAAGGAAAGCTGAGGGTATTTACTTTCACTACCTTAACTTTGGAGGCATGGATTTATCCACTCCTGCTGGGAGAATGATGCTTACTATGGGAGCTGCGTTTGCTGAATACTACCGTAACGATTTGAAATCTAAGACTATTCGTGGAATGAAGGCATTAGAAGAAAAGGGGATTTGGACTGGCTCCCCTCCCTATGGGCTAAGGGTAATAACCCAAAAAGAAGATAAGGAAAATTACGGTAAATTGTTGTATAATCCTGCAGAAATGCGGTTTATCCTTGCTTTGTATGACCGTATTCTTCAGCGACCTGGAATATCATATCGACAGCTAGCTAAGTGGGCTAATGAAGATGGGTGGCGTACAAGAAGAGGTAAAAAATGGACTGCTATGGGTATTAGAAGGATAATGACTTTCATGCTTCCGTGGAAGGGAGTTGACGATGATGACGAGAACTGCGGCAAATACTTTTTGAAGGAAATGAGAGAAAATCCTAACCTAGACGGAGATAACTCTTAAGGTAAAATAGGGGGTACAATAGCTATGTGGGTTCATCCGGATGGTACGCAAAAAGATGTGCAAGCGGAGATAAAGGAAGCAGTATTTCATGGGGCCTCGTGCCTTATTCGTACTATATTTGAAGAATATGAGGCTTTTGAGTCTGAAGCAAAGTTTTCAGTTGATTTGATAACTGAAGCTAGTCTAGCTCAAAGGGCAGTTTTTGCCGGTGAAACCTTCCTAATGATATTTGACCCTGCTTATTCTGTTCCTAAGAAAGCCATGCATGAAGCATTTGTTGTTGAGTACCTAATGCACACTGTAAGTCACATATCTGATGAAATTGAACAGAGCCCAGCTACCTTTGAACTCCGAAAAGATATGTTTAGAGCTATTCGTGAAGTATTGAAGCATACAGAAGTAGAGTACTATTTTGAATCTAATGTAGAGGAATGGCAGGAAGACTTTTCTTGGATAGCTGCAGAGCTGGTCGGTGATTTTGACTTTGAGTATTCTACTGTGTTGAACCGCCTTGATGAATTAGGGGCTTCTTTTGTAGGTAGGTTGTTTGCTAACCTCAATCTAAAAGAGACTGAATACTTTGAAGGGTATAGTTCTAGCTATATCGAGAAAAATATGAATGAAATAGTGTCTAGATGCGCTAAAATCATTGATTTTATCGAAAAGTATCAAAAAAGTGGAAATTTCCGTCCCCACCCCTAGAGTAGAGGGGCAAAAGTGGAAAAGTTTGAGGGTTAAACAAATGAAAATAAATGCAAAGACACAACAAGAGATAAATGACTGGTGGAGAGAACATGGGGACAAGATGCACAAGCCACTTTGGGGAGCCATTCGACTTTCGGGTGCCAACACCCGTGAGCATAATATCAGGGTGTGTGAAATTTGTTGCACACTCATGGAACATGGTATTCCGTTCGCGACAGAAGTAAGATTGAACACAGGAGTTAGACCTGACATAGTAGCTCCTACTCATGTACTCCCAATTATTGAAGTGCTTTGGTCGGAAAGTAAGGAAGACTTCATGGAAAAGAAAGCAAATAAATATGCTCTCGCTTTACAGAATAAATGGATATTGCACGATGCCAAAGATGAGTATGTGGAGAAAATGATTTTTTGAGGTGACTAGATGAGTAATTTAAGCAATAAGCAATATAGAAATTCAAGGGCTTACAACCCTTACCGGGATTACACAACAGAGCAAGGTGAAGAGGAAGTTAGATGGGGATTGAGAAGAGCTGGTAGTTGGCCGTCCGACTGGTCTCCTCGTCGCACTTGTCAAGTGTGTAAAAAACAATTTAGAACTGATAATGAAGATGGATTTAGTGATTGGTTTGTTGATATATGTGCGGGGTGTATTCATAAATTAGTAAAGAAAGAAACTAAAAAAGTAAAGCCTGAAGAAGTGCATTTTGAGCGAAGAATCGACCAAATTGGGACCCAATAGGTTTATGTTCACTACTAAGCGTGGTAGTATCATGGCTAAAGAAATACGCTATACATACAGTGGAAAAGAAGTTGGAACATTGCGCAAGCTAGTAAGTGATGTGGTTGTTCTTGAAGAATCATGGCTAGCAGCAGCTGACAAGTTTTTTGCAGAAAGCGGCTATCAACACTTTTTGAAATATGCTAAAGCATTAATTCGTCAGGAATGTAGCGACGACCTAACAGATGCTCAGGCATGGATGTTAATTCACCACATCACAAACACTGGCGTTCCTCTAGCTCTTCGTGATGAAAGCGCAGATGAAAAATCAGCTCCAGCTAAAGTCATGACCGGAGTTGCAGGTGCAGTGCTTGGTGTCGGTGATGCGGTTATCGGTACATCAGCAAAGCTGGTTCAGCCTATGATTCCATCAAAAAATAACGATGACGACTCAGAAACGCAAGATTCTGACGAGTAATGTTCATAAGGTAACTGGCTCAGCTTAAGTTTATGAGCGAATGTTGGAAAGTTCCGTGGAAGGATTATCTCTGCATGATTAGTGGCCTCAGCGATAGCTGTTATGCGCCGCATTCCTTCAATATGGAAGAAGGAATGGTCATTTTTCGGACCAAAAGAGAGCGAAGATTACTAGAAGATGTAATTTCATGGGCTAATGATAAAGTCCTCCCTGAGCGAGACCCTGTAGCTGGTGAGCCTCGTAAAAAGAAAGCTAAAGTTACGGCTGACCGAGAAGGTCCGAGTATCGGTCAACTTATCCTCCAGCATCCGACAGTTATTACCAACTTACGGACAAAAAACGCCGATTATTTGCAAGGATTATGTCCTTTATGTGCAGAAGTCGGTAAAGATTCTGACGAAAACCACTTTTTCATTCACGAGTCTTCCGGCGGATATGGTTGTGTATCTGACTGTGAAACTTCAGAATTGACACGCAGCTTAGTGAAAGTGTTGTCAAATGCTGGTATCTTACAGAATGACACATCTCAAAAAGAAGAGGAGGTTGAAACAGATGATGTGCCGAGGTTTGAGAATTCAAATCTCGACACGCTTATTCCGGGTAGTCGTCTTGTCAAGAACACCGACCACCACACGGTTGAGCATATCCTTATTGACAGTAGCGACATGCATGAGGGTTGGGTTTACAACCGCGTTGAAACTTCTAAGAAAACTGGTAAAGAAACCATTGATGAAATTGAGGTAGCCGAAGCTAATGTAAAGGCTCTTTGGCAATCTATTGTCCGTCATATTATGCCTTCTCCTGTTATTGGGGGCACATTTGAAGTGTCGGACTTGTGGGACACTATGAAGATGGATAGGACTAAGCAGGGAGAGAAATACCGCCGATGGAATTTCCCCTCCGATGTTCTAATTCTTTTGGGAGTCATTGAAAAAGATGGTAATACATATACTGTAAGGAGGGCATATCATGGCTTTAGATAGAGACAGTATTATTGGTAAAGAATGTGAAGTAGACGGTTGTCACTCTCCATGTGTTGATGATGAAACTAGGTGTCATGACCATAGCCTAAATCGACTTCTTGAAGAAGCATTTGATGAGTCAGAACGCTGTAGTTTTGGAGGTACACAATGTGTTATACATGCTACTCGTGTTAACCAGTATGGTGTTTTGATGTGTGAAAACTGCTATCGTCAGTGGACTCGTATTACTGCTGCAAATCTTCATGTGACCAGTCCATATTTGATGGGGGAAAGGCCCTTTGTTCAAGGTAATCAGCAAAGCATGGGAGCCATCCACCCTCCAGGGACCACCTATGACGGTGGCTCTTACCACAGGAATATCAATTGGGAAGCGCTAATTGAAAGTGCGCGAGAAGAAGGAGATGAAGATAATGACTAATATAGCAATTTGTGAACAGAACCCAGGATATATGGGTCGAAAGATAGACGGAAGAAGAGTAGCAGTAAGAACAAGGGATAAAGAAGGCACTCGCAGAGTTGACTTCTATGATGTTCCTGCTGAATGCTTCATAGACCTAAACAACTTCGCTGAGCGCTATACTTGGGATGGTTCAAAGAGAGTCAAGTGCAACCCAGCTAAAGTAGTATTTGACCCACTAGAGTTTTTGACTCAAGATTGGCGCATGGAGAGGTCAGGCGTTGTTAAGGTTGAGCCAAAAGCCGGTCAAACAATTGACAAGAAGGCTCTTGCTCGTGTTACTTTCAATTCTCGTTCTGACTTGCGTAGATTCCTCAAGGACTACACTCCTGTATATGGTGCTGACTTAGCACAAGAGGATATTTGTGCTATTAGGTATGAAACCGGAAATGAAGACTTTGAGCTTCACAAATGCTACTTCGATATTGAGGCCGTTCAGTTTCATAGAGACGACCCCCTCAAAGCAGAGTGGCTTGTTGATTGGAATAAAGAAATATGGCATGACCAACAAATGGTTAACTCTATCGTTGCTTACGATAATTGGCTAGATACTTATTTTGTCTTTGCTTGCCACCCAACCTGGGAAGAAGAGGTAACCAGTGCGCAAGATGGTGATAGAACCATCATTGAAAAGAAGCATAAGACTGAGAAAGCTATGCTTACTTCTTTTGCTGAATGGTTTTACAAGGCTGATTTTGATGTAGTCACTGGTTGGAACAGTGCTGGTTATGATATGTCTGTTCTTTATCATCGTATGGAGTCCCTTCGTGTACCACACTGTATGAATGGTACTCACTTTGAAAATGGTCTAATGCCTCATGAAGTGCATGGTGGCGGAGCTATGTCTCCTTACGGTATCATGGACGAGCCTTTCCATAAAGGTGGGCGTGAATATCTATGGCAGCAACAACCACTACGAGGCGTTGACCACATAGATATGATGGTTGCTTTCAAGCGTCTATACAAAGACTCCACTAACAATGAATTAGTATCTGCTCGCTTAGGTCGTGTTGCTCAATTCCTTGGGCTACGCGATGGTAAATTAGAGTCGCCTGATTTCTATTCAAAGGATTATCACATTGGGTGGGAGGAATTTAGAAACTATAACATTCGGGATGTTGAATTGTTGGTACAGATTGATGATGCATGGAATGTAATTGGGTCATATAAGACTATTCAGCAACTAGTCGGTTGTCAGCTTCGCTCTACTTTTTACGCTACTGGTCTTGCTAGGGTTCAGTTTAACCAAGAAGCATACTGGAAGCAAAGAACCTATCCTTACGAGCACGAGTTTGCTGACGATGATGATGGCCTTGAAGGCGCTATCGTTCTTGACCCTGTTGAATTAGATTCAGTTGGATTGCATGACTGGACTGTTATTCTCGATTTCGCTGGTCTATACCCTTCTATTATGTGCGCTTACAATACCTGCCACTCTTCTAAGGTGCGACCAGGAATGCCTCACTTAGATGATGACATGATTGGTCATAATGGTGTCCGTTTCCGTAAGAATCCTGTTGGTGTATTACCTAAGATGGTTCTTCGGCTTGACGAGCAAAGAGATGAATACAAGGCAAAGCTGAAAGAAGCAGAAGCTGCTGGTGATAAGGTCGCAGCCCGAAAGTGGAACGCTATGCAGCTTTCAGTGAAAAGGATGCGCGCGTCCTACTATGGGATTATGTCCTTTCCTAAGTTTTCTTGGTACGACCCTGATATTGCTAAGACAATTACTATGGGTGGTCGTAATGCACTTCTATCTATCAAGGCTAAAGCCGAAGAAGCCGGATTCAAGGTAGTATTCGGACACACTGATTCTATCTTTGTTACCATGCCTAAAGAGTGGACACAAGAGAGAGTATATGATGAGTCTATTGCACTTGCTAAGGTTTTGACTGACCATGTTCAAGCCGATTTACGCACTGACAAAGTGGTAGTGGAGTTAGAGGCTATTATGGATAAATACTTCATTGCTAAGAAGAACCGCTACGCTGGTCGTAAAGCATGGGACGACAAAAAGGGCTTCCTCAACCTAGACCTCTCCGAAGATGGCTGGCCAGAGGTTTCAAGGAAAATGTCAGGTATGGAGGCAAAGCAAACTAACACTGCTCCTATCGGGCGTAATATTCAGTTGCAGACTCTTGGGCGTATCTTTAACGATGAGTCC
>CEWG01119642.1_pt1 | contig 15528 bp, 13 predicted proteins | sample 361411 | NCBI WGS metagenome assembly CEWG01 (sample SAMEA2622173, study PRJEB7988) | marine metagenome | biome: marine biome (ENVO:00000447); feature: surface water layer (ENVO:00002042); material: "saline water (ENVO:00002010), including plankton (ENVO:xxxxxxxx)" | depth 5 m | reverse complement strand
AGCATCTCTAAATAAACCAGCATATTTATTAGTTGTTCCATCATTATATCTTCCATAAAAACCTAAATCTAAATCATCTGAGATGTTTTCTTTTCCAAATATAAAAAATGGATCTTCAATAAGTAAATGTTGAGTATCAATGAAAGTTCGTGTTCCTTGAACATCAAAATTACCTTTTACTATCAAATCTCCGTCTATAGTAAAATCTGAACCAACCTCTATTTCATTCTCAAATCTAGATTTACTATTTACAATAAACATATTATCTGAACTCTCACCAATGAATACATCATCTGTAATTCTTGCACTACCACTTACACGCAATGTTTCTGTTGTTCTAAGTGCACTACACCCTATACCTACATGTGTATCTTTTCCTGTACCAAATACACTTAATGCAGTTGTATTTACTTTTAGTAATCCATTATTAGTTACAACTAATCTTTGTTCATTATGAGTTGCATTTGTATTTCTATCAATTACAAAAGTTCCATCAATCTGTGCGTCTTTACTTCTATGATTAATACTACTTGCAAAAGATGACATTTATATTATTTAAATAATTAATATATTTAAATAATAATAAAAATATATAAATTATACAAAATTTGTATAATTTTTTATAAATAACACTATTAAAAATTTAAGATTAAAAAATAGTGTAAATTGTATAATAAAACTACTTATTTTGAAAACATTATATAATACTTGTGATTGAGTCATATAATATCTGCCAATTATATTATCTGGATTTTTTTTTAAAAGATATAAATATACTATTAATGATAATAATAGAAAAACAGAACTTTCTATAATCATTTGTTTATTTTTCATTTTTATTTATTCTAATTTAATTATTTTGTTGTAATTAAAATATTTTTTGTACCAATATCTTCATTGATTACAGGTACATCGAAATTAAAATCTAATGCATCTTCATCACATAGATAATTATCAACTTCTTCCTGTTCCATAATACTATCATTAATATTCATTAATTTTTCTTCATCTATCATTATTTGAGTATCTCCTGTTCCACATGGTGGAATTTGACCTAACATAATATTTGCACTAACACCATTTATCTTATCAAACTCTCCAAATATTCCAGCCTTTATTAACATATCAGATGTTTCCTCAAATGAACATTTCGCAAATGGTCCAATATCACTTCTATTAATTCCATGTCTATCTACTGATAATAGAGCTCCTTTATTAGTCATTGCATCTACAAGTAATGATATATGTCTATAATTTACTCCTTCACTTGCTAACATATCAGTTAATTCATTTAATAATACTTGTCTTGCTGCTTCTATTCCAAAAACTTCGTAAACTTCATTAATATCATTTGATATTGTTCTGGTATAATCTATATTTGGATGAGATAAGATATCAAGTAAATTATTACCATTTGTATCCATAAACCATTCTGTAGTATTATTAAATTTACCATCATTATCATTATATGTCATCTGTTTATTCTCTAATAAAATAACTTTATTAACACCTTTAATTCCTTTAATTATGATATTATCAATTATATTTTGTTCTAATGCTTTTAATTCAGTAATCATATCAGTTTCATCTGTATTAGAATCCATCTCTAAACGAATTCTAAAGATAAGTTCATCAGCATTATCATCACTATAATAGCATGTAATATAATCTTCATAATATTTGTATATTGTTTGATGGATATCATGCATTGTTACACCTAAATCAAACATTTTTAACTTATTAAACTCAAATCTTAATAGCCATGGTGAAGTTTTATTACAAGAAGTATCTTCATCCTCAAATTGTTTATAAATCTTAATAAATTCTTTGTCATTTCCAATTGTTGTTTTAGAATCACTTGGATCATAATAGATTGTTGATGATTTAATAATATCTTTAATATATGTTGTTTCTAATGAATTTAATATTTCTTTACATTTTTCTCTGTCTTGATTAACATTTTTATTAATATATACTTTTGTAGAAGGTCCCTTAATATTTTTACTTACACTTAATAATTCTTTGATTCTTGGAACACCACGAACAGTCTGTGATGCTGAACTAATACCTGCCGAGTGGAAGGTATTAAGCGTAAGCTGTGTACAAGGTTCTCCAATAGATTGTGCTGCTACAACACCTACCATTTCACTAGGATGAGCAATACTATTTAAATATTTAGTTTTAATTTGTTCTACAATATAATCGAATGATAATTTATTTAATCTATGTTTTAATAGAATTTCTTTTGGAGATAAATATGTTTTTAATAGTGTATTAAATAATTTATTACCTTTATTATTATTATTAATATATAAGTTCTTTGTTAATTCATCTATTTTATCTAAAATATAATCTGGGTCTAAATCAGTTTGTGTTTTCTTCTGATGAAATAGATTTTTTGCATTATTTAAAATTCTCTTTAATGAAATTGGATATAATATTGATGTTTCTAATAAATTATTAAATACATTCTTAATAATATGTTCTCTATCTTTTAAAATATCTTTAAAATGCTCTAAACATCTATCTTCCCATTTCGAATCTTGTATTTTAGTTAATGTTTTCTTCTTAAATAAATGTTTAGCACAATCATCTAATCTAAGTAGATATGTTTCTTCTAATTGTTGTTGTGTCATTTCTATAAATGGTAATTTTTGGCTTTCTAATTTAATAGCATTCATTCCATCTTCACCATATAAGAATTGGATAATAGAACCATTTGCATTTCTTACTGTTAAATCATAAGATATCTTGCAATCTTCCATTGATTTAATAAGCTTTCTCTGAATATAACCAGTTTCTGATGTTTTTACTGCTGTATCAATTAAACCTTCACGACCACCCATTGCGTGAAAGAAGAATTCTTGTGGAGTTAATCCATTTACGAATGAGTTTTCTACAAATCCTCTGCATTCAGGTCCATCATCATATTTTGTGTAATGTGGAAGTGTTCTATCATTAAATCCATCTGAAATTCTTTTACCATCAACATTTTGTTGTCCTAAACTTGATATCATTTGTGCAATATTTACAGGATTCCCCTTAGATTTTGATTTAATCATATTTACCATTCTATTATCATCTGTAATATTCTTAAGAGCAATCTTACCAACTTTATTAATAGCATTATTTAGTAATTTATTTACTTCATTCTCAAAATTATTTTTATTAGTATCAAATGAATTATTCTCAAATTCATTTTTATGATTCTTCTTAATAATATCATAAACTTTCTTTTTCATATCAAATAAGATATCTTCCATTTCCTTATCAATCTTATTTGATACAAGTAAATCTGAAATTCCCACACTAAATCCACTATATACTAACCAATCACAGATTAATTTTTGTGTATTGTCAAATAAATGTCGTGCTTCATCTTCTCCATTTTCATTATAAACAAAATGTACTAAACCATTTGTTCTATTTTGATATATTGTTTTATCAAACACACCTTGCTTAATTTCACCATTTTCTATTTTAATTAAATTTTGATCATCATTCTTTTTAATATCTGAATCATATTGATTATTTCCACTTACAATGTTAACATTATCTGGAATAATTTCGGATAATACTTGGCGTCCAGTCCATTTTCTCATATCTTTATCATGTGGTTCTGGAATATCTCCTAAGAATCTGGAATTTGACATTAATAAGTTAAATAATTGTTTCTCACTAATTCTAATATTATCCTTTGTTAATCTATATAATCCCAGGGTAACATCTTGTACTACTGAAATAATTGGTTTAGATTGTCTAGGACTTATAATTTGTAATGTAACATTTGATAACATCTTTAATTCATTTTCTGTTTGTACAGATTGAGGTAAATGTAAATTCATCTCATCTCCATCATAATCCGCATTATAACTTGGTGTTACTGCTGGATTAAGACGAAATGTATCATATGGCATCACTCTTACAATATGACTCATCATTGACATCTTGTGTAAAGATGGTTGTCTATTAAATAATACAGCATCACCATTCATTACATGTCTATCTACAATGTCACCATCCTCAATTGTTAATTTATCAATATCATATCCTTTAAGTCTAATTGTTCTCATGTTTTCATTAGATTTTCGGATATATTTAGCACCTGGATATTTATCAGGACCATTCTTAATTAATTTCATAATTTTTTCTCTGTTATACTTGTTAACTTTTTCAGGATATGTTAAGTTCATTGCAATTCTTAAAGGAACACCTAATTCATTAATAGATATACATGGGTCAGGAGTAATTACACTACGACCAGAGAAATCAACTCTTTTACCAATTAAATTCCCTCTAATACGCCCTTCTTTTGATTTTAATCTTTCTGTTAAAGATCGTAAAGGTCTTCCTGTTCTTTGTTTCGCTTGTGAAATACCAGGAATCTTATTATCAATAAATGTTGATAAATGATATTGTAATAAAATAGTCCAATATTCTATTTGTTCTTTACTAGCTTCTTTCTCAATTTTTGTTTTTAGTGTATTATTTGTTTTAACTAAATCACATAATTTATGAGTTAAATCATCATGACATCTTTGCCCTGTATCATTTGTAACAGAAGGTCTGACTGCTGGTGGTGTTACTGGAAATACTGTACAAATTAAATTTTCAGGCCTATTAATCTTTTTTGGAAAACCTAAAATATCAGCATCTTCATCAGTAATTCTTTCTAAAATTCTTAGTAAATCTTCTGCTAAACAAATTTTAACAGATGTTTCATCATCGTTTGTAGATTCTTCGTCTTTACCAGTTTTCCATTCAAGAATTATTTTACCAATGTTATCTTTTGTAATTTTATCGGGTTGCTTAGCACCACAACCATTATTTTCATGATCACATCTTTTGATTTTATTTTTAGAACATATCTTGTAGATTGCCTCAAACTTCTTTTGTCTTGATATTTTCTTTTTAAGAATTTTTACAAGTTCAGGAGTATCTTTATCAAGTAAAAGTTTAGAACATTTAAAACATACACATTTTAATATTTTCTTAATTGTATCAAAGAACTGAATATAATATAATGGTTTAGCTAATTCAATATGACCAAAATGGCCTGGACAAAATGTATTCTTTTGTTCACAAGTTTGACAGATTTTATTATGGTCTACAACACCCATTCTAGGATCAAATAGACCACCAATAACAGGTTCATTGCCAGCAAAAGTATCTGTAGAAACTATCTCAGCAACTGATTTATTTTTAATTTCCTCAGCACTCATTACAGAGAATTGGATACCATTAATTAAATCAATATTTTGGTCATAAGATAATTCTTTATAGATTGACATATTTTATTAACTAAATATATTTTTAATTTAATTTATTTTTATATAAATTAAATTTTTTTCAATTTTTAAAAATATTATTAAATTATATATTTTTTATATAATTTTGAAAAATAAATGTTTTATAAAAATATTATTAAGCAATTGTAATAGAGGATTCTGTAAAAGCTAATGTCCCCGTCCCTATATTATTATTTTTTAATTTATCAATTAATGATGCTGCTTCACCTAGAACTGAAAATACAGCAGATTCTGTATATTTATTTGTGGATCCTGTACCTAATACTGCTGGATAATTAACTGCATCGTTGGCGCCGGTTATACCATTATATCTAGCCGCATCATCTCCAAGTCCAGCGGAACATCGTAAAGTTGCCTGTGCAGTTGCGTCAACATTCTGATCGGTGGTGCCTGAAGCATCTGTAATTTCTGTATTAATAGCATCAATTAAAACTTTCTCTTCTGTTTTAAGTGATGCTTTAATTGAAGATAAATTACTTATCATATCATTTATTAAAGCGTATGTTCCACTTGTGGATGTTGGTGCATTTGATGTCATAGTTAATCCTGCATTTAAATTTTTGACTGTTTGTGTTGCTAATTTTAAATTTACGGATGTCATTTTTTATTTTTATAATATAATAAGATTTTTTTATTCTTAAATAAATTCTAAAATAATTAATTAATTATAAAAAATTTGAATTATTTTCTAAATACCAACAAAAAATTTAAAATTGATATATTTAAAAATAATATACATATTATTTATATATATCTTATATGTCAGACACCAATACTAATTCTAATTCATCTAAAAAACACACTATGAAAACTAGAAAAGATGGTAAAATAAAAGATTCTGAAATTGATTATAATAAAGAACATGATATCGATAAAGGTTTAAAAGATAAAGAATTTGATAATTTTTCTGAAACTACTGATGAATCCTGTGAAAATATTGATATTTCTAAATTAACAGATAATGATGATACCAATAGTGAAAATAGTAATGATGATGAGAATACAATGCTTAAAAGAAAATTTAAAGATATATTAGATGGAGATAATACCATAATAATTGTTAATAATTCTAGTAAAAAAAATAAAACTCTTAAAAATATTGTAGATAGTAGCTTTGAGGATGATAATGAAGAAGTAGATGATAATGAAGATTATGAAGATGAAGATTATCAAGATGATGAAGAATATTCACGAGATGATTTTGATCCAGAAGACCCTTATAATAGTTTTGCACAATCATTTGAGAAAGAGTTTAAAAAAGCAACAGAATTACTTAAAAAAAATGAAGAAGTTATAAAAGAAAATCCTAATTTTAAAAATTATGGAAGAGAAGATGTAGAGTACTTTCTTAATTTACCTAAAAATAAGAAAAAAGAATTTATTACGAAAGAAAAGCAAACAATTGTTGCACCAAATGAAGATGTTCCATTAAGATTTAAGATATTAAACTCTAACATTGATGATAAAATGAAATCAATTGCTATAAAAAAATTAAATTTATTAAATTCTATGAATGAAAAAAGTGGAGAATATTTTAAAATAAAAACATATGTAGAAAATTTATGTAAAATCCCTTGTGGTATTTATAAAACACTTGATATTGATAATAAGAGTTCTCCTACAAAAATATCTAATTTTCTAAAAGATTCATACAAAACATTAGATGATAATGTATATGGTCATAAAAGTTCTAAAGAACAAATAATTCGAATAATTGCACAATGGATTAGTAATCCTTCTTTAAAAGGTAATGTTATTGGAATACATGGTAGTCCTGGTGTAGGGAAGACTAAATTAATTAAAGATGGTTTATCAAAAGCATTAAATTTACCATTTGTATTTATACCACTTGGGGGTGTTAATGACTCAAGTTATCTAACTGGACATTCATTTACATATGAAGGTGCTATTCATGGAAAAATCGTGAATAGTTTAATGAATGCTGAATGCATGAACCCTATTATATATTTTGATGAACTTGATAAAATTAGTGACTCAACTCGCGGAGATGAAATCATTAATACATTAATACATATGACAGATAGTACTCAAAATAATTCATTCTTCGATAAATACTTTTATGATGTTCCTCTCGATTTATCCAAAGCTCTTATAATTTTTACATATAATAATGATCATATGATTAATCCAATTTTAAAAGATAGAATGATTAGAATTACAACTGATGATTATGATATTAAAGATAAAATTAATATTTCTAGAAAATTCTTAATACCAGAATTATGTAAAGATTTTAATTTTAAAAACGAAGATTTATTTTTTACAGATAAAATAATTAAATATATTATAAGTTTAACTGATCAAGAAAAAGGTGTAAGAAATTTAAGAAGAAGTTTCGAAACTATAATTTCTAATATAAACTTATACAGGTTAACAAATTTTAATAATTCTAGTAATAATACTACTAGAAATAATAAAAATAACCAATTCTCTATAAATAATCTTGATATTAATTATTCATCTCCAATGTTTATTGATGAATACATTGTTAATAATTTAATTAAAAAGAAACCTCATGCTCTATCGGATAGTATTGCTCATATTTACATATAGTTTACGACCATTTATCATTCATAATTTTGTCTCCTTTAAATTTAAGTTCACTTTTGTGCGTTTGTGGATATACATTATCTCCTCTTGATGCTATCATTTCATTTTGTTCTTTATTATAGCATACACAACCTCCTGAACAACTTACATCAGTTCCTTTACCAAATTCACAGCATTCTGGCTTACAATCATTGTGTTTAAATAAAAATAGAGATTGCTTACCTCCTCCAACATTAGGAGCATTTTCTTGTGTATTTTCATACGAGAATGCAGATTGTGGAGCAACTGGTGTTCCAAATACTGTATCAACATCCTTATTACCTAAACCTCCTTTAATTTGTTCATTTCTTATTTCATTTTGATTTGCTGCTTTGCAATCACATCCTTCCTCAAAACTCTCAACTCCTACTGGTGTATTCATATATCTAATTAAGTAGACTGATACAAGTATTATAAGAAATGTTAATAATATATTAAATAGTGACATTTTGTTAGCCATACTTTTTTCCATTCTTTTATTATATTATAATAAATTTTATTATTATTAATTATGTTTATTATAATTTAGTTTTTAAAACTTTATATTGTTAAATAAATGTCTATTTATTTAATATCTAATAATACAGATATTGATAAAAGTTTATTTCAAAATATTAAAAATGATGATATAATTGTATTTATGAATCATTCTTATTGGAAGAAAAATTTTAATAAATCTAAATCAATTAAATTAAAATTTCTTAGATCACAAATGAATACATTTACAAAATATCAAAGTACCTTTAATAATCAATATAATACAGTTTATTTCATAAATGATAAAAACTATTCATTAAAATTATACAATAATTTTAAAGATAATAAAGAATTAATAGATAACAATATTATTACAAAAATTATACAGGAATCAAATTATACTAAAAATAGAATCCCCTCAACAGGTTTTATAACATATCATTTTATTAAAAATTTAATAAATAAAAATAAAAATAATAAAACTTCTATATTTTATAATAAATCTGTATCTAATATATTTCTAATTGGATTTTATTACAATAAAAAATATTATGAATCAAAAGAACACGATTTCAAATATGAAAAAAAATACTATAAAATTAATAATATTAAAATTTTATAATTTTTAGTTATAAAATAAAAAATTTTTTTTTCAAAAAGTTTCAAAAAAAGGTAAAGTTAAATTTAATTAAAATTTAATATTTTAAATTTTAATCAATTAAAATCTTTGTTTTGATTGTTAAACTCTTCTAATGTTATAATTTTAACTTTTAAATCTTTTGCCTTATTAATTTTTGTTCCAGTAGTATCTTTATTTTTAATAATTAATAAAGTAGTTTCTTTATTAACACTGTTTTGTATAGTTCCACCATTATTCTCAATTTTTTTTTGCAATTCATCATCTCTAAAACCTGTAAAAACAATTTTTTGATTGCTAAATTTATTACCACTAACTTTAGACCTGGGTTTAACAAATACACACTTTATATTATTATTTTTTATAAACTCTAAATATTTATCAAAATTATTTACAAATTTTTCAGCAGTTTTTTTCTCAATACCATCAACTTTTATTAATTCGTCAATTGTTGGTTTCTTATTTTTATTTACAATATCTGGATATGTATTTACAATTAATCTTAATTTTTTATCAGCAAAACCACGCCCTAATTTATTAGATGCCACCATTAGTTTAACACAATCTAAGTTATTCATACTTTCCTTAATTGATGCAATTATATTATCAGCAGTCTTATTTTTTATACCATCTATCTTAAGTAAATCCTCTTTTGTTACATTTAAGAATTTAGAAACTGTATTAATTCCTCCATTATGTAACTTCTTAATTAATCCAGTGCTAATTCTATTAAACTTAATTTTTAAAACAAAATTTTCTAATTCCTTTAAATTTTTTTCTTTTACTACGTTTTGATTATTATCTTGTTCTTCATCTAACATTATCTCAATTTTTGTTTCATTCCATTTCCACTTATAATTTTCAGGCATACTTCCTTTACCTGTTTCACTTGATTTAAGAACTTCTTCAATCTTTGGAATTACATCACCACTTCTAATAATTGTTATAATACTTCCTGGTCCAATATTATTATCATCAATAAATTTACCATTTATACCTGTAGCTTTTTGTATTTTAACTCCATCTATTTCTACTGGTTCGAATGATACAACTGGTTGTAAATAATCATCTTTTGTTAAATTCCAAGCTACTTTTAAAACCATTACTTCTGCTTTCTTTGATGTGATAATACTTTTAAATGCGAATGCATATTTTGGATTTTCACCACTAATTCTTTTATGATATTTATTGTGTGCAACAATAATACCATCTATTTCATATTCACTTTTATCTCTTCTATCAACTAATCTATTTGATAAAACTTTAACATTTACTTTAGGAATTACTTCTGCATATGCTGTTTTAAAACCTAATTTCTTTAGTCTTTTAAATTGATTTTTTGGATTAAGATTAGTTGGTTTTATGCATTCATAACTTACAAAATCAATATATTTTGCAATTTTTAAATTTGGTTTTTTAGCATTAAATACTCCTGCAACAGCATTTCTAATATTCTTAATTTTATTATCAAACTTTTTAATTTTAATAAAATTCTCTTTTGTAATAATTAGTTCTCCTCTAACTGCTATATCTTCTGTACTATTTTCTAAATTTGGAATATAATTTATAAATTTAAGTAAATGTGATATATCCTGGCCTACTTCTCCATTTCCACGCGTATATAATTTAATTTCTTCATTTTTCTGATAATTTAATAATCCCGATATACCATCTAATTTATCCGATATTACATAATCATTTTCACTATATTTTTTTAACCAATTATTTAATGCTTTTTCATTATTCTTAATTTTATCCATTGAACCCATATATTCTGGTAACTTCACTTTATTTATACTGGTTATACCAACTGATTTTAATAAAGGATGATTTGAATTTTTACTTCTTAGTTTTTCTTTAATTAAATCATATAATTCATCACTTACAATAGAATCACCCTCAACATAATATGAATAGTTTAATGATTGTATTAAATTAACTAAATCATCTTCATTAAGTTCTTTTAAATATTCTTCTGGATTTTTTTTTAACAATGCTATATCTTTTTTACTAATTGATTTGTTCATAGTTTTAGTATATAATTTAGTTACATTTTTTATTATAGGGTCTTCTTTGATTAAATTATCTTTATAGATTTTTACTATTGCTTTTTTTTTCATTTTTAATTAAATGTATTTGTTATATTTTTTTTTCAATTTTTATTAAATCTATTTAAATTTAAATTTAATTAAAATTATATAATTATGAATAAATTAGTAAATTTAGATAATAATATTATTAATAAACCTTGTGACATATATGGTTTAATAAGAAATACATTATTATCATTAGATGCAATTATATTTCATTTTATGAATTTATATAATACAAATATTAGTCTTTATTCACTATTAAATTTTTATAATAATTTTACATTAAATAATTTAGTATCTTTAATAAAATCTATTATACCTCATAATATTAATTTTAATGTTCTTAAAAATTATAACAATTATTATATATTATATTTCACGGATATAACAAATAATAATATAGTATTAGTTGTTCATTTATTTACAATGAGTTTAATAAATTATATGAATTATAGTATTGAGACATATTATGATGTTAATAATATTATTAACAACTATAATGGTTTTGCAATAATGCCAAATTATCATTTAAATAATTCTATTACACTAACTTATGATAATTTAATTCAAAGAATATATAATAAGAAATTTTCATATATTTCATCTGATATGGACCAAATATATAATTATATAAAAAATAAAGATCATAAATTAACATTACCAATATCAACTATTATTAATAAAATTTATTATGCTTATAAATTAGTTTCTATTGGTTGGATAATGGATGAAAATGTCCAAAAATCATGGACAATAAATTATTATAATTCATATAAAAATTTTTTAAATTTAATTAAATTTAAAAATGTAAAATGTATTGTAAAAGAATGTGAATTATGTAATAAAAAATTCAATTCAGATGATATAGTATTTAATTCCAAAGAGTTTTATATACACTATGATTGTTTATTTTCATATTTATATCAAGAATAATTTAACTTAAGTATTCTATAAAATCTTTATCAATTTTATTTTTTACAATTTGCCTAGATATAATATTAGCAAATATTTCGTTTGGATGTTCATTGTTATATTTTCTGTTAATCATTTGATTTACAATATTTTTTGTATAAGGAAGATAAACTGTTTTGCTATCACTTAAACTTTTAGGTTTATCATTATTAAATTTATTATAAATTCTAACACCTTTATATTCGTAATCAAAATTATCTAAATCAGGATTATGTCTTCTAAGAGGATCATTAATTAATTTAAGTTTTATAAAATTTAGATCATAATATAGTTTATGAGTATCTTTTTGATATTTTCTTTGAAATACATGTAGTTTTTCATGAATTATTGTTTGTAATTTATATTTTCTACTTCTATCAAAGAAATCATCAGAAATATAAATAATATTACCAATAGTAAATGGAAATCCATTTTCTATTTTTTCAGATGTCTTTGCAATTCTCCAAGGAATTTTATGAAATTTATTAAAATCCTTTGTAATATCATCTGCATGTTTTAATAAATTTATTATTTTCTCTTTTTCTTCACTATTAAATTCACTTAAATTCTCTTGATAAATCTTTCTACATTCATTGATATCTTTACATCCTCTTGCTTCTAAATTAATTCCATTTAAATCTTTAAAATAATTACTATTTATAATATTATTGTAACTTGTTTCTTTATCAACAAATAAATTATTATCAAACTCAAAATATTCTTTTAATAAAAAAAGTTTATTTGTTGTTAATAATTTTGTTAATGTTAATGTGGTAATACATAATATTGTTAAAAATATAACAAAATTTTTATTCATTATTTATATTAAATACATTTTTAATTTTAATAATTATTATTTTGTAAATACTTATATATTACTTCATTCACTCTCTTCTTTAACATCCAATATGCAAGATTATATGAATATTGATTATCATTATATTCTTTGAATGTTAATTCAAAGTATCTATTATATAAATTGTATTCATTTAAATTTGTATCTGTTTTACACCAAATTGTATTTATACCACAATCATTTGATATCTTCTTTAAGTAGTATCCTTTCTTTCCAATAATGATTTTAGTAAGTTCATCTAATACTTCATTTGTTAATATTAATCTTTTATCACCATCAAATAAATCAATTAAATTAATTAATATAATATTTTCTTGATTTAATACTAATTCATTTTTATGATTTAAATATTTATTTAACCTTCTATCATATTCATCAATATCAGCCCAAGACATATTTAAATTCATAATTTCCATAATTGGATATTAGAAATAATCTGTGTATATTTCTAACAATAAAAAAAATTCAAATTTTATATATTTTATAATTTAATTAAATAGTTCTTTTTTTTTAATAATTTTATCAATTCTTTTAAATAACTCAATTCTTTCTACATATATATCTCTAATATTATTAATTACATTCTCTGAATTAAGCCATTTTACATCTTTAACTTCTTTAACTTGTGTTTTGTTGGTAGGATTAAATAGATTTTTAATAGTATTATCAGATTTAATACATTTTGCAATATAATAGATATGTCTATATCGAACATTATTAACTGCAATATATACTTCTTCATAAGATTTAGTACTTAATAACTCAATTTTATTCTTTGGTAATCCACTTTCTTCTTCGAACTCTCTAATAGCACATTTAATATTATGTTCATTTAAGTTTCTTCTACCTTTTGGCCATTCCCATTCAGTATCATTATAAACTTTCTTAGTATTTAATGAATTTTTAATTAAATACTCAAAATTTACTAAATTGTTTTGTATATAATATCCATTTTTAATTTTATTAAATTTTGCTTTAGATTGAGTATAATCTTTTTTAAATTTACTTAAATCATAATCTCTCCATAAATTTCTCCATAATATATCAAAATCTAATTTTAATATATTATCTTTCTCTTTTGGTGTAATACATCTAAATAATTTTAAAAGATATTTTAGATTATTTATGTTATATCTTCCTCTCAGAAACTCAATATAACATAATGAATCTTTCCTTTGAATCATTAAATATTTAATTTTATCATTATAATCATCTTTATGGTAACAAATAATACCATATGATGTAATAGGATAATTGCAAGTTCTAATTCCATGACCATAAAATCCACAATTTAAGCATTGGATGTTTTGATATCTATTTTTATTTTTACCATTAATTTCAGTACATGTATTAGTTGATTTTCTGCATAAATTATTTAATGAATTATTATATTGTTTATATTGTTTGTTCATTGGAGTAGTATAATATGGTAATGTATTGGTTTTAATCATTATACAAATATAAATAAGCACTCAATACTTAAATATTTTAAACATAATTTTACAAAAATTTAAATTTAAATAAAATTCAAATTTTATTTTATAACTTTTATTATAATTTTTATAATATTTTATCAAATAAAATAGAATGATTGACAAAAATATATGGGGAAGTCATTTATGGTATTCAATACACTTTATTGCCCTAGGTTATCCAAAAAATCCATCTAATGCTGATAAAACTAACTACAAAAATTTTTATGAAAACTTAGTTAATGTTATACCTTGTGCTGATTGTGCCGAACATTTAAAAGATAATCTTAAATCAATACCTATTGATAATTTCTTAAATACAAGAGAAAAGTTATTTGAGTGGACAGTTCTTTTACACAATCAAGTTAACAAACTATTAAACAGAAGAGAATGGTCTATACAGGAAGCACATGCTTTATATACTGACCCATATTTTAATATAAAAAGTAATAATAAATGCTTAAATAATTCCTATTTCTTTATAAGTGTATTATTATTTATTGTTATTATGGCATTATTGTTTAAAGATAAATTTATATTTAAAGCAATGAAAAAAAGAAGATAATAATAATTAATTAGTATATTTTAATCCAGCCATACCACTTTGTATTACAAGTACATTATAATTTGTAGCAAATATTAAAAGATCTGTTGGTTCTGGATGATTTTATTTAAATTCATTATGTTGTAATCTCTTAAAAAATTCTTTTTTTAATACTTTTAATAAATCATCAATTAAAAAGAAATCACTAATTTTAATAAAATATAATAATTCATTATCATTTAAATTATTAATATATTCATTAATACATTTTTCATTTTTAACTAAATTTATATAATCCATAACTAACTTAAATTCTGTATCATTTACATTTTGCAATAGCATAATACCAGTATGGTCCTCTGAGAACTCAAACATATTCTCAAAATATTGTATTTTAATTAAATCTTCTTTATTGATATCCCATATAGTTGATGGTTCTTTATATGATATACCATCTGTTTTAAAAGTTTGGATTTTCATTGTTAAATTTGATTTAATTATAATTATTATGATATATTTAAGTAAAATAGACTATATGAAAGATATATATTATGTAAAAAAAATTTGAAATTTTGTATT
>CEWG01125480.1_pt1 | contig 15584 bp, 16 predicted proteins | sample 361411 | NCBI WGS metagenome assembly CEWG01 (sample SAMEA2622173, study PRJEB7988) | marine metagenome | biome: marine biome (ENVO:00000447); feature: surface water layer (ENVO:00002042); material: "saline water (ENVO:00002010), including plankton (ENVO:xxxxxxxx)" | depth 5 m | reverse complement strand
TTGGTGGTGTCGTTGGCTCCAATGACCAAGGCAACGTCGGCTTCTGGGAATTCCGCGTTGATTTCGTCCATTTCGATGAGTTGCTCGTAGGGCACGTTCGCTTCAGCGAGCAGGACGTTCATATGACCAGGCATGCGACCGGCCACGGGGTGAATGGCATACTTCACTTCCGTGTCATACTTCTCCGCCACCAGGTCTGCGAATTCCTTGACTTGGTGCTGGCACTGAGACACGGCCATGCCGTACCCTGGCACGATGATGACCTTCTGCGCGCCGTCAATCATCATCGCAACTTCATCGGCGTCAGAACCAATCTTGGTGCGGGTGACGGTTTCTTTGTCCGTCCCGCCGAACGAGGTGAACAGGACGTTCGCGAGGGTCCTGTTCATGGCTTTGCACATGATGAACGTCAAAATCAGTCCGCTTGCGCCGACCAAGGAACCGGCCACGATGAGGACGCTGTTCCCGATGATGAATCCCGTAAAGGCTGCAGCAATACCGGAGAGTGAATTCAGGAGGCTGACCACCACTGGCATGTCTGCTCCACCAATGGGGAGGACGAGCACGATTCCGAGCAGGCATGACAGCGCGATAACGCCCCAGAGGTATGTGGTGTTCGTTGGGTCACCGAGCTGCATGACGATGAGGACAAAAACGCCCACCAACATGGCCACTTTGACGCCGTTAAGCCACGAAGGGCCCCATGTTGGGGTTCGAATCCACTTTCCAAACAGTTCGACACCGCCCTTGAGTTTGTACATGGCAAGGATGCTGCCGGTCAACGTCACCCAGCCCACAAGGGCGGAGAGTCCAGCTGCAAGAACGGTTACTTGGAGGGCAAGTCCATCGGGGACGGTGGAACTGTCTTCCAACCAGCGCCATGTTTCCGACAAGGCAACGAGGGCTGATGCGGCGCCGCCAAAGCCGTTGAACAAGGCCACAAGTTCTGGCATTCCCGTCATTTCAACGCGAACTGCCATGAGGTAGCCAATACCACCGCCTAGGAGGACGCCTCCAGCGATCAGCACCCATTCAATTCCCGTGGTGAATCCCATTTGCAGGACGGTGGTGATCACGGCGACGAGCATGCCCATGGCGCCGTAGAGGTTGCCGGTGGGCGCGGTACGAGGATGCCCGAGTTTCTTCAAACCGAAGATGAACAGGGCAGCAGAGAATACGTAGCCAAGGTTGATCCATGCGGCGGAGTCACCGACGTCAATCCATGGTTCCATCTCAGGCACCTCCACGCTTCTTCCCAGCAATCATGCTGAGCATACGGTTCGTGACAGCAAAACCACCGACGACGTTGATCATCGCCAGGGTCAGGGCCACAAAGGCAAGGATGCCTGATACTGCGGTGTTGCCACCATCAAACGCCACGTTGGCGCCAAGGAGCGCCCCGACGATGCTGATGCCAGAAATGGCGTTTGCACCGGACATGAGTGGCGTGTGAAGGGTTGCGGGGACCTTGGTGATGAGTTCAAACCCGAGGAAAATCGAGAGCACAAACAGCGTGATGCTGGCGATGAGGGTTTCTGGTGTCATGCAACCACCTCCGACAACCGGGTTTGCTTCGGATGAACGGCGCCGTCCTTGCAGATGAGGACGCCGCCCATTCCCGGCACGTGGAAGTCGCTTCCCTCGGGGGCGCCGACCAAGATGTCGTCTTCCTCGGAAACCACGACTTCACCTTCGTTCACCAAGGAACACATGAACGTGGTCAGGTTGTTGGAATAGAGCATCGAAGCGGTGGTGGCTAACGTTCCGGGCAAATTGCTTGTGCCCACGACGATGACGCCGTTGTCGGTGGTGACGATTTCCCCAGCCGCTGTGGACTCGCAGTTCCCACCGACGTCTGCGTTCATGTCGACGATGACCGCTCCTCGCTTGAAGTTCGCAACGGCGGAGGCCGGGACAGTAATCGGTGCCGGACGGCCGAAAATTCGAGCGGTGGTGACGATGATGTCGGCATCTTCAGCCACACCACACACGGTGTCGTTGACCTTCTGAATGAATTCGGGAGTAAGCGGCTTGGCGTATCCTGAAGCGTCTTCGAAATCGTCCATGCCGTCAACCTCGATGAATCGTCCACCGACGGATTCGATTTGCTCCGCAGCGGATTTCCTGACGTCAGAGGCGTAGACCACTGCGCCAAGACGTTTGGCCGTGGCGATGGCTTGGAGACCGGCCACCCCCGAGCCCATGACCACAATCTTGGCCGGACGAACTGTACCGGCTGACGTCGTCATCATCGGGATGCCCTTGGGGACGTGAGCAGCACCCAACAGGACGGCTTTGTAGCCGGCCAAGTTGTCTTGGCTGGAATTCACGTCCATCGACTGGGCTCTGGAAAGCCGTCGTGGAATCATGTCCATGGACATCAGCGTGATGCCAGCATCCATGCACGCCTTGACCCGGTCAGGGTGGCGGAAAGGATCGGCCACACAGACCAAATTCGTTCCTTTCGCCATGCCATCGACGCCCGGGAACCCAACGGACAAGACGTGGGGGCAGGAGAGAGCCTCTTCCCGGGTACCGATGCTTGCACCTGCATCAATGTAGGCCTGATCATCATGGCTAGACGTAAGCCCTGCACCGCTTTCAACGACTACTTCGAACCCTGACTTTGTCAACTTCCGAAGGCTGGATGGCACGATGGCTACACGGGTTTCTTGGTCCGATTCTTTGACGACACCAATGCGCATTGCTGAGACCTCCGCGGGAGCGGTGATTGGACCGAACGGAAGCGGGTTATTCAACACCACGGAACTCGCTTCCTCCGTCCTGACCGCGAGTTTATGGGACGGGTGCATGAGGACGGGTCAGGACGAGCGTATGGCGAACGGACGAAGGAAAATCGCAGTCATCGGAGCAGGGAACGTCGGTGCCACATGCGCCTTTGTCCTCGCGCAAATGAAGGTCGCAGACGTGGTGCTCTTGGACATCTTCGAAGGCTTTGCCAAAGGAAAAGCCCTCGACATGTCAGAAAACGCGACCGTGCTCAATTACGACGGTCGAATCACAGGTACATCGTCCTACGAAGACATAGCCGGCTCTGACGTCGTCGTGGTGACCTCAGGATTCCCAAGAAAGCCAGGCATGACACGTGAAGATCTCATTGGCAAAAATGCAGACATCATTCAGCAGGTCGGATCTGGCATCCGCGACCACGCACCTGAGGCTGTCGTGATTGTCGTGACCAACCCTCTGGATCTTATGACCTACCACATGCAACAGGTAACGGGTTTCCCCTACGAGCGTGTCATTGGCCAAGCAGGCGTCTTGGATTCGGCTCGCATGGCTCACTTCATCGCGCTGGAGCTCAACTGTGCTGAAGAAGACGTCTCACCGATGGTCCTCGGTGGACACGGTGACACAATGGTGCCCCTCCCCCGCTATACCACGGTTGGTGGAATTCCGATTACGCAGCTCATGTCTGAAGATCGGATTGCTGCAATATCAGAACGTACCGCCAAGGGTGGTGGTGAAATCGTTGCCTTGTTGGAGAAGGGTTCTGCTTTTTACGCGCCTGGGTCTGCGGCCGCCATCATGGCAGAAGCGGTCCTCAACGACCGCCGTAGACTGCTTCCAGCGTCCTGCCATTTGACCGGCCAGTATGGTCTTGAAAACGTCTACATCGGCGTGCCTTGCATCGTTGGTGCGAACGGTGTTGAGCGAATTTTCGAACTCGATCTTCAGGACCATGAATTGGAATCCCTTCAGACATCTGGGAATTTCTACAAGAGTCAATTGACTGATGTACTGGGCTACTGAAGGTCACGAGTCCGAACGATGGCCAGGGCTTGACCCTCGCATTGCGTTGTGATGGTGTCTGTTGCGAAGTCATCAACCGAACCCTGGACAAGCGCCCAACCCGTTCTCCCCCGGCTTCTCATGCGTGTAAGCACTTCTTGGCCGAGGTAGCATCCCTTACTTTCGTGAACAAGGGACTCCAAACCGCACGCATATGGATGACGTGCCGAGGTGATTTCGATGCCATGTTCTGGCCACCTGTGTTCAACCCTCCAAGCCGTCCACTCTTCCACTTGGCTCTCAGGCTCTCTCGTGATTTCGCCTGCCACGACATGTATGCATAGCGCGTCATGCACGCGAACTGTGGTGGTGTCGTCGGTCGTTTTCCAGGTTCCGACAGCGAGATCCATATCTGGGTCCGTTTCGTAGAGCACGTGATTCCGTGTGCTAAGGTCCATGAGTGCAACGTCTTGTCCCAGTTTGCGGGGTTGCAAGTGGCTCATTAGCGCTTTGAGGGACGCTTGATGGACAAGAAGAACCACGCCTTCCTGACGCACAAGGGCCGTCGTCGACGCGATGATTTTGGCTGCACGGTCCGTAAACACCGTACGAACGGCTAACCCTGATTCGCTTGGAATGAGGTTGGTGCTCAGTCCGTCAACGAAGGAAACGGCATCATCACCTCGGATGAAGAGGACGCCGATGTCGGCACGAAGGTGCGTGGTCGACATGCTGAATCAGCCAAACGATTCGCCGCAACCGCATGTGCTGCCAGCATTCGGGTTGTTGATCTTGAATCCACCGCCCATGAGACGGTCGACGTAATCGATTTCGATGCCGTCAAGAAGGTGGCTAGAAGCGTTGGGGACTTGGACATAGATGCCTTCGATATCCAAGATTTGACAGTCGGGTTCGGAGCCTTCGATGATTTGGAGGTCATACATGTAACCGGAGCATCCTCCCGAAAGAACGCCGACCAACAAGGATTGGCCTTCCGTATCGCCAAAAGCATCTCCCAGCATGGCGCGAGCTTTGTCGGTGATGGTCAATTGAACGTCCACCGGCTCAGGAGCCTCGACCGGCATCGCAGGGGCCGACTCACACGTACCGCAGTCCATGTTACTCGGACAAGGTCCTCGTTCATCAACCTGTGGCGTCAACGACGCCTCGCTGCCCGCTTCTCTTTCTCCTTTCGAAGAATTTTGCAACGTCGAATTTGCTCCTTCGCTAGCGCAACTTCTTCGGGCGTAAGTCCACGAGACTCGCCCTGTTCGAAGCACTTGATCGCGTCGTCGTAGCGTTCCATCTCTGCGTATGCCACGCCCATGTTGTACAGGGTTTGGCCACGCACTTGTGCAGGTCGAATCATCATGGCTTGGTAATAGGCGTCGACGCACTTTGGATAGTCTTCCATGTAGTAGTAGCAGTTGCCCCTGGCGTTGAGCACCAAGATCACCTTCTCTTCATCATCGGCCAACAGGCTCAAGGATTTGTCGAAGCACGACAGAGCTTCTCTGAATTTTTTGTCTTCCAACAACTGCGTACCCCGGTTGAACCATTCACGACCTTGTTGAGCATCTTGCTCTGGCGTGGTCGTTCGGGTTGGTGCAGCCATGTTGGATGTGGCTTCCAAGGCAGCCGCGGCCAAATCAACGTCAGGGTTTCGCTCAGGTTCCGAACTTGGTTCAGGAGCCATGCTGGCCACCGGAGTCAACAGGATGGAAGCGGCTGAATCAGCGTCTTCTTCCACCGGTTCGGTTGCTGTGAATTCGGGGGCTGGGGCCAGTTCCATCTGGGCAGGTACGGCGGGTGCAGGAGAATGTGGCTCAGGCGATCCGCCTCCCACATTGATCTGACCAGATGCAGCTGTGCCCGACAATTGCTGCGCGCGTGCATGGCACTTGGCTGCCTTTTCGAGTTCACCAGCAGCCTCCAATGCCCGTGCCATGCCAGTCCATGCGGTGGCGTCCTCACCGTCACTGGTGACTTCCGCTTTCCACAAGCCGATGGCTTCGAGATGTTGCAATTGCAGGCTATGCGCACGTGCACGCAATCGAGGTGCATCGTTGGCCAGCAAAAGAAGCACGCGTGCTCCGAGGTCAGGCGCTTCAGGCAGGGTCGGTGGTTGGTCGGGTAGGTGCTCAAGGGCACCGACCTCACCTTCGCCAAGATCGAGTAGCCATGCAGCAAGGGCCGTGCGGTCGGCTTCTTCGTCTTCAGGACCAAGGCGACTCATGGCCTCTTCAAACCATAGTTCAGGTTGTTCAGACCGGGTCAGGAGTGGCCAACGTCGGTTCACCACGTCTTCGCCGGCACCGCGCTGGATGGCGTTGGTATAGGCCTCAATGGCAGCATTGTGCTCACCCTTTGCGGCATGGACGTCGCCGACCAAAATCCATCCTTCCGCACGTTCATCGTCGAGTCGGAGGCTGTGTTGTGCAGCACCAAGGGCGTGGTCTTCGAGGTTCAACCGATGCATGGCAGTTGCAGCGGTCAACCATGCTTCCACGTGCTCTGCTGCATCCGACCTCAATCGCTCACGCAACAAGCCGATTGCAGCTTTGGGATGACCTGCGTCCAGCTCTTCTTTGGCTTGGGCAATAACGTCTTCCAACAATGATTCGGCCGGTTCGTCTTCAGGTCCCTCACCATCGGAGACGGGTTTTTCTTCTATTTCGGGTTCATCTTCGACCATCGCTTCCTGTACTTGCTGTTGTGCAGCGACCACCGATGCGGCTCGTTCCAATTCTTCCTGATCAAGGCGGCCGTCTCCGTCCGTGTCGTGATGTGTGGATTCTTCCAAGACGGCTTGAGCGTCGGTGACGCCTGCTTTGTCCATGGCCTTCGTGAGATGCTCATCCTCCCACGTTGCGGTGGGTGTCGGGCGCTGTGCAGGAAGGTCAGGCTCAACAACCTGTCCCGTTTGGCAACGTCGCCGTATGTCGAGCAGTTCTGGGTGATCTGGATAATGCGTCAAGGCCCTCGTCGCCATGGCTCCGGCACCATCTGTGTCACCCATGCGCTCAAGCAACACGGCCAAGTTTGCGGTGGCCGGGGCATGGTCAGGATCAAGATCGAGGCAAATCGTGAACGATTGCTTGGCTCCTTTAGCGTCACGTTGCCCTTCAAGCAACACGCCTCGGTTGTACCAGGCCATGGAGTTCGACGGGTCCATGGCGATGGCTCGGTTGAAACGGTCCAGTGCTTCAGTGTAGTTTCGACCACGTGAGAGGGACTCGCCTTCGCGAAGCAAATCGCTCACGTCAGGGGCCTCGCTGACCAATTCCGCCTCAGACATTGATATGTCCCTGTTCGTTCCGAGGATAAGGATTCTTGCTTTGTGGTTGAGGCGGAGGGTTCGTCAATCATGGCCCAATCCCGTGACATGGCGGAGGTGGCAGGGCCCAACGGTCTCTACTTCATCCACGTCCAGTCTGGTGAGTACCGCCGAGGTTGCTTGCCCTCCCAAGGGCGGCGTGACGAGGGTCCACCGCTTCCATGTCACATCGAGGTGCCGTTTGCCCTAACCGCCCGTCCAGTAACACAGCAGCAGTGGGAACTGGTGATGGGCGCCAATCCATCGAAATTTAACGAAGGTTGGACGGCTGGACTACGTCCTGTCGACACCGTTTCTCGTGATGACATCGATCTCTTTCTCACGCGTCTGAACGCCGAGACCGACGGACAACTTGGTGACGAGCCTGGCGTCTATCGCCTTCCAAGCGAGGCGGAATGGGAATATGCTGCACGGGCTGGAACACAAGGGCGTTGGTGGTTTGGTGATGCGGATACCGACCTCGACGGCTTTGCATGGCATGCTGGAAACGCCGGAGGAATTACGCGCGAAGTGGGCCAAAAAAATGCAAACCCATGGGGCTTCCAGGACATGGCAGGAAACGTGGCCGAATGGTGTTCGGATGGCTACGTAGGAAGCTTCGATGACCGGCACGGTGGACAATCTCCTGTTCAGCCCAATCTTGAGCAAGGCGTGTTGCGCGGTGGTGCCTGGTACATGGAATCGGACTCAACACGCTGTGCTTCGAGGCACCGTGCCCACCGTTCTGAGGCGAAAGATGGATTTGGATTCCGTCTTGCTTGGCAGGCTCAAGACCACTGATCCATGTCCGGCGGTCGCTGGACAATGGTCTGTCCTTCAGGAACAAGCCCTGGGTCCGTCGACCATGAGGGCGTCGCGGTTGACGGAAGCAATTTCATCACCCCGAGCGCAACAAATCCTCGAACAGCAGCAGTGCTCCGTTCGACAACGGGGGTTGCTTCCTCGTGGAAGGCGTCATTCAGGTGTTGCACAATGCTTTGGAAATCATGATGCCCGTCAGCCAATTCCCAAATCAGGCTATTCATCGAATCAAGCGGGCGCAGCACTTCATTTGGAGCACGGAAAACTTTGGCCAATACGCGTTCAAATCGATTGAACTGCTTTTCGATGCGCAGCACTACAATGCGACCGGAGTGAGCCTCATCAGTGCACCGTTTTGCGACTTCACCTCTCCAGCCCCACCACACAGGCGCCCTTACAGGCAGGTAACCGTGCAACGGATGTTCTGTGTCCACATGGACTTCAGTGCTCATGGTCTCCACGTCCAATACAACAAGGCCAACATCGACAAAATTCCAGCAGCAGCGGTCCATCGCACATGGTGCCTGTATGATTCTAGGCGGTCCAGCCACCACGAAAGGGCTCCAAAAATGCCGACCGCCGACATCAAAATCACCCACGTGGTCTCATCGCTCATGGGTTCACCAGCCCTCAGTCCTGAGACTGTTTGTGTTGGTTCAGCCATTGCTGGCCGTAATGTTCCCATTGGGCCATGGTCCACCCCTCCGGCAAACCAGTATCCGGGAGCGGGGGGCCACGTGAAACCGTAGCAGGAGGGCCGGTCACGGTTGCTGATGTTTGTTCTGGTGCAGGCGTGATCGTTGCAGACGGCCCTTGAATGGCCTTCGTCTCAATGATGTTCTCTTCATCTTCATTGGAACCCTTCCGCAACATGAGCAAGGAGACGACACCTACGAGCATCAAGAGGCCACCTCCGCCCAACGCGATCACTTGGCCGTTGAGCCCTTCTTCCACAGGCGGTTCAGTCCATGCAAGGCTTCGGACCGCTGAGGTCACCACCACGTCATCTGCGGTGTGAACGGTCAACATGAGGTCCCCTGATGAGGCACCTTTGTTCTGTAGAATCGTGCAACCAAGGGACCGCTCAACGGGCACTATGTGGCCGGGTTCGAGTTCAATATGTGCCACAGAGCCTGATGAAAGTGCACCAAAACCGTCGCATACCACAGCCCAACCTTCCGGATGATCAAAGGTCACGGAGAGGTTCTCTGTGAAGGAGGAAGAGGAAACGAAATCCAGTGACGTCTGGTGGGTTCCTCCGTAGTCAGCAATCATCTCAGGTGTGGTCCATGTTGCTCGGACATCCCTTCGTTGATCCACTTCAATTAGGTGGCTTTCAGTGATGGTGTATGGTCTGCCTTCGTCATCCAAGCCTCCTTGAACGGTCACGTCAACCACGATACGTGTACCCAAAGGAGCCGATGCTGGAACGCTGACGTCCAATTGGAACGGTCGGCTGCTGCCGGTTCCGAGACCGATGATGTGCGGTGTGTCAAGCGCGAGGCCACTGCCTCCCTCGAGGCTAAGGAACGTGATCATCTCCGACATGTCCTGGGTTGAACGCACGCTGACTTGGATAAACACGGTTGGGTCTGGTGCATTCCCCATGTTGACGACTGAACCGTTGACCGTGACTGAACTTCCAGCCCGTACGGCCGTCATGTCGCTCTCAAGTGTCAAACCAGGCTTTCTGACCGGTTCGATCAGCACTTGGAATCCATGTTGCGCGAGGGCGACATCGCCATCCAACACCCTGAGACCCAAATCCACAGGAACCCCTGCTTGAGCAGTCGTGGGAACAAGGAACATCAGTTGCAAAGCGTCGCTGGTCGCGTCTTGAGAAACGATGGGCATGTCGATTGAACTGGAGATGTTTTCGTCCCCGCTCCGCCACCATGTCGTCCATCCACTTGGCACTCCGTCCACTTCCAAGGACAACATGAGATCGGAATTTCCTGTGTTGACCATCGACATCTCCATCGCCGTGGGCACGCCTGGCATCAAGCGAAGCATCGTGACGTTGGTGCTCATGACCAATTCCCGAACTTCGACGACGTCCGGGCCTGACCACCAATCAGATTGGAGGCTCATGCCACTGCGTTCCGAGACAACGTTGAGACGGACCTTGGGTGCAACGTCGTTACCAAGCAACCCGTCAGGCGCCTTGAGACGAATCGTAATCCCCACGGTGGATCCGGCCGTCATGACGGCCTGCTCTTGGCTGATGGATTCAACCAGCCAACCTTCGGTGTTATCCTCCAAGACCGCTTCAAGTGCCAAGATGTCCGGGCGTTCAGCAAGATTCTGGATTTCAACGCTCATGCTGCTTACTTCTCCGCCTTTCAGCGGTTCAAAGCCGGAGGTGACTGTAAATTGCAGGTCGGAGACCATCGATGCCCCCACGTCAACGTCAATGGTCGATGTTCGTGATGTGTCGTTTTGGGCAACGGCCGTCATGGTCACCGTACGTACCGTGTCTGGTTGAGCGCCCTGTGGGACGGTCAGCACCAGGTTCAGCACTTCGGTTTCCCCCGGCCTGACCAACACGCTGGTCGGCTGTGACCATGCGAAGTCAACGCTCCACCCCGTTGGCAACGCGGATTCGTCCACGTTGAGGTCAAAGACGTCAGATGCACCACCCAAGTTGGACAGATCGACCGTGAACGGACAGGATTGTTGTGCGGGACACGAAGGGCGCGCTTCTGGCTCTTTCAGCACCGGTATTCGATCGGCCAAGACGGTGAAACTCATCGGACTGATCGCGTAAACGTCGCTGTGGTCTGTGCTGGCGTTGAAGGTCATGGGCACAAGGCCTACGCTTGAATTCAGATCGGGTTTCAATCGCACAGAGATGTCACGCGACGTGCCGGGGAGGAGGTTGAAACCTGTGCTTGGAACAGAACTTCCGTCCATGAAGGTCGTGTAGGTGTCCCACCCTTGCGGTAGGCCATCGATGCGAGGCACAATGTCCGTGGAAATTTCTCCGTCGTTGACGACCTTCAGGTCAACGTTCCCCCATGAGCCCGGGGCTGCGCCTGTGGTGCCTTGGCCTTGGACCCTGACGCCATAGGATTCGGCCCTCGCCGCTTGGTCGTAGACCATGACCAATTCGTCCATCCAGATGCCAATGTCCTCGTTGCTCGAATCGCTGGTGAGGGTCCAGCGGAGGGCAGAATTGGCGTGTAGGTGCCGGGATGGGGCAATCGGAACAAGTGGAGTGGTGTGGCCTCCCGATGCGATGCTGAACGTCTGCCAACTCGCACCGTCGGTGAGGAAGTCTTGGTCAATGGTGCCTGATAATCCAGACAGTTCTTCCCATATGCCAGTAGATGTTCTTGCTTCGATGCTGAGTCGATCCGGACTGAGGACACTGCCCGTGTAAAAGAAGCTCAACCCCATCGTTCGCGTGCCTGATTTCAGGCCGTCTGCCAAATCCAAAGTTGGGGTTGTCAGCCTCGAGATTGTGTTCGCGCTGTATGACGAGAACTCTCCGTTGCCTGCGTGGCATGAACTACCGAGGGACACCGAGGTGTCACTGTTCAGCGACCATTCGCCCGTTGTCGTCCAATTCTGGAGTGTGTCGCAGTTCCAATAGAAGGCGCCAATGGTGATGCGACCGTTCCACACGTCGTTGGAAGGATTGTTGTCGGGTGTTGCGGAGAGGACTTCAATTTGCAAACTGTGGTTTCCAGCATAGGTCGGCGTAAATTGGAATTGGATGACGCCGCTGGACGATGCAGAGACGCTGTTCAGTGGGCCAGTCAAGTTCGTGATTTCAAACCGCTCATATTCATCGTGCAGCACCAACAATCGGACGTCAGTGACGGCGGAAGCAAGGGAACCCGTGTTTCTAACGGTCACATCGACGTCGATCGGAACGTCGACCATACCATCGATGACAAACAAACTCGCGGGGCGGTTGAATCCCGGAATCGGGTGATTCGATGAAAACATACGGTATTTTCCTTCATCCGTTGATGTGCTGTACGTGAAAGATACGCCTTCAACCGAAAGGTCGACTCCGTTCGAACGAGCACCCGTGGCCTGAGCGAGAGGTCCTGCGGTGGCAAGGAGCATGCACAGGAGGACGAGGACCGTCGACACCTGCCGCATGAACCGTCAACATCGCTGACCTATTTATCGGGCGCGGCGATTTAATCGCTTGATTTTGTTCCATCTTCGGCTTCGGCATCGCTGCTTCCAACCGTGTCCTCGGCTTCTGCTTCTGCCAAACGTGCTTCATTGGCCTGCTCTCGACGTCGGGAAACAGCATAAATGGCGAAGGCAGGCAACAACACAATGGCGAAGCAAGCGAACACCGCGGTGAGCGCCCAGATGAATTCGGAAGCGACATCCACTGCAAACGGTTGAACCTCATCCAACTCTTCGTTGACCATCTCAATGCTCAACGCGGGCGTTGTGCTTCGGTTACCAGGTTCAATAATCGTAACTCGCAAGATCGCCGAACCGTGCCGGTTGTCCACGATACTGGAAGCCATCGATTCCGCTTCTCCCTGACTTTCTGCCACAACCGTCCCATTCGACCGCGCGCCTGGATCGGTCACGGCCAAGCCGTGGTAGATGGCCAATCCGTCCTCTTCATCGAGAACGGTGGTTTGGTTCAAACGACAATCATCCGCGCAGGAAAAGTCCCGCGCGTCTTCCGCACCGAGCAGGCTGTGGGTGTAAAGTCCGGCAGCGTCAAACACCGTCAGGGTTGCTCCATCCGCCAAATCTTCAGCGGTGACATTGACCCACGTCAGGTTGTTCCGATCGATGGTCACGTTCGCAGCCCACGTGGTGGTGGATTCGCTTTCGTCATGAGTTCGCTCAAACAAGAGGCCTTCGTCACTGGATTGAGCGGTGACTGTAGCTTCGGTCGTGTAGGTGTAGTAGGCCGTGTCAATGGTGTTGGCGTACACGGCGTATGAGAGCATGAAAATGAGGGTAAAGGAAAGGCCGAGTAGGGTCCTGAGCAGGTTTGGATTCTGCGCGAGGGCCTTCCTCATGCTCCGTTACTTCGACCCACTATTGAAGAACATGTTCACCGAACCACGGAACAGCGCCGACGCCTGCCGGAATCGCCCCGTCGCTTTGATATAGGGGCGTTCGGTCGCCCGAATGCTCGGTGGTCCTATGACGACGTATCACGACGTTCCCGCGGACATGTTCATCCCCGCTTTGGCCGACCGGCTAGGGGACGTCGAGGCTATTGTTGCTCCTGAGTGGGCTGCCTACGCCAAGACCGGTGTGACCCGCGAGCGGCCCCCCACGCAGACCAATTGGTGGCACCTCCGCACGGCGGCCGTGCTCCGGAAGGTCGCTCGACAAGGACCGATCGGCATCACTGCTCTTTCCCAAGCCTTTGGTGGCTACAAGGACAACGGGTCGATGCCCAACACCCCCGCCGCCGGTTCACGGCACGTCATTCGCACCGCGATGCAGCAACTCGAAGCTGCTGGCCTGGTGGAATTGGTTGAACTCAAGCCCATCGAAAGCGTGGACGGCGAACAGATGCTCTACAAGGGTCGCGTCGTGACTGGCGCAGGACACAAGATCCTTGACGAGGTTGCCCATGCTGTGCTTCCGCAAGCCCTTGAGGCCTACCCCGGCCTTGACAAGTACTGAGGTGAAATCATGTCCAAGATCAAGCCCACCGCGAAGAAAGCCCGCCTGTTGAAGGTCGGGAAGCAAAACCGCCGTGTTCCCGTTTGGGTGATGCTCAAGACAAACCGCAAGACGGTCAGCCACCCAAAGCGCCACCACTGGCGCCGAAGCAAGCTCCAACGCTGAGGTGAAGATATGGTCCGAGCCGCTGTTTCTGAACTCACTGTCCCCCTGCGCAATGCGTGGAACATCACCCGCTACAAGCGGGCTCCACGCGCCATTCAGATTATCCGTAACGAGGTCATCCGCCATCTCAAGGTCACCCCTGAGGAAGAGATCTACATCGATCCCTCCGTCAACGAGCACATCTGGGCACGTGGCATTGAACACCCTCCCCGGAAGATTAAGCTCCAAGTGACCCGTCACGACGAGCCGGACTTCCCCATCGAGGTAACCCTCGCTCAGGAGTGATTCGTATGGGCAATATTCGACCGAGTTTCATCAAAATCCGCGCCATCAAGCTCGTCGAGCAGCATGGTGAGAAGTTCACCGAAGACTTCGACCACAACAAGCTGATGGTTCAGCAATTGACCGACGTCGATTCGAAGAAACTCCGCAACTGGATCGCCGGTTACGTGACCCGTTACCGCCAGCGCCGAACCGACTGAGGTCGGCCCATGCCCCACATCCGCGTCGATTGGACGCAGGACCCTGTGAGTATCCATGCTGAATTTGCGGAAGAGCTCGAAGGCTTGTTCGCTTACCTCAAACAACAGCACGGGCTCAAGAAACGGTCCATTCCCATGCCCGACCGCGAAAACGGAGGCTACGTTGCCTTTCTTTACGCGCCCATTGACCCGCGCGTGCTGGCCCAAGCCATCGAGGAGGTGGCGTGAATGGGACAAAGAAGCGACCTTCCTCTTCCCACGGACCCGTACCGCTTGACGGTAGTGTTGGTCGGAACATCGCACCCTGGGAACCTTGGGGCTGTATGCCGTGGCATGCTGAACCACGGCTTTGACAGGTTACGCTTGGTCAACCCGCAGTGCGACATTGACGATGAGGCTCGCAGCCGAGCCAAGCACGCTGGACGAATCCTCGATGTCGCTGAAGTGTATGCCACGCTTGAGGAAGCCGTCTCTGACGCGACCTTGGTGGTGGGCACGTCAGGGAAGCGTGAATTGGGGAGAAAAACAGTGTTCCGCCATTTCCTCTATCCTTGGGACTTCGCCCAACGTCTTGAGGGTGGAGAAGGGCACGTCGCGCTTGTTTTTGGTGAGGAGGGCAAGGGCCTGTCCCGCGAGGACTTGGACCGATGTGACCTGCTTGCCACCTTGCCAACCTGGGAAGGCTATCCCATCGCGAACCTTAGCCACGCAGTGACGATTTTCCTTTACGAGTTGCATCGAAAACGCGTGCTCGATCGTCAAGGACGTGACCCGGCGTTGCCGAATGTAGTTCCCTTGCATACGAGAAACAACCCGAACATCCGACGAGCGTTCAACGAAAGTTTGGAGCAATTTGCAGATGTGCTTCCTGGTTTGGAAGAACGGAAGCACAGCGTCCGACAGGTCCTGACACGGATGGCGGCAAAAGGCGGAGCCTCCGACGATGAGATGACGCGTCTTTTGGGCGCTTACCTTGACGCTACAACAGCCCTTCAGTGTGTGGCTGGCGACGATTCGTGGTTGAAGCAACGCCGTCGCCGTCTCCCCTCGCCTGAGGATGAGGATTAGGGTCGATACGTGGCCCACGACTTCGGCGTTTCCCTGACGTGAAGTGCATCAAGGTGCAATCGATCGCCGTATGTGGCTTCCATGGCCTTTGCAACGCGTGCATAGGCCCATGCGGCCAAATGTTCGGCTGTCGGTGGGAACGGAAGAATCACCGTACGGTGGGAAGGACCCATGGCATCGCATGCTGCTCGACCTTCAACGTCCGTGTCCTGGATCAAAAAGGCGTGATCAACCACATCGTGAATCTCTTCTGTGAGGATACGGGAGACGTCACCGAAGTCCAACACCATCCCAACGTCCGGAGCCTCAGGGTCGCCCACCAGTTCACCGCTGATTTCTGCTTCAAAGCG
>CEWG01023898.1_pt1 | contig 15614 bp, 17 predicted proteins | sample 361411 | NCBI WGS metagenome assembly CEWG01 (sample SAMEA2622173, study PRJEB7988) | marine metagenome | biome: marine biome (ENVO:00000447); feature: surface water layer (ENVO:00002042); material: "saline water (ENVO:00002010), including plankton (ENVO:xxxxxxxx)" | depth 5 m | reverse complement strand
CACCATCAGCAAACGGACGGTCGACAATCACGTCAGCAACGTTTTCACCAAGACTGGCTCCAAGAACAGAGTTGCCCTACTCAATTGGGCCATGGATCACGGAAAAATCTGCCGTGATGGCTTCAACTGTTGCCTACTCCCGGAATCATCCGTTGACGCGTCCTGACTGCCAGCGGCAGAGGCACAGGCAGATCCATTAAGGAGCAACTGGCCAGAGAAAGGTCGAACAGCTCGGCATACGCGACACAGGCCTCCCGATCCAGTCCGATGAATCGCAGAATTCCGTCGTGGTCGTAGAGGCCGTGCACGAGTCACTTCACGATTCCCAATCCAAATCTAAAGGAAAACCAAAGACTCTTTCAAGGATCGTGGGGTGATTGTCTTAAGTCGACTCCAGACCTTGACGCTGTCTCATCTCCAGAGGCCAGCTTGAAATCGGCTGATAAGCCAGTGCTGCATTGCTCCAGAGCCCTTCGCCGGTGACCTCCCGACCACACCACTCGGGTTGGTCAACGAGATCTGAGGCGTCACTGAGCTCTACCTCCGCCAGCACCAGCGGTGCATTGTCTCCTTCAAAGCAATCCACCACCCACTCGCCACCGGGAAGCGACAAGGCAAACCGGGTCTTGATTAACCGATGGGGCGCAAGCGTCCAGAGGGCTTCGGAATCAGCAGACGGCAGTTCGTATTCGAATTCATGACGCGCGATTCCCTCCGCGGGCGCCTTGAGCGTGAGCCAAGCTTTTCCATCCGCCCGAAGCCGCACCCGGACGGTGAAACCGTCCTCACTCGAGACCAGATAGCCCTGTCTGAGGTGCTGTGGCTCTCCTGCATGGGCACGCCAGCCAGACCCGGTCACCAGGAAACGGCGTTCGATCTCAAGGGGCATCGCTGAGCTTTCAGTTGGGCGAGGGCATCGTGTCCACCAGGCTCCCGGCCCAGTGCAACTTGCGTGAAAGGGTGCGGTAGTAAGAGGGCGACTGCTCCAGCTGAACCATCAGCGCATGATGGGGAGCCCTTTGAATCACGCAGCATTCACCAGGGCACAGCACCGGCCCACTGGCGCCGTCCTTCCAGAGCTTCACTGGCCGATATCCGTCTCCAAGTGGCCAGATCACCAATCTCGACCTGGGTGGAAGCACCACCGGACGACTGGACAGACTCATCGGACAGATGGGGCTCACGATGATGGCGTCAATTCCTGGGTGGAGGATGGGTCCTCCGGCGGCCATGGCGTAGCCGGTTGAACCGGTTGGAGTCGCCAGGATCAAACCATCTCCGCGGACCTGGTCAACCACTTCTCCGTCAATCTCCAGTTCAAGGGTGCAGGTGGGCGCAAGATCCTCCTGACAGGGACGCAGATACAGATCATTCAGAGCCCAATGACGCTCAATGTCATCCGCGGCCTGCCCCCCTTCTCCAGACACGGAACAGTTGAGGTCATCGGCTCGATTCACCACAGCCTGCAGCATCATGCGACGTTCCATCGCGAAATGGTCGTCCTGCAGGCGTCGCCACAGACCATCACGCCGAATCAGCCCTGGTTCATGGGTGAGGAAGCCCAGATGACCGCCGACGTTGAAACAGAGAATCGGCACGTCATAAACAGCCAGATGCCTTGCAGCACCAAGAACCGTGCCATCGCCTCCAAGCACCACCGCCAGGTCAGGGAGTTCCGGTTCCGACGCGAGCAGGCCTGGGAAGGGATCCGCGCTGAGACCGCTCATCGCCACAGACACAGTCACGCCAAGAGACTCGAGCGTCTTGGCACAGGCCTTGGCCTCTTTCAAAGCCAGAGGGCTTTCAGCCCTATAGATCAACCAGACCCGATGCAGACGCATGATGAGGGCGCCGGCCCTACCAGCGCAGAAGGTTGAAGCGTTCCATGTCCACTGTGACGCGATTGCGATAAAGCGACAAAAGAATGGCCAGGCCAACCGCCGCTTCCGCAGCAGCCACGGTGATCACGAACACTGAGAAAATCTGACCACGGATCAGCTGGCCATCCACATAGGAGGAGAACGCCATCAGATTGATGTTCACACCATTGAGCATCAGCTCGATGCTCATCAGCACCCTCACAGCATTACGACTGTTGATCAGCCCCCAGACGCCCGTGCAAAACAGCACTGCGGCAACAAGCAGATAGGCCTCGAGAGGAACGGAACCGGACAGCAGCTCGGAGAGCATGACAAGAAGGCAGGGAAAGGTCAGGAAGGTGGTTGATCAACCAGCAGGGGAGTCCGGGCCTTTTCAATCAGGCCTTGATCCGCAATTTCACCAGTGCCTGGATCGACGGCCTGAACATCGCGTCGAGCCAGCACAATGGCCCCAATCATGGCCATCAGCAGAAGAACTGAGGCCAGCTCAAAAGGAAGCAAATAATCGGTAAAGAGATGCTCACCGATTCGAACCGTGGCGTCTTCGCCAATCGGCTCTGGCCCTTCCGCCCACGGAGTTGTGAGGACGACCCTTGTTAACAAGGCGAAGAGGCCGGCACAGACGCCACCGGAAAGCAGGCGACGCAAGGTCAACCCTGGAATTGGAGCAAGGTCTTCCTTTTTGTTGACGAGCATGATCGCAAACAAGATCAGCACGTTCACAGCACCGACGTAGACCAGCACCTGGGCTGCAGCAACGAAACTGGCATTGAGCAACAGATACAAACCAGCCACTGCCAGGAACACGCCCCCAAGCAGAAAGGCCGAATAGACGATGTTGCTGAGCAACACCACCCCGAGAGCTCCCAGCACAACCACAGAGCTGAGCACCAGAAAGCAGATCAGTTGCGTTGACGCTGCGATCGTCATTCAGCACTCTCCTTGCGATCCGTGGACACCGTGGTCGATTCTCCCGCATCCACTGTTGAAACAGCTGCGGCTGACTTCATGGCAGCCAGCAGCTGATCGGGTCGCTGCCCAGCCCGTGGGCGATCGGGATCCACAACATGGGGATCGATTTCGCCGGCCGGAAGGTAAGCAAATTCCCGCAGAGGCAGAACTGATGGGTCGGTGGTCACGCTGGTAGGGAGACGCCCCAGTGCGACGTTGTCGTAGTTGAGGCTGTGACGGTCAAATGCCGCCAGCTCGTACTCCTCCGTCATCGAAAGGCAATTGGTGGGGCAGTACTCCACGCAATTTCCACAAAAAATGCACACCCCGAAATCAATCGAGTAATTCCTCAGTTCTTTCTTTTTGGTGGCCTTATTCATCACCCAATCCACCACGGGCAGATTGATCGGGCAGACGCGCACGCACACCTCACAGGCAATGCACTTATCGAACTCGTAATGGATGCGCCCGCGATACCTCTCCGAGGGGATCAGCTTCTCGTAGGGGTACTGCACCGTGACGGGACGGCGCTTCATGTGGTCGAAGGTGACGGCCAGACCCTGAGTGAGATTGCGCGCCGCGTCGACGGCATCTCTGGTGTAGTCACCAACCTGTTTGAGAAAACCGAACATGGCCTGAGGGAGGGGAGACGGAGTGACCGCTGAGCAAGAGCCTAGGTAATTAAACCTAACCCCCGAAGGCGACCGGGAAGGCAAGTTTCAGCGCTGCGGTCACGAGCAAATTGACCAAAGCCAGTGGCAGCAGGAACTTCCAACCAAGATCAAGCAGCTGGTCAATGCGCACCCGCGGCGTCGACCAGCGCAGCAGGATGGCAATGAAAACGAGCAGATAGGCCTTCAGCACGGTCATCACAATGCCTGTTGTGCCTGTGATCACCTGGACGAGAGGAGCATCGACCGATTGCCCCAGCCAGCCGGCCAGCCATTCCACCGGCAAAGGGAAGCCCCAGCCACCGAGATAGAGCACCGAAACCAGCAGAGCTGAGAGCACCAGATTGATGTAGCTGCCGAGGTAGAAGAGCGCGAACTTCATGCCGGCGTATTCGGTCTGATAGCCGGCAACCAGCTCCTCTTCCGCTTCGGGGAGGTCGAACGGAAGGCGTTCACATTCCGCCAGGGCGCAGATCCAGAAAATCAGAAAGCCGACAGGTTGGCGCCAGATATTCCAGCTGAGGATTCCCGCTCCAGTTTGCTGATCGACGATGTCGACGGTGCTGAGGGAATTGCTCATCATCACCACCGCAAGCACAGCGAGAGCGAGGGGAATCTCGTAGCTGATCGACTGTGCAGCTGCCCTGAGACCTCCAAGCAGGGAATATTTATTGTTCGAGGCGTATCCGCTCATCAGCAGGCCGATCGGCTGAACGCTGCTGAGAGAGATCCACAGAAAAATGCCCACACCCACATTGCTGATCAAAAGGTTCTGACCGAAGGGAACGATCAACCAGGACAGAATCACTGGAACAACGACCAGAACAGGGCCGAGCGTGAACAACAGACTGTCGGCCCTGGCGGGAATGATGTCTTCCTTCACCAGCAATTTGAGACCATCCGCAAGGGGCTGAAGAACACCGAGTGCCCCGGCATATTCAGGTCCGATGCGCTGCTGAACCGCTGCTGAGATCTTGCGTTCGAGCCAAACGGTGACGAGAACCCCCACCACTGCTGCAACAAGCACCAACAGCATGGGTAGTGGCAGCCAGATCAAGCGAGCTGCCTGCTCAGACAGTCCAAAGCCCTCGAGAGCTTGACTGAAACTTCGTTCCAGATCCAGGCCTGGACTGACCAGAGCCGGTGCGCTGGTGGCGAGGAAAGTCACCATGAGCAAAGGTGTGATGAATGTAACTTAAGTGGTGATGGTTGGAACTCGGGCCTCCAGTGGCGTCCATTGGCGCAGATCACTGCCTGTGTAGATCTGAGATGGCCGAAAGATCCGATTGGCACCAAGCTGTTCACGCCAGTGAGCCAGCCATCCGGCCACTCTTGCGATGGCAAAAACCGGCGTGAACAGATCTCTGGGAATACCCAGCTTGCGGTAAACAAGTCCGGAATAGAAATCCACATTGGGATAAATCCCTTTTGGGCCGAGACGGGTTTCCGCCGCTGTCTCCAGAGCTCTGGCCACGTCGTACATCTCATCGTGACCAAAGCGTTCGAACATCTCTTCAGCGAGAGCCTGAAGAATCACCGCACGAGGATCTTTGACGCGGTATTCACGGTGACCGAATCCCATGATCTTGCGCTTGCTGGCCATGGCCTCGTCGAGATAGCCCGCGGCCTGATCTGGTGTGCCGATCTCCTCGAGCATCGCCAGGACATCTTCATTGGCCCCGCCATGAAGGGGACCAGCCAGCGTGCCGACGGCTGAGGCGACGACCGCATAAGGATCGGTGAGTGTGCTGGCGGTGACGCGGGCACTGAAAGTGCTCGCATTGAGACTGTGCTCCGCATGCAGGATCAGGCACTGATCAAAGATCCTTGAGGCCATGGGATCCGGCTCACGCTCCATGAGCATGTAGAGAAAATTGGCGGAATACGCCAGATCGTCCCTGGGCTGAATGGGATCTTGGCCTTTACGGATCAGCTGAAAGGCGGCGACCATGGTCGGGATCTTGGCGATCAGCCGAACCACCGCGTCATAGATGTACTGAGGGTCGTCGATGGCACGACGTGAATAAAACAGACCCAAAGACGCTGCGCTGGACTGCAGGGCATCCATCGGATGCCCATCGGAGGGGAAGCACTTCATCATGTCCCTGACGCGGAAACTCACGCGTCGGTGCATCTGCACCTCGTCCTCAAAGTCGCGTAACTGCTGAGGAGTGGGCAATTGCCCCCAGATCAGCAGGTAGGTGGTCTCCAGAAAGCTGCAGTGGGTGGCCAGATCGTCGACGGGATAGCCGCGATAGGACAGGCAGCCTGCATGACCATCAATGTCACAGATGGACGACTGGGTGGCAGGCACCCCCTCAAGTCCGGGGCGGAACACCAGACCCGTTCGCTCATGACGGATCTCGGCACCATCGTTCTGACTCACCAACCTCCGCTTCAGCGCAAGGGCAACTTAAACGGAGCGCGGGAGCAAAAGACGAGGCCTGAGTAATGCCTGCAGTTCAGCCTGACCCCGAGGATCGCTCAGGTCAGCCTGCCAACTGAGATGGCAGTATCCCGCCTTGCGCAAGCGCAGGCTGCTGGCGGGTGCTCCGATCAGCGTCGCCGCAAGAGTGCTCAGATCTGGCTCATGGCCAACCAACAGGCAACAGCCGGACACGCGGGAGACCAACGGCCACGGGTCACCGCCTGGCTCCAGGGCTGAATCCAGAAGGATCGACTTCGCCAACCCAGCCTGGACCGCCAACTCAGCGGTCTGCCTGCATCGCCGGTAAGGACTGCTGATCAGTGTGTCCGCCTGAACATCCAGCCTCCGCAGTTGTCGGACAACCTCCAGAGTTCGCCGCATGCCGCGATCGGTCAGGGGGCGATCGGGATGATCACGGCCGCAGACCCGTTCTGCGGCAATGCCATGGCGCAGGAGAAGAAGATCAACCGAGCTGGAGTCGCGCACGCAGACGCAAGCTGCTCACACGTTCATCCTGAACGGAGGTGGCGTTTGGGTCAGCCCCAGCAGAGACAGCCAAACCTTTCACAGCTGGCAACAGTGATCGACCTGCCACCCCCTGCACCAGCTCCCAGGGTCGCCACTGACCCAGGTGCAAGCGGCTTGGCGCCGCAGCGAGTGCCAGTTGCTGAGACAGCGCTGACTGACTCGCGGACTGCAGCTCCTGCAGCTGCTGCTGTCGCTGCATCAGGTCACCACTCTCACCGCGACGGCGCAAACCATCGAGGGTCTCTGCCCACCAGTTCACACCGGTATGCCGCTCCAGAGCGACAGCAAGTTCAGCTTGCAGCGACTCCTCTCCTCGACGTCGTTGACGAGCCAGACGGGTCCAGACCTGAACAGGTTGGCCTTCGCTGTCGAGAGTGGAGCCTGTCAACCCAAGCCCCTGAAGTCGCTGATCCACCACTTCGGGATCGGGACGATTCGGCCGGGTGCCTAACACCCAGCCCTGCGGCCCTTGCTGCCAAAGCATGGGCCCCTCATCGAGGCCGGCGACCGCAGCCGCGGCCCCGGTCGACAGGGATTCGATCGACTGCCGCAGAAGGGGAGCGATCCACTGAGCCAGGGGCTCATTGGCATCGGCAGCCAGAAGATCCGCAGGATTCGTGAGCAGAGCGACTGTCTCCGCATCACCACCGGCATCTCTAAGCAACACATCGCTGTCCGCCAGCTGAGACATCCGGGGAATCAGAGGCTCACGGAAGTGAACCACGGCATCAAGCGCCAGATCAGCGCCCTGCGGTGTCAGCGATGCCACCAGCCCCTGCAGGTCTTCACGGGCAGTGATCGCTGAGGGGACCCCCAGCCAGCGGTCCATCGCACCAGGGGTGGCAATCAGAACGGCAGCACCACGACCGAAGCTCTGCAGATCAGCCGCCAGAACAGGGTCTCCGAGCTGATGCTGACTGTCCAGTTGAGAGACATCCAGCGCCTGTTCAAGCACGCCTCGCCCTGAAGCCAGCAACAGCAGATCGTCGTCGATCAAGGCCGTGGCGATCGGTTGGGGATCTCTTCCCAGCAGGGCACCGCGACCGCTGATCAGTCCCATACCGCGGTAGCGGGAGATCTGCAGATCGGTGCCTGCCAGGCTTCGGGTCTGCCAGAAACGCTGCAGAAAGCGCTTGGCCCCATCTTCATCGCGGCTGGACAGTGCCAGGACCCAACCCTGCTTCGGTTGTTCCCCGGACTGCTGTGCAGGAGCGTCAAGCACTGCAAAGCTGACCTCGGGCCCAATCCAGCCGGCCAGCTCAGTGCTGAAGTCAAGGCCGGCCAGAGCAAAGGCACCATCTCTGAGCTGACGGGTGCTGTCATTCACCAGTTGGCGCTGGCGAACGGGCGCAACGGCCTGGGCGTAAGCAGGCACCTGACGCGAGTCGACCAGCCAGTGCAGCGTCAGGGCTGCATCACTTGGCATAAACCGTGCTGCGCGGGGCAGCTCAAGTGGCCGGTCCATGATCCGCAGCGGGCTCTGACGAGCCATCGCCCACCAAACACCCAGCGCCAGGGTGAGCAGCACCATCGCCACAGCGACCAGAGCCAACAGGAACGAGCGCCCTTTCATGAACAGGCGGTGAAGCACATGGTGCTCATCTTCTATCCATCCATGGTGCTGTGCCAGCCCAAAGCCAGACTGAAGCGATGAATGGACCCACCCCCAAACCCCTCAAGGCCAGCGAACTGAACGACTGGCTCAACGACAACACCGATCTGACCGTTGTGGATGTGCGGGAGCAGCAGGAACTGGTGATCGCTCCATTTCCGCACCCGGTGAAGCATCTGCCCCTCAGTGATGCTGAAAACTGGATGGGGAGCATTGATGACGTGCTGCCAAACGGTGGTTCGATCGTGGTGCTGTGCCATGCCGGTGTGCGCAGCTGGAATTTCGGTTGCTGGCTGCTCGAGAATCGACCATCCCTGGACGTCTGGAACCTCGAGGGTGGCATTGACGCCTGGAGCGTTGTGGTGGATCCCGCAGTGCCGCGCTACTGAACGCCCTGCCACTGATCAGCGCGCCAGTCAGCCGAACGGCATGCATTCATGACAGGAACCAATCTCCCTGACTGATTCTTCGTAAGATCGCGATCCGCAAGGTGATCTCCGTGAAGCCGCTGCCCCGACGACAGCAGGAGGTTCTTCAGGCCACGGTCCACCACTATGTCGACACCATCGAACCGGTGGGCAGTCGCGCTTTAGTGCAGAGATTCGGAATCAAAGCGAGTTCGGCCACGGTGCGTTCGGCCATGGGAGCTCTGGAACAGCGTGGACTCCTGACCCAGCCACACACGTCAGCGGGTCGCGTGCCCAGCCCCCAGGGCTACCGCCACTATGTGGACTGCCTTCTGCCCGAACCCGGTGCGGGTGCCCATCACCTGGAGCGGGAATTGACCCAGCTGAGCCTGCGCTGGGCGGCACTGGATGACCTGCTGCTGCAGCTGGCACGCCGGCTGACGGATTTCACAGGTCTGATGAGCCTGATCAGCCCGCCGCAACGATCCCAGAGCAATCTCAGAACCATTCGCCTGGTGCGCAGTGAAGACCGCCTGCTGGTGATGCTCGTGGGCGATTCCAGCCAGGCCCATCACCTCAATCTGCGGCTGCCCCACGGCAGTGCCGGTCAGGTGGAAGCCTTAGAACGCTGGACCTCAGACCAACTGGTGCAGGCCGGAAAGCTGGACTGGAGCTGTCTGCCACAGCAGCTGCAATCCTGCGGAAGGGCACTTCAGGACGCGCTGGAGAACGGCAATCCCTTCCAACGCCCGATCGAGCAGGCACCGTTAGTGCATGGGGTGTCGCGGCTCGTGGCTGAACCCGAATTCAGTGACAGCGCCAGGGTGAGGCCTCTTCTCGACCTGATGGACAGTGACCCGGCAGCGTTTGTTCCCGCACCTGCCTGGTCCGACGGGCGCGTCTGGATCGGCCAGGAGCATCCTGAGACAGCATTGAGCCGCTGCTCAGTCGTTCAGGCCAGCTATCGCAGCGGTGACGGAGGCGTGGGCCAGGTTGCCCTGATCGGCCCCATGCGGATGGCCTACGCGACCGCTCGTGCGGCCGTCAACTCCGTTGCTGTCACCCTGGAGCGCTTACTCAGCTGAGACATGCTCTGAATCTTCAGAGTGCGTCGCCAAGCTGCTCGGCGACCGTGTTCACATCCTTGTCACCACGACCAGAGCAGTTCAACACCACTTCAGTGCCATCCGGCAGGGTTGGACAGAGGGTCTCAAGCCAGGCGAATGCATGCGCTGTCTCGAGGGCAGGAATGATGCCCTCCAGTCGGCTCACCAGTTGAAGAGCCTGGAGCGCTTCAGCGTCGGTGACGGCGCCGTATTCGGCCCGGCCGATCTCGCGCAGGTAGCTGTGTTCAGGCCCAACTCCGGGGTAATCAAGGCCGGCACTGATCGAATGAGCTTCCTGGACCTGCCCGTCCTGATCCTGCAACAAAAGGCTCATGGCACCGTGAAGCACACCGACCCTGCCTTCAGTCATCGTGGCGGCATGACGGCCTGTGGCGACGCCATCACCGGCGGCCTCAACTCCGATCAGACGCACATCGCTGCACTCCACAAAGGGATGAAAAAGACCCATGGCGTTGGAACCCCCACCAACGCAAGCCATCAGCACGTCCGGCAAACGACCGAACGCTTGCTGGCATTGGTCCCTGGCTTCCTCTCCGATCACTGCATGAAAGTCGCGAACCAACATCGGATAGGGGTGGGGGCCTGCCACTGACCCGAGGATGTAATGCGTGGTCTCCACATTCGTGACCCAGTCACGGATGGCCTCGCTGGTGGCGTCCTTGAGCGTGGCGGTGCCGGCGGTCACAGGCTGAACGCTGGCACCAAGAAGACGCATGCGGAACACATTCAGAGCCTGACGGCGCATGTCTTCAGCACCCATGTACACCACACACTCCAAGCCGAAGCGAGCGCAGACCGTGGCCGTCGCGACCCCGTGCTGACCAGCTCCTGTTTCGGCAATGATTCGCTTTTTGCCCATTCGCAGGGCCAGCAACGCCTGCCCGAGCGCATTGTTGATTTTGTGGGCGCCGGTGTGGTTGAGGTCCTCACGCTTCAACCAGATCCTGGGTCCGCCGTCACTGCGGCGGTAATGGGCTGTGAGCCGCTCAGCTTCATAGAGAGGTGTGGCCCTGCCCACGTAGTTGCGCAGCAGGCGGTTGAGCTCTGAGGTGAAAGCCGGATCTTTCCAGGCCTCAGCCGCGGCCGTCTCCAGCTCAGCCAGGGCAGGCATCAGCGTTTCAGGCACGTACTGACCACCGAAACGGCCGAAACGACCGGAGGAGGCAGGCCTGGAGCTGACGGCCAGATCCTGAGCGGTGGGCTTGGGTGGCAGGGTGCTGGTCAAGGTGCAGCTGACCGCGCGCGCGGCCTTTGAAGCGTTGGCTCAGCGTAAGCAGGCAATCACGCGATGCCGTGGATCACAGGCACTGATTTGAAGATTCCGGAACCCTGCCGTCCGCAGGGCCGCAGCCATATCGAGGCTGAAGTACTGCTCGATGTAGGGCTCGGTGCTTTTGAGCAATGTGGCGACTGCCGCCGGAAGGCGCTGAAGCACGGAGGAGGCGGGATCCTGATCCACCATCACCAGAGCACCTCCTGGCCGCAACAACCGAGCAGCCTCCCCCAGCACGGCGTGGGTCGCATCCTGAGGCAGCTCATGGCAAACGAACTGAAGACTGATCAGGTCAAAGGACGCATCCGCCAGACCGGTGTCCTCCGCCGCTGCATGCAACCAGCCATCCACGAGTCCCTCCCGATCCCGCACACGAGCCACTGCGAGCATGTCGGGGGAAAGATCCAGGCCCTGAATCCGAGGTGCGGGCTCTTGGCGCTGCTCTGCCCGCTCAGCCAACCAGCTTGCGAGATACAACGTGCTCACTCCCACTGAACAGCCAAGATCGAGCACCTGATCAATGGATCCGTTCAGGAGCGGCGCCAAAGCGCGGTGGATCTCATCCCGCAGACGGGCCTGGGCCACAGACGGTGCCAGCGCCTCGTCCGGCCAGATGCGCAGGGCCATCGCATCGGTGGCTTGCTCCGCTTCGGCAGCAGCCTGCCAGCAGAGATTGCCCTGTTCATAGGCGTGAAAACGCGCCACGTAGTAGGCGGGCGGCACCAGGCCTGGAGTGATGCTGCTCGACAACAACGGTGCTGCAGCCTTCTTGAGTTCACGGCGACGGACTCTCCAGGGAATGCCGTTGCGTTCCGCCGTTCGGATAATCAGCTGACGTGCCTGGAAAAACAGGGGACGCCTCAGCAGAGCAATACCGATCAAGTGTTCGATCCAGCGACCAAGGCCCTGGCTTGAGTCAGCCCATCGAGGCGTGGACGCTGAGTCGGTCATCACGAGAACGGCAGGATGGTGTCGGATGCGCAGAAGCGATGCCGAAAGGCGGGTGGCAGGAATTCAGCAACACAGACAGTCTGCAGCGGCCGAGCAGCCCCGAGAAGCAACCCACTGCGAAAGCCCAGCAAATCGTTCGGGTGCAGCCGACCCGTGGGGGGAAGGGCGGCAAGACCGTGACGGTGATCCGCGGTCTGGAGCTCAACCAAGAAGGACTCAAAGCACTGCTGAAGAAACTCAAGACACGCATCGGCAGCGGTGGCACCGCAAAAGACGGCCTGATCGAACTTCAGGGCGATCAGGTGGAGCTCGCGCTGGAACTGCTCAACAAGGAGGGATACCGTCCCAAGCGCGCTGGGGGCTGAAGCTGACCGAGGCTCAAAGAGATGCAAGCTGAGGGACAAGTTGAGGGACAATGGCGGCCCCAGACCGCCGGATCCCAATGACCGCTTCGTCCAGCCACGGCCAGCTGACCAACCAGGGTGCTTCCACCAACATCGCCTGGCATCAGGCATCGGTTGATCGAGCAGCCCGCGCTGAACAACGGGGACACCGAAGCGCCATTCTCTGGTTCACAGGCCTGAGCGGTGCGGGCAAAAGCACGCTTGCCAACGCGGTCAATCAGGCCCTGTTCGAGCGAGGACTGAGCACCTATGTGCTCGACGGAGACAACATTCGCCATGGCCTCTGCAAGGACCTGGGATTTTCCGATGCCGACCGTGAGGAGAACATCCGGCGCATCGGTGAGGTCTCCAAACTGTTTTTGGATTCCGGTGCCATCGTTTTGACGGCATTCGTCTCGCCGTTCCGTGCTGACCGCGACAAAGCGCGCAACTTGGTGAGCGACGGAGATTTCATCGAGATCTTCTGTGCCGCTGATCTGAATGTGTGCGAACAGCGCGACACCAAAGGCCTGTATGCGAAGGCACGTGCCGGCGACATCAAGGAGTTCACGGGAATCTCCAGCCCTTATGAAGCACCAGACACTCCGGAACTATGCGTCGACACCGGCGCAGCAGACCTGGCGCACTGCGTGGATCAGGTGGTGAACGAGCTGATCTCCCGGAACATCATTCCTGCCCAGCGCTGACCTCGCTAACGACCGCATTGCTGACGACCGCGTGGATGCCCTGACGCTCTGCCCAGGCATCCACGAACGTCTTGAGGCAGCTGGCGACAGGCACCGCCAGCAGCAGACCCAACAACTCTCCAAGGCCGTAGAGGTCTCCAGCCTTCGCTCCCAGGGGCAGGGCAATCAGCAGCCAGGCCGGCTGCAACCCCACGATGCTTCCCATCAAACGCGGCTGAATGACCTGGTCAACGATCTGACCGACCACGATCGCAGCCACCAGAGTCTCTAGGCCTGTACTGGGATCCTGAAAAGCGAGCAACCCGCTCACGGCGACGATTGTCAAAGCACTGGCGTAGGGGATCAGGGTTGTGAATCCGATCAGCACGGCAAACAGCACGCCATAGGGGATCTTGAGAAGGGTGAACACCACGATCTGACCCAAGGCCAGGATCAGCGCCAGCAGCACCTGCCCGCCGAAGTAGCCACGAAAGGTGCGAGCCAGGGTGCTGGTCACCAACGAACGCCAGGCATCCGGAAGCCAGCGGGCCAGACCCTTCGTGATCGATTCACCTCCGATCAGGAAGAACACCGCCAACACCAGCACGATCACCGTGTTGATCGTGGTGCCGAGTGTGGCCCCGAGAATGCTGAGCAAGCTCTGGCTGAGCTGGCTGGCCACGGCGCTTGCACGGGAGAGCAGATCACTGCTGAGATCACCAAACTCCGTGGGCAGACCACGGATTGCGGCCCACTCCTGGAGACGGTTCACCCACTCCTGGGCCGCCAAGAGCAGTCCAGGCAGAGCATTGATCAACTGGCCAAGCTGCTCAATCAGCAGCGGCACCAGGGTCAGCGCAGCGAAGACCAATGCCCCGATCGTGGCGAGAGTGACAAGCACGATCGCCACCCAGCGGCGCATCCCTCGACCGGTGAGCCAGCGGCAGGGAATATCCAGCAGAAACGCAATCAGCGCGGCGGTGAGAAACAGTCCTGGGAAGGGAGCCAGTGGCAGGAGGAGCTGACGGATCACAAACAGGTTGAGGGTCAGCAACGGCAGCACCAATCCCCAGCGAATCCAGGCTGGCCAGGACGTCATGGCTTGAAGGAGGTGCAGATCAAAAGGAGCTCAGCTTGAAAACGGCACTCACCTCATGGCACCAAAAATGCCGGCTGGCGGCAACAGCGAAGGTCGGCAATGGCCGGGGATCAAGTCATTCGCCCGAGATAGTCACGACTGCCCAGATCCTTCAGTCGGGCGTCCTTCTCAACGACCGTGTCATGAAGCTGCTGGCGGTAGGCCTCCAGACGTTCCGCCAGCGCACCACCCTCGACGGCAAGGATCTGTGCAGCCAGCAAGCCTGCATTCAGACCTCCGCCGATCGCCACCGTGGCCACGGGAATACCACCGGGCATCTGCACGATCGAATGCAATGAGTCGACGCCTGACAGTGCTTTGCTCTGCACCGGTACGCCAATCACAGGCAAGGTGGTCAGTGCGGCCACCATTCCAGGCAAATGAGCTGCGCCACCGGCACCGGCCACAATCACGGCCAGCCCACGCTGGCGGGCCTGCTGGGCGAAGCTGACCATCTCCAAAGGCGTGCGGTGCGCCGAGAGCACGCGGACCTCCACCGCCACCCCCAGCTGTTCCAGCACCTCGACGGCAGGGTGGAGGCTGGGAAGGTCGGAATCACTGCCCATGATGACGGCAACCCTGGGCACCGAACCTGGATCAATGGGGGGGGATGGCAACTCGGCCACAGGCAAGAACCGGAAGGACAGCGAGACTGCCATCGTCCCGCACCGGCCTGAGCCGGCCCAACCGCATGCGTCGGATCACCGATGTGCGTCTGCCCCAGCGCCCCGGAAACCACGACCCTGCAGGTCTGTCCTGGCTCAGCCTGGATGATCGCAATCTGATCATCGCCGCTGGTCCGATGCCGGCCGGTGGGGCGATGGCCGGGGAAAGCTGGCATGGAGACAGGCTTAGTCGTCGGGGGATCGATCTGCAGATCAATGGGGGGCTGGGCCTGGCCTTCACGGAGCTCACGCAACAGGATTTGCCGAAACTCCTGGAGTTGCTGGAGCTGCTTTGGCGCGATGGGGTCGAGGCGATCGCTCCAACCCTGGTCACCTGTGCTGTGGCCCCGCTACGCCAATCCCTGTCCGTGCTCCGGCAGGCCCGTGACCGGCATCAAGCGGGCCGCTGCCAGCTGCTGGGAGCACACCTTGAGGGCCCGTTCCTTGCGGAAGCACGGCGGGGTGCACACCCGTTGGAGCACATCGCTGCCCCCAGCGTCGCGGCCCTAAAGGCACGGATCGCAGGATTTGAAAACGACATCAGCCTGATCACCTTGGCGCCGGAGCAACCGGGTGCTCAGGAGTTGATCAACGAACTCAAAGGGCTCGGCATCCATGTGGCTCTGGGTCACAGCACCGCAGATGCCGATCAGGCAGCCCTGGCGTTCAGACAGGGCGTCGAGATGATCACGCACGCTTTCAATGCCATGCCGGGACTGCACCACCGCGCTCCTGGGCCCTTGGGAGAAGCCTGCCGTCGCGGCGACATTGCGCTTGGGCTGATTGCCGACGGAGTGCATGTGCATCCCACCACTGCGGTGTTGTTGCAGAAGATGGCGGGGGATCAGCTGGTGCTGGTGAGTGATGCCCTGGCGCCCTACGGGCTGGCGGAGGGTGAACATCGCTGGGATGAG
>CEWG01227792.1_pt1 | contig 15632 bp, 12 predicted proteins | sample 361411 | NCBI WGS metagenome assembly CEWG01 (sample SAMEA2622173, study PRJEB7988) | marine metagenome | biome: marine biome (ENVO:00000447); feature: surface water layer (ENVO:00002042); material: "saline water (ENVO:00002010), including plankton (ENVO:xxxxxxxx)" | depth 5 m | reverse complement strand
CAAAAGCAAAACAACAAACAAAAAATATTGTAGCTAATTTTCTCATAATTATTTATATAGAATTAAGTATTCATTTTTTTTGTCCCATTTTACATTGTCAAACTTATCAAAAAAATTCATTCCAATTAATGATCTTTGCTGGGTTGGGTTATAAGTGCAAACAACATTATTAACTGTATATTCTCCAATTTTTAAGTTGTTTAGTATAAGTGTTTTTCCTTCTAATGGGATATTAGCTACCCCGTAAGATATAGCCTTTAAGTTCAGATCAAAAAACTCAACACCTGATTCTAAAAGTTTTTTAAAGTCGTATTTACTTAAAACAAGACCATAAGCACCTGTATCCCATTTAATGTTAGTTTTCGTATTACCAAAACCAATTTCGATAAATGCTGCATCATTTAATATTTCCAGTATAACCGTCGAAGAGGATCCTCCAATAATATCATCCCGGTTGTAGTGATTACGATCGTTTGTTGTACAATCTGTTTCTTCTCCATCCTCGTATTGACAAAACTGCTGCCTACCATTTGCCCATTTGTAATCATATGATCCATCCATTAAGCTTCCATTTATGAACTTGCCATTTTCAATTCTAACATCACCAGATTTTAAAAACTCTTCTTTTTTACAATTTGATCCGTGTAATTTGTTGTTTTTAAAAGAACCAGATAGAATTTTACGATAACCGTCTTCTTGATAATCTATCTCTCCTTTAATTAATTTTCCTTTTTCAAAAAGCCCTTTATAAATTCGGGTCCACTCTTTAGTAATTTCTTTTTTCTCTCCATTTTCGCCTTCAAGATTTCCATTTTGGAAAGATCCCATAAAAGAAAGCTCGTTGCCATCCTCGAACAAATAATAGACTTCTCCTTGACCGTTTTGAATGTCTCCTTCTTGTTTGATTATTTCGGGCTGTTGTCCTAGAGAAAATAAAGGTAGTAGTAAAAGTAAAATTTTCTTCATTATATAAATTTAAAGTTTATTGTTTTATTTCTAATCCGAACTTCTTTCGGTATTTTCTATCCAATGCTTTTTGATGGTTGTCCAAGTCAACTGCTTTCCCCTGTATAAAAGCAAATCGCACATCATTGCCTCTCATATCTAAAGCATCTCCTTTAGATATGAAAAAAGTAGCTTCTTTACCGACTTCTAAAGAACCTAATTCTTGGTCAATTCCTAGCATTTTTGCCGTGTTTAGAGTTAGTGCGGCAATTGCTTCTTCATAAGGAAGGCCGTAAGCTACTGCAGTACCTGCTGAGAAAGGTAAATTTCTTTGTCCCATAGCTTCCATATCTCCTTGGTAACAGAATCCAATACTTACGCCAGCGGCATATAAAAGTCCTGCTTGCTTATAGGGCATGTCTACATCTGCATCCGAGGTGTTTGGTAAGCGGTGAATACGATCTAAGATAACAGGTATTCCGTGTTTTACCAATAAATCTGCTACAAGGTGCGCTTCTTTACCACCAACAATTACCATGTTGTCTAATTCAAATTTTGTGGCGAACAACATAGCGTCTGTCATTTCTCTTACGAGGTTTGCATGTACATATAACTGCTTGGTTCCGTCAAATAAACCACTCATAGCAGAGAGTTCTAAATCCATCTCTTTTTCATAAGACTGATGATAAGCTAATGCTTTTTGAAAATAGGTGTTTATAGCATCGGTTTGCTCGCTATATCGTTCTGTTTTTTCAATATCACCAGGCTCTGCCCACCAACCACGTTGTATAAAATAAGAGGGCCAGTTTAAATGAATCCCATCATCTACTTTTTGTGAAGCATCCTCCCAGTTCCATCCATCTAATTTCATAACTGAAGAAGTTCCTGTAATACGACCCCCTTTAGGAGCTACTTGCGCCATTAAAACACCATTACTTCTAATGGTGGGAATAATTTTACTCTCTGCATTGAAAGCAATTAAAGAGCGTATATGCGGTTTAAAAGTGCCAGTTTCTTGGTAATCGTTTGTGGCTCTTACGGCCCCGATTTCCGTAATACCCAAGGTGGTGTTGGTAGCAATAAATCCAGGATAAACATGTTGATTGTAAATATGAATGATTGTATCGTATGCAGCAGGGTCAATACGAATCACTCTTGCATCGGCTACCATTTCAAATTTTCCGTCTTTAATGGCAATAGCGGAAGTTTCTATTTTACTTCCATCACCAATATGTGCTGTTCCTCCTAAAAAGAGGGTGTGTTGCGCTGAACTATTCAGTGCTCCAAACAAACAAAATATAATTATTAAAAATCTCATTACTTTTTTTTAACGTGAGCAATTGTTTCCGTGAAGATGTCCGTTCTTGTCCATAGTATCGCAGTGATAAAGAATATGGTGCTCTGGTTTTACTTTTTGAGTGGGTTTACCAGCATCTTTTTCACTAAGCATCTTTTGGATTAAACGTTGGCGTTCAGCATAGTTTCTGGCACGTAATTTTTTATCTTTTGCTTGACTGAAATAACATCGACCGTCGATATAAGTTTGTTCAACCTTTGCATAAACTGATAAAGGGTTGTCAGACCATAGCACAAGATCGGCATCTTTATCTACTTTAATACTTCCTACTCGATTGTCAATCTGTAAAAGTTTAGCAGGGTTTAGCGTTACCATTTTCCAAGCTTCCTCTTCCGTTGCCTTTCCGTATTTCACAGCTTTGGCTGCTTCTTGGTTCAATCGTCTTGCCATCTCGGCATCATCCGAGTTAATAGCGGTTATCACACCCATTTCTTGAAGTATAGCAGCATTGTAAGGAATAGCATCATTAACCTCAAATTTATAAGCCCACCAATCAGAGAAGGTAGAGCCTCCGGCTCCGTGTTCCTTCATTTTATCAGCTACTTTATAACCTTCTAAAATGTGTGTAAAGGTGTTTAAAGTAAAACCCATAGAATCGGCAACTTTCATCAACATATTGATTTCTGACTGCACATAAGAGTGACAAGTAATGAAACGCTCTTTGTTTAAGATTTCAACCAAAACATTCATTTCTATATCTTCTCTTGGAGCTACTGTTCTTCGCTTTTCAGAAAGTGAAAGCGAATTATAGTTTTTCCAGACTTGTTCATAAGCTTTGGCTTGGAGGAAGTGATCATAGAAAACTTGTTCAACACCCATTCTGGTTTGCGGGAAACGAATTCGTTCAAAATCGCCCCAGTTAGATTGTTTTACATTTTCTCCTAATGCAAACTTGATAAAGCCTGGGGCGTCTTTAAATTTCATGTCTTCCGGCGCGCTTCCCCAACGGAATTTTATAATTCCTGATTGTCCACCAATTGGGTTGGCAGAACCGTGCAAGAGCTGAGCGGTAGTTACACCACCAGAGAGTTGGCGATAAATATTAATGTCGTTCGATTTGATAACATTCGCTATACTTACCTCTGCACTACTTGATTGTGTGCCTTCGTTTACACCCCTGTCAATTGCAATGTGTGAGTGTTCGTCAATAATTCCGCTTGTAAGGTGCTTTCCTGTCGCATCGATTTCTTGAAATGATTCCTCTCTAAATATTTCATCTCCTATAAGCTTCTGTCCAACAGCAAGAATTTTTCCATTTCTAATAGCTACATCAGCAGCAGTTAAAATGCCTGCTTGTTCGTTGGTCCAAACGGTAGCATTTTTGAAAAGCAGATTGTCTTGCGATGGTTTCTCAATCCAGCCATAGGCCATATTAGGAAACCATAAATCTCCAATTATTTCTGTATTGTTTTCGCTTTTGCTTTCTGTGTTTTCTTGTTCATTTAAAAAAATAGCTGACCATTTTGTCCATTTTCCATTTGGTAGGTTTAGTTTTCCTTCCAGCGTACCATTGTTATATGTGGCACTGATGCGATGCACTCCTTCTGTTTCATATTCTAAAGTAAAGTGTTGTTCTTCTTGGCTTAACTTCACTTTGATAGCAGTGCTATCTTGTATAATTTTTGCTTTATGTTTGGCTAAAGAACCATTTATGATAAGCGTATCTTTTTCGTTGGTGAGATACTTGCCACGTGCGTCAAAATTATTTTTTCTATTGATGATATATTCTTTTCCTTGAATCCAATTACTATAAATTTCTCCATCTTCAAAAAGATTGCCTGAGCAGATTAAGAAATTGGCTATTTTTCCTTGTTCAACCGTTCCTAAATCAGCAGAAGCTTCAATCATTTCAGCAGGATTTGTAGTTAAGGCTGCTAAAGCATTTTCTTGACTTAAGCCGTGGGCAATAGCTGTTTTAATGTTTTCTAGCACATCAGTTTTATTTTTGAGATAGCGACTTGTAAAGGAAAAGAAAATGTTTTCCTCAGCTAGAATGCGCGCATTGGCAGGAGCCATTTCCCAATCTTTCATTTTTTGTAAGGATACCATTTTAGCAGCATATGGATTACTTACATCATAAGCATCTGGAAAGTCTAATGGCAGGACAAGAGCAAAACCCGTTTCTGCAATTTCATTCACTCGTTGGTATTCGTCACCTGCGCCAAAAAAAATGTAATCGATTTCAAATTCTTCGGCTATTTTCCAAGCACGAAGGATGTCGATTTTATTGCTCACCTCAAAAAACTGAGGCAAATCTTGCAGTTCGTTCCAAGCTTCTAAAGAAAGGTTGTATTCTCCTTCAGGGGCTTGTTCGTACCACTCGGCATCTAAATATGTTTGGTGGAGTAGGGCAATGCTTCCCATTAATGAGCTAGGATATTTTTGACGAGAGCTCCCTTTACTAAATGAGTAATGAGCACTAGAATTACCGTTTAAAATAGTAGTATGCTCACTATTACTAGCTAAAGTAGTTAGGATTCCACTGCCTCTAGCAATACCGTCTTGTTGGTGTGTAAGCACTGCTCCAAAACCGGCTTTTCGATATTTTTTGGCAGACTTTTCGTTATGCTTAAATAGATTTCGCGCCTCTACTTCAGGATGTATTGCTTCGTTCCAAGCAACAGCACCACTTTTATTGCTACGGTATTGTGGTTGAGGTTTCCAATTTTCTCTTTGTTTTTTGGGGATCCCGTACTCGCTATGTAGCTCGATAAAGGAGGGGTAAATATAATCTCCATCCATATCATGGATAATGGCATGAGCTGGAATAGTAGTTGTGCTATCGGCAGATAAAATTCGATCGCCTTGTACTAATAAGTTAGCGTTTGGAAGGGCTTGTCCAGGAGCCCAAACAATGTGCGCATTCGTAAATGCGTGTATAGGTTCAAAAGTGTTTTTAACACCATTGTTAGGGAAGGTTTTTTGAGCTACCACTATATTCGATAGTGTCAGGGCTAAAAACGAAAAGAGGATTCTGTACATATCTGTTTTCAATTGAATGGGTGAAAATACAAAAAATCACTTCTTAACTTATAAGTAGATTCCTTACCTTTGTTTAAAATTAAATATAAGATGAAAACTTACCAAGCAAACATGATGAACGGATTAGCTTTAATTTTAATGCCGTTATGGGCATATTTAAGCTTTGAAGCAACTGTTGAGAAACCTCAGCAATCAATTACGGCTTTAATACCTCTTGTTTTAGGTGTAATATTAATTCTTTGTAACAATGGAATAAAAAAAGAAAATAAAATTATAGCTCATATAGCAGTTGTTATAACACTAATTGCTCTTGTAGGATTAATAATGCCTTTGAAATCTGCTATAAGTGAAGTAAGAACGTTATCTATAATTAGAGTATTGATAATGTCTTTGACAGGAGTTTATGCAATGATAACTTTTGTTAAAAGCTTTGTTGCAGCAAGAAAGAATAAGTAGTTTTAATGTCTTATTATCAATCAATAAATCATTATTTATTTCACTCAGTTCTTTTTTTTTCAGCCCTTATTTTTTTAAAATCAGCAGGTTCTTTTTTATATAAAAAGAGATATTCAAAATCGGATAAAAAGTTACTAAAAGTTGTCTTTTTTTTAAGTTGTTTTTTTTCATTAACCTCTATTTTTTATGTTCAAGAGATCAATAAATTGTTGTTGATTTTAATGATTCCAACACCTTTTTTAATTTATTTTTTGACATTAAGTGAAGTTGATAGTTATAAAGTTCATTTAAAGGATTTATTAACATCATTTTTTACACTTGTCATTATTGGAGTCTATATCTTGTGTAAAATCAATTAAAATGTTAGACAAAAAAACAAAAAAACATACTTCAGAAAGAGCTGTATTAATTGGTTTAATTACATTAACACAAACTAAAGAACAAGCGATTGAATATATTCAAGAGCTTGATTTTTTAGCACATACTGCAGGAGCTGTTCCGATCAAACATTTTTTACAAAAATTATCATATGCTGACCCAAAAACTTTTGTAGGAAAAGGAAAGTTGGTAGAGGTAAAGGCATTTATTGATGAGAACGATATAGGGCTTGTTATCTTTGATGATGAGCTAGGTCCTACTCAATTACGAAATGTAGAAAAAGTTTTAGAGGTAAAGGTTTTAGATAGGAGTAATCTTATTTTAGACATTTTCGCAGCTCGCGCACAAACAGCACATGCTCGTACGCAGGTAGAGTTGGCACAATATCAGTATTTATTACCGCGCCTTACCCGAATGTGGACGCACTTGGAAAGACAAAAAGGAGGTATTGGTATGCGTGGTCCTGGTGAAACACAAATTGAAACAGACCGAAGAATTATTCAGCAAAAAATTGCTTTACTGAAGGAAAAGCTGAAAAAGATTGATAAGCAAAAAGCCATACAGCGAGGCAATAGAGGTGCTTTGGTACGTGTGGCATTGGTAGGCTATACTAATGTGGGAAAATCTACAATTATGAATACCTTGGCTAAAACCAAAGTGTTGGCTGAAAATAAACTTTTTGCGACACTTGACACTACTGTTCGAAAAATTGTGGTAGGTAATCTGCCTTTCTTACTATCCGATACCGTTGGTTTTATCCGCAAGCTACCGCATCAATTAGTTGAAAGCTTTAAATCGACCCTAGATGAAGTGCGTGAAGCCGATATTCTTTTACATGTAGTAGATATATCACATCCAAATTTTGAGGAACAGATAGAGATTGTAAACAAAACCTTAGCCGAAATTGACGGTTTAGACAAACCGACTGTTATGGTGTTTAATAAAATAGATGCTTTCAGCTACGAGCCTATGGAAGAAGATGATTTAAAAACTAGGACAGTGATAAATAATTCTTTGGAAGACTGGAAAAGAACATGGATGGGCAAGGCTGGGCAAGCCATATTTATTTCTACCCTACAAAAGAAAAATTGGTCTGAGTTTAGAGAGTTGCTTTATGAAGAAGTAAAGCAAATACACTCTAAGCGTTTTCCATATAATAATTACCTGTATTAATATTTCAGTTTCTGCATTTATTCTGCCTTTAGTTCTATCGCTTTTTTAGGATTAGATTTTCTCTTGATCCGCAAGTTCGTCTTGCTTTTCCATGTGCTTTTTGCAAACAGGATGCTCGAATTTCTTCTAGCATATTTTGTAGAGCGTAGGTCGGCTAGGGCTGGCATCATTATCGAAAGGAGCAAAGCTTAGGTTAAGTAAATAGCTTCCATCTTTTACTTCATCAGGCACAAAAATAAGCTCGGTAATACTGCAGTCTAAGCGGGTGTTTTCGGGATGATCCCAAAAGGCATGATGCGCTTCTAACACACCTCCATCCACCTCTTTGTCCACGGATGGCAAATCAATTAAAAGATGCTTAACTCCTTGTTCTTTTAAAAATTCTGCCGCTTCTTTTTGCAAGTAAGGAGGGTTGCTATTGGAGTATTGTCTACACAATTTTTCCTTACTGTTAGGTAGGGTTCGAATAACAATAGCTTCCGTTGATATCCATTTTTTTCGGATGCTTTCTAACGTGATAATCCGGTCTTCTCCTTTTTGTTGTGGAGTTACACTTTTAACTTCTGCAGTAAAGAAAAATTGTTGGACACATTGATTAATAGAATGCTTTTCTATAGAGATATGCCCTACAGATTCGGTATGCGTACCGTGTCCATGCGGATTAAAAGCAATGTTGAAGAAATTGACAGAGCCTCCTTGCTTTACCTCTCCTATCCAATCGCCCATCACTACAGGTTCCATTTTTAATGCTGGTACATGCCATGCGGTTGGGTTACTTGTTCCGTTTTTTAGAGGTATGGATATGTCAATAGGTTGGCTTAAATCAACTTGAAAAGTATGTCCTTTATGTTTAATAGTTGCCTTCATTGTTATCAAAGATACTTAATCCACCCAGAATAGATCTGTCGAGATATAGTCGGCCATTAACTTACCTTTTTCGCTTAAGGTTAATAATTCATTATTTTTTAATAAATGGCTAGAATTGATCCATTTTTGAGCAGAATTAAGCAAAAAACGTTCATAATTACGCGAAAAATGAGATTTTACAAAATCTGTATTGACTCCCCAAATTGTACGTAAAGTGGTTAAAATGTATTCGTTATAGCGTTGTTTTTTGTTCATCTTTTCTCTTTCTGCGGGAATAATCCCTTTAGCAATTTGTTGTATGTAGCGCAAATTATTAGCTATATTCCATTGTCGTTCTGTTCCATTAAAGGAGTGTGCTGAAGGACCAACTCCCAGGTATTTTTCTCCCTTCCAATAGTTGCTATTGTGCTGTGAATAAAATCCTTCTTGCGCAAAATTTGATATTTCGTATTGAGTGAAGTCGGCTTTTGTTAAAGTTTTCATAAGTTGTATGAAATGCCTAGCGCTTTTTTCTTCTTCTACAGGAGCACATTTTTTGTGTTCAATGAAATGATGAAGGGTCGTATTTTCTTCTACAGTTAATGCATAGGCGGATATATGGGGGACACCAAGGTTGATGGCTGTTTGCATGTTTTGCTGCCAATCTTTATCGGATAGTGTAGGAGTTCCGTAAATCAAATCTATGGTAATGTTTTCCCAGCCTGCATCCTGTACGCGCTTGATGCTGCTTAAAGCTTCTTCGGCATTGTGAGTTCGGTTCATGAATTTTAAATCATCATTAAGAAAGGACTGCACTCCCATGCTAAATCGATTAATGGGTGTTTGTTTTAATGTTTTCACTTTTAGGTCATAGATGTCATCAGGATTAGCTTCTAAAGTGATTTCTATATCATTAGCAATAGGAAAAGTTTGGTCGATTACATCAAATAATTGCATCAATTCTTCTGGTTTTAAAATGGAGGGTGTTCCTCCACCTAAATAAATGGTGTTTATGGTTTCTCCTTCTAAAAAGTTATGTTGCAGCGCTATTTCCTTTTGTAAGGCATTTAATAAATCTTCTTTCGTGCTTAAAGAGGTAGAGAAGTGGAAATCACAATAATGACATTTCTGCTTGCAATATGGGATGTGTATGTAAATGCCTGCCATAGGGCTAAAATACCACAAAAGGAAGTATCTTTATCTGCGTTATATGAAATATATTTGGTGCATATTAGTATTGATATTTGCCTGTCAAAATTCCATAAAGATGAGTGAATCTTATTTTGAACATTTAACTCCTCAGGAGAAAAGCGTGATTGTTGATAAAGGAACAGAAGCGCCGTTTACTGGAGAATATAATGACTTTTTTGAAGCGGGAACATTTGTTTGTCGCGCCTGCAACAATCCTTTGTATGAGTCGTCTGCTAAATTTGATGCCGGCTGTGGATGGCCTGCTTTTGACAAGGTGAAAGAGGGTGCTATAAAGCGTTATTCGGACATCTCTTTAGGCTACGAGCGTATCGAGATTACTTGCGCTAGGTGCGATGGACATTTAGGACATGTGTTTGAGGGTGAAAATTTAACACCAGAAAATACACGCCATTGTGTCAATAGTATCAGTATTCGTTTTGTAGCGCACGAAAAATTATCAATAGCTACTTTTGCTGCTGGTTGCTTTTGGGGTGTGGAAGAGTTGTACAGACAGCAAGTGGGGGTTTACTCCACAGCTGTTGGGTACATAGGCGGACATACAGATAATCCCACATATAAGCAAGTGTGTGCAGATACAACAGGGCATGCCGAAGCTGTTCAGGTGTACTTCAATGTGGAAGAGGTAAGCTTTGAAACATTACTCAATATCTTTTGGGAAAATCATAACCCTACTAGCTTAAACAGGCAAGGTTCAGATGAGGGTTCACAATATAGATCGGCTGTTTTTTATCATTCAGAAGGTCAAAAGACTTTTGCGGAAGATTCCAAAAAAACTTTAGATGCTAGTGAGCGGTTTTCTAATCCTATTGTAACAGAAATTGTCCCTGCCTCCACTTTTTATAGAGCTGAGGAATACCATCAAAACTACTTGTATAAAAGAGGATCTAGTAGTTGTTCACTCTAGCGTTTATGCATTGATATACAGAAGGTTGATCCCTTATTGATTTCGGAAGATTTCACATAAATTTTACCTGAGTGGTAATCTTCAATAATGCGTTTTGTTAAGGAAAGACCCAATCCCCAACCGCGTTTTTTACTAGTGAAACCGGGTTTAAAAATAGATTTGAAAGCATTTTTTGGAATGCCTTTTCCAGTGTCTGAAATATGTACTTTTAGGTAATTGTCTGTTTCAAACAAATCTATACTAATTTGTCCTTCTCCCTTCATAGCATCAACAGCATTTTTACAAATGTTTTCGATTACCCACTCAAATAAAACTGCGTTAATAGGAATATGGAGTTGAGGGTTTTCTGTGTTGAGGGTGATAGTTACTTTATCAGATAATCGATGTTGTAAATACCTCACGGCATTCATTAGTACATCAGCAATGTTAACCATCTGTAATTTAGGCTTAGATCCAATTTTTGAAAATCGTTCAGTGATTGTTTCCAATCGTTTTACATCTTTATCTAATTCTGTAGTGATATTGTCTAAATCAGCTTTCCCTTTTAGTATTTCTATCCATGCCATCATAGAAGAAAGTGGGGTGCCAATTTGGTGCGCTGTTTCTTTAGCCATGCCTGCCCACACTTGATTTTGCTCAGATCTTCTAGAGCGACTAAAAGCAATGTAAGACACTAAAATAAATAAGAAGATTACCAAAAGTTGCAGAGTGGGGTAGTAGCGAAGCTGCTTTAACAGATAAGAGTCTTCATAATGAAGGTATTGAGTTAAAATAACTTCATTATTCATTTTTACTTCTATCTGAATAGGGTCGTGCGCATTCTTCATACGTTCCAAATGCACTTGCAAATGTTTTGAGCCGAGATCAATAGACTCATGTATGTTTCTACTGCCAATAATTTCTCCAACTTCGTTAGTGAGGATAATGGGGATGGTACTGTTTTCTTGAATGATACGCGTGGCTAAAGCATTATTAACGGGTCCCATTCCAGAATTAGCTAACTGGTAGGTCGCCTCCGCCCATAATTCAATTTTTTTACGCTCTTCTTGGTCGAGTTTTTCTACCAGAAAATTGGTATATAAAAGAGAGGCAGAGCCAATTATAATTGCTGCCATAAAAAGCATCAGCTTCCAGCGTTGTTTTTTAGAATAAATGCTCATCTTCGTCCCACTCGATAATTTGATTGTAGTCTGGATTTTTTTCTAGCTCTGGATTGCTATTTTTATCTTTGTCAAACTCTTGATCAAAAGCGTCTTTTATTTCTTGCTTTTGTTTATCCATGCCTTCATGTAAATTTTGTCTTGCACGATTAAAGTTAAAAGAAATTTTAGGATTGTCTACGGTTCCTGTCATTTTTAAGGGAATAATGGTTCCTTTTACCCCACCATTTTCAATTTCGCCAAATTCAGAAATTTGCTTTTTGTTCTTCTTGCGCCAGCGCTTGCCCATTACCTCATTAAGGGAGAATTCAATTTCATAATCGAGCGTATTGTCGAAAAAATGTGTTCCTGAACCGGCAATATCCATAGCTGAAGAGTGTATTTCCATAAATGGAATCTCTACACTTCTATTTTTTACTTCTATCTGATTTTCCAATGTAGAGAAGCGGATGCGTTTCAGATCATCTACACTGATGTAGTCCGACATTAATAACATGGGTTCAAACTCAATCAGTTCTCCATCATTAATTTTCATATCCAAAAAGGCGTATAGGTTTTCAGGCCTGAGTTTTAGGTAAGCATCCCATTCGGTTCGTAGGTATACATCAGAAGTTGTTTTTCCGCGCAAGTGTTTGTGCCGTATGGTTGTTTGTCCGAAATTTTCAAACTCATAAAAGAGTTGTCGAACATTAATTTTATTTAACTTAGAAGTAGTGATAAGCCTTAGGTTCCCTTCTTCTGTTTGATTAAGCACAAAGTCTCCGGTTATATTACCAGACATACTTTTTAGCTGTATTTCTTTTGCCTTTAAAACACCTTTATTAAAGCTAATTTTGGCTTGGAATTCAGACATGTGAAATTTCTCGTAAGAAGCATCTTTTATATTTGTTGTAATGTTTGCTAAGATGTTATCAGGCATGATGAAAGGAGTAGGTTCTTGGGTAGTGTCGACTTTTATCATTTTGGATATTTTAAGCCAATCAGAACTTAAGTGACCGGCAATTTGCAAGTCGTTTCTTTGACTGAACAAATGTTCGATAGCACCAACAAATTTAAGTTTGCTTTCTTCTCCATTAGATCCTTTTAAACTATCTATTTCTAAACGATTATTCAATAGTCTCATCCTTCCTTCTAAACCGTGAAAAAGAGTCAAAGGTTTGTAAAGGAAAGAGGTATTTGTAAGCTGAATTTCTGCTGACTTTTCTGCTTGCTCAAAATCTTTTCTAATATTGTTCTTGAGACCGATTTTGCCTATATAGTTTACTGTGATTTTTGCTATTCCAGACACTTCCTTTATTGGCAGTTCGTAACCCCATTGCTGAATATCAGCCAAATTTAATTTGGTATTAAATTGAGTTTGTATGTGTGGGTTGTTAAAGTTGGAATAAGTCAAAGTCCCCTTTAAATAGTCACCGTTTATTTGGCAATTAATGGATTGCAAGTCAACAGTACTAGTTCGGTTGTTTCTACTTTTTCCGTTGTGGTAAACACCTTGAATTTCGGCAGCTTTTATTTTCCAAGGAAAATGAGACAGCATGCTTCCATTTTTAATGTTAAAGTCAGCATGAATAGCTGCTGGAAGATTGGATTCTTTTAAGTTTTCTACATTGATGTTTAGGTCAGTGGTTCCGTTAAATTGATATGATTGAATCGAGCTTAAGAATCGCTTTGGAACATATTGAAGGGAAGTCTTTATGTCTATGTCTGTTCCGCTTACATTTACAGTATATCCATTTTGAGCTGTTCCGTTGAATTTCAGTTCTAAATCATTGGTTTGCGCAGTTCCATTAAAAGTGGTTTTTTGCTTAGATGCATCTAAAGAAACCCAAGCAGAAATTGTTTTTTCTTCTAAGTATTTGTCTTCCCTCACTGTGATGAAATCTGTTTTAAAATCACCATTTATTTGAGCGCTAAAAATGCCGTTTTCAATTGTCCCGTTAAGTTCTGTTTGTAATGCTAAAGCACTGATATAAAGATTATTTTTTGCATCGGAATATTTGATGTGTATGTTGTTCAGTGAAACATGATTTAAGTTTAGGGATTTAGCTTGTGAGCTATCGATTTTACTATACCATATTTGATAGTTAGGAACACCTCCTTTATTTAAAGAAATACATGAGAATCCATTGTGTATTTCTAGTTGTTGAAGCGCGTAAGTTTTATTGTATAAATCTAAAGCGTTTAGTTTTAGAAACAATTTTTCAGCTTGTATTAAAGTATCTTTTCGGAAAGCATCTAAAACCATAAGATTTTTTAGCTCTAAACTAGCATATGGGAACTTTTTGATAAGTGAAAATTCAATATCGTCCACTTGAATTGGAGTTCGAAGTTGCTCATTGATGTTTTGTATTGCTAATTGCTCAATTTCATCTTGGTAAACATGGGCAATACCAAATCCTATTACACCTCCCAAAAGAAGCAATACAAATAAAAATAAGATGACTTTTTTGATTAATTGCATTAATTAATACAACGCATAAATACAGCAGCTGTTGTGTGGCTAATTTAAACCATTTTTAGCATTGCAACCTCTTGGTCCAAAAGGAAGCGATGGCGTCCTCTTGGGATGTCTTTTTTAGTGAGTCCGCCAAAGTAAACTCTGTCTAAACGAAGCACTTTGTATCCGAGTTGCTCAAAAATTCTACGAACTGTACTGTTTTTACCCTTATGTATTTCGATACCGACTTCTCTTTTTGGCGCATTTTTGATGTAAGTGGCTTCCTTTACATAGGCGGTTCCTTCTTCTAGATTTACACCCTCAATAATTTTCTTAAGATCTACAGTTTTTAAGTTTTTATCTAGTAAAATATGATAGATTTTTTTGACTACATGTTTGGGGTTGGTCAGTTTTTTTGCCATATCTCCATCATTAGTAAATAATAGAAGCCCTGTGGTTTGTCGGTGTAAGCGACCAACAGGAAATAATCTTTCTTTACATGCTCCGCTAACTAATTCCATGACTGTTTTTCTTTTTTTAGGGTCGTCTGAAGTACAGATGTATCCTTTCGGCTTGTTGAGTAACAAATACCTTTTTGTTTCTGATTTAATCAGTTCGTTATTAAACTTTACAGTATCTGAAGGTGTTACTCGGTAACCCATTTTTATGACCACCTCATCATTAACGGTGACTAAGCCTGCTGTGATAAATTGGTCTGCCTCTCTTCTAGAGCAAATGCCGGCATGAGCGATGAATTGATTTAATCGCATTCCCTCTTTTAAAACTTTATTTCTTGGGTTTTTAGAAATACGCTTTTTAAAAGGAGTGTTTTTACCACTTCTTTTTGAAGCATTACTTCTATTGCTTTGTTTTTTTTGGAATTTACTCATGCTCCAAATTTTTACAAAGGTAGTGAAAGGAATTTCTATAAAAGTATTTTTATGGTTTCAATTTTTGAGGCAATCTCTTTAATTGACACTGAATTCGAGGTAAATATTTAATTTAAATATTGAAGATGTAAATGGCTTACACCCTGTAGAATATAAAGTATTTTTTTATTAATAAATGATCAGTTTACTTTTGGCTACACCATGTATGTTTTTGATTTGATAGACATAAACTCCGCTTTTTAGGTTAGCAACGCTTTGCGCTTTTTGGCTAATAATTCTTTTTTCAAGAACTATTTCACCTAAGATATTCCAAATTTTTAAATCAGCACTGTTGCCTTTAAATTCAAAAGCAACATGATTATTTGAAGGATTTGGGTATATATTGTGTGATAAAGGCTGGTTTAAATCTTCAATGGTTAAAGTTATCATATTTTCTAAATTTAGGTTTTCATCTCCTAACTCGTAATAGGTATACATTAAATAGTTAACAAACATTTCATCAGTTGTTGCTTCTCCAGCATACACGTCAACTGGCGGGCTGTTTGGATTATGTATGTTATTTGTGGTATTGTCGAAGGTAGCTTTTGAGTATAGCTTTGATCCAATATCAAGTTTTATTAAATTTTTAAAAAAATAAAATTGCTGCCATTCAAAGTCCCAATTTTTGATTTTTACTAGTGGAATAGTGTCATAATTAGCATTAACAGAATAGCTTTTAATCTCTTTTCCAATTAAATGCATATGTGGTAATATTGCCAATAAAGAAAAATCATCTGATAAAAAATTATTTCCAAGTGGATAATAGGCGTTAAATGATGTAATGTTATTTGCCGGTATAAATAAGTTCCAATTTTCCAATAATCTTTCAATAAATACTTCTCGAATATTTTGA